>Ga0102944_1000674_pt1 | contig 25071 bp, 23 predicted proteins | sample SalPonD_shore_MG_FD_78172 | JGI IMG/M metagenome (GOLD analysis project Ga0102944, IMG submission 78172) | Salt pond soil microbial communities from South San Francisco under conditions of wetland restoration - Salt Pond MetaG... | ecosystem: Environmental > Aquatic > Marine > Intertidal zone >...
ACTCCTCGGTCCAGATTATGGGATAGAAGAAGACATAGCGTGTGATCACGTTCAAAGATACGTTTAGCACCATTATCGCCAGCATGATTGCCACTGCCATTTCGGTAAACCGGTCGACGATTGAGTACACACGTCTGATCAAATTTCTCATGGAAGACACCTCTACGTACCAAAATCAAGCGAGGCGGACCCAAAAGGTCCGCCTCGCACCTGCATCACTCAGACTAGTACTCCGACGTTTCTTTCGCCACAGCCTTATCCACCGCGTCCAGCACGTCCTGGATGAGCTGAGGATCAACCTGTGTCTTGAGCCAGTCAATAACAGCTGGTTGAGTTGCCTTCTTAAACTGCTCCTTCTCTGCCGGGCTGGGCACGTACACTTCCATGCCCTGGGCTTTCAGCTTATCAACCCCGGTCGATCCGAGCGCCTGCTGTACGCCCCGTCCCACGTTATTCGCAATTCGGGCGGAGTCAAGCACAACATACTTCAGATCATCCGGTAGACTCTGGAAGAAATTCTCATTGATCAGGAACCAGTCCACACCGTACACGTGCCCGTCAAGCGTGACGTACTTCTGAACTTCCGGGAAGTTGGCTGCCAGGATGGTAGCCACCGGGTTCTCTTCCCCGTCAACCACTCCAGTTTGAAGCGCTGTGTAGACTTCCGGCCAGGCAATAGGGGTGGGGATTGCACCCAGAGCTTTGACCATGTTGACGTACAGCGGAGTCTCCTGGACCCGAATTTTCAGACCACGCATGTCAGCAGGCGTGCGAATGGGGCGCTTGTCGTTGGTAAAATTGCGGAACCCCACCTCAGCGAATCCCAGGCAGCGAATGCCCGTCTCCTTGAGGAGCCGTTCTCTTAACGAGTCCCCAAACGGTCCGTCCATCACCGCCCACGCGATTGGCGCGGAGGGAAACAGATACGGGATATCGGTCACAAACGCTGGCGGAAAGAAGCTTCCCATTACGCCAGACGCTATACCGGCCTCAACCGTTCCGTTCTTTATGCCCTCGACGTATTCACGCTCTGCGCCCAACGCACCTGCGCCGTAGACTTCGACCTTAATTCGGCCGTTGCTGCGCGAATTCACCAGACTCTGAAACACCACCGCCTGTGTGTGCTTACGCGACGTGTACACGTTCGTAGCATCAGCGTGCGCAAGCTTCAGCACAAACTCCGCGTTCTGCGGCGCCTGGACCTGGGGCTGCTCCTGGGGCTGCTCCCCCTGGCCGTTCGCAAATGCGAAAGCTGCTGCAATTGCTATCAGAATAACCAGCAATGTGCACTTCTTCATCTTGCCCTCCTTCTTTCCACGGGAAAACCTCCCCGTGGGGGATTTTTTTTACGGGGCACATCCCCGCATTGAACCCTGCATAAACGGTCTACAGGAGAGGATCACGACGGATAGGCTACGGTGTAAATGTGCTTTCCTCCCTTGTCGACACCGCGCAAAAGTGCCTCGACTTCTTCTTTGTTGCGCTGTGTCATATACTTTGCCTCCGGCAGTTTTCCAGCCGGAAAACGTTCCATGATGTCATCATGCAGCTTCACTACATAATCCATGAACGTCTCAATGGCATTGTATGCCTTTTCACCTTTTGCCAGAGACGGTTTCCCCAGAACTCCTTCCGGATAGACGGCAAATTCTACGCCGCCGCCGCCAACATGGCTCTGCCCCGCAAGGGGAAGACCGTATACGTCTCCACCTTTGTCGATGTGTCCTTCCGGCAGAAATCCCCACGTCTTGGTGTCAACCGCATGCTCCATTTGGATAAACTCAGGGAAAAGCGCCAAACAGACAGAGTTTTCCGCTTCGTCGCCATGACGGAACGGCGTTTCAAATGGCCCTCCGTGCGCTTTGTCTTTGATGCCGTCGCCGGCAATCTTCCAAACGTCCATAAAGAATATCATTGCGGGAACCTGATACCGCTTCGCCCACTCCTGCATGGCTGAAGGAATGATATATTCCTGACCGTGACTGCTGATAAGTATCTGTTTCCGGAAGCCTGCGTTCCAGTATCCGGAGATTATTGAACGAATGTAGGCAGAATTAACGTCATCAGGAATGGGAACCGTAAAACGCTGGCCGAGATGCGCAAAGGGATGTGATGCATACCATATTGGTGACGCGATTGTACAGCCGGTCTTCTGCGCAATCTGCTCGCACATTCTTGTTACAATAAACGTATCCTCTCCCATCGGCTGAGAATCGCCATGGTTTTCAGTTGATCCAAAGGGAATGAGAAGAATATCATTCGTTTCGAGGCGCTGCTCAAGTTCCCGTTTTGTCATGGTGTGATAATAAAGCTTGTCAGCCTTTTCCATGTGACCACCTTCAGGTGGAAGTTGCCATTTACCCATCGTTAACCCCTCGTCCTTGTTACGTATTTTCCACGCGATGTGATTTCAGCTGCGGCGAATAGATCCACACAAATCGCAGCACTTCATCGCCCGTGTTGAGAATCTTGTGCTTGGCGCCTGGAGGATTGTAAATGCATACTCCCGGTTCCAGCGGAATTTCTTCCTCTTCAGTTACGAACATCCCTCTTCCGGAAAGGAATAACATCACCTCTTCCTCTGTCTCATGCATGTGCTCAGGCACCATTCCGCCCGGATAGGTTTCGTTCACGCCCATGGCGATGTTCTTCGAACCCACCGTCTTTTCTGACACAAGTATCCAGGAAGTCCGCGGAGGGTCTCTACGCTGTCCCTCAACGTCCTTGATATGCACTACCTTCACTGACGACACGTCTACCTCCTCGCTTTTCACAGTCGTGTTCTTTTAATGTTCCCTATCTGGGAATCTGTTGCTTCAGTCTGAGTTCGACTCCTTTTTCTTCTAGAATTGAATCGATCTCTGCCACCGTCTTTTCGTCTATATCTATCCCGTCTGCCTGGCTGGCCTGTTCCGCGTACGCCTCTATTTCGCCGGGAAGATAGATGCGCATATTACCTTCAGCCTTCTTTGAATCACGAATAGACTGGACATGACTTTTCACCAGAATCTGAAACGTGTTCAGCGGCATAAGCCGTTGAATGTCTATGGCACACATCATCGCTCCTACCCCTGTAGGACCTTCCGATTTATGAAAAGTGAGTACTTCCCTGCTGAAGTTAGACCCGGGAAGTAGTCCGCAAATAAGGTCGATAAAGAACGCCATCCCGTATCCCTTTGCGCCCCCAATGGGGACAAGCGTCCCCTTCATTGCTTCCTTGGGATCACTTGTGGGACGTCCATCTGATCCGAATGCCCAATCCTCCGGTATTTGGTTTCCGTTTTTCAGCGCCTGGCGAATTTTTCCTCTTGCAACCACCGTGGTGGACATGTCAAGAACGACCGGATGTTCTTCACCCGACGGCGCTGCCACAGAAAAGGGATTGGTGCCGAAGAATGGTTCCATGCCGCCCCACGGGGCGACGGAAGGCGCGCTGTTGCACATGGCAAACCCAATCATGCCGTTCTCCGCCGCAACAGTTGAGTACTGTGCGAGCAAGCCGATATGATTTGTGTTGCGAATGAAGGTCATCCCCACGCCGAATTGCGACGCGTGTTCAATAGCGCATTGCATTCCTTTCACCGCTGCTATTTGCCCAAAGCCGTTATTCCCGTCTATGTGACAAATGGCGTCCCGGTCAGATATGACTTTCGGTTCCGTCGGGATTGTCATCACTCCGTCAGCAATACGCATCGCGATTTTCGGCAGAAAGTTGACTCCATGAGTATGGATGCCCCGCATGTCAGCCTGAACGAGACTCCGCGCAACCGTTTCCGCCTCTGATGAGGACGCACCGACCGCCATCAGAAACTCTCTTGAAACCGTCTCCAGGTGCGTCTTGCTGAACTTCATGGCGCTACTCCTCCACCAGACCGAGCGATTCAAATACGGCGTCCAGACGGTTCAAGACTACGCTCGGTGTCCCCTTCTGAAGCTCCGCTCGTTTATCTATTTCCTTGTTTACCCGCTTTTGGGCGGCGTCAAGTACGTCGCCGGCGTGTTGCAGGGGGACTATGACAACTCCATCAGAGTCCGCTACCACCAGGTCTCCAGGATTCACTACAACCTCTCCAATGAAGATTGGATGGTTTACCAGCCCAAGGTGCTGCTTGCTGGTGCCACGAACACAGGTGCCCCGGCAGAATACGGGAAATCCCATTTCCACTATTTCTTCACTGTCCCGGACACTCCCGTCTATCACCAGACCGGCAATTCCCCGCGCCATTGCAGAAGTAGCCATGAGGCCTCCCCAGTAGCCACCTTCCGGAAAAGAGTCAGTCGCGGCTATGATTACGTCTCCTGGTTTTGCCACTTGAATAGCTTTATGCAGCATCAGATTGTCTTTGGGATGGCAACGAACGGTCAGCGCGGGTCCAACTACCTTCATCCCGCGGATGAGCGGTTTGATATTTGAACGCACCGCTCCAATCCGGCCTGTAGCCTCATGCACGGTAGCCGCATCCAATTTTCGAAATGAATCAATAAGCGTTGCTTCCGGTCGCTGGAAGTTCTTGTAGACGTGTACCATCTTGTGCCGACTCCTTATTTCATCGAAATCACATAGTTAAAGGCGTTTCTCAGATGTTCGCGCAAACGCTCCTGGGCCAGAATCTCATCCCCATCTATGATGGCATCAATGATGGCTAGATGCTCTTCAGCAATGTGTTTCCAGCGGTGCTGTGAGATCCTGGGACCAAAACTATTGCGAATCCGAACAATAGAATCCAGGATTTCTCTGTAGAGTTGAGAAAGTCTGGAGTTTCCTACACTGTCCACAATTTCCAGATGGAGGTCGTCGTATGACTCATCCTTATGACTCTCTTCACTTCGCTCAGCGGCTTCGCACAACTGCAGAAGCGCTTCCCGCCGCCGCACAAACGGCCCTTTATCTTCCAGGGCGGCCGCGTGCCGTGCGGCGCCACACTCGATGATCTCTCTTACTTCAAAAGTTTCGTGAATGTTCACTGATGTGATATAGGACACTATTGAGCCGCGCCCGGCTATGCTGCTTACCAATCCCTCACGTTCGAGCCGGCGAAGGGCTTCCCTTACCGGCGTCTTGCTGACTCCGAGCGACTCGGCAAAAAGAGATTCGTTTATGGGCGTTCCCGGCTCCAGGGTACAGTCAATTATTTGGGCCCTTAGTTCTTCGTAAACCAAACCGGCCTTGTTCTTTACAGGTGCAATTTCCACTATTCTTCCTTGGTATTCTTTCGGTATACTCTCGGTACACCATCACTATACGATGAGTATACCGACCTGTCAAACTTTTTCTTTACATACGCAAACGGTGTTCACGGCTATACTTTGGTGAAAATGCGGGATCGAAGCTGAGAGAAAACTACGCCGCTGCGTTTGCTTTACGCCGGGGCATGGATGCTACTGGATGCTCCATTGTCTGCTGAGCTCTCCCAGACTTTCGGAGCCGTCCCGCGTGACCACAGCAGCTTCCTCTATCTTGAGATGGCCAACGTCAGGATGAAGAAAATCCGTTTCTATGGAAACGACCATTCCAGCTTCCAAAGGGCGTTGCTCATCCAGTGAGAAACGCGGTTGTTCGTGGGGGACCATACCGGTACCATGAACTACAAAGCGAACGTAGTCCGAATATTCCGACCTTTCTGCGGCTCTTGTGCCCGCCTCAAGCACTTTGGAAGCCGGAACTCCGGCGCGAATTACCGCGCGCGTTGCGTCCTGCACAGCAAGGCACGCCTTGTGCAGTTCGCGAGCGAGTTTCGAGGGCTCACCAAGACAGCCGGTACGACAGATATCAGCAACGTAGCCTTTATCTTCTCCACCGGCATCGATGTGCAGGATCTGTCCCTTCTCCCATCGGTCTGAGTCAGACGGGGCCCTTGAGAATCCCGGCCCTGCGCTCACCAGCGCGAAAAGAAACGTGAGCCCGCGTTTTGCCATCTCTACACGAACACGTGACTCAATGAGCGAAGTGCTGTCTCCTTCCCCGCTCTGGGAAAACGCCGCCTGGACCGATTCAGCGGCCCGGCTGTAGACGCTCCGTACCTGTTCTACCTCCGCCCGGCCCTTGACTGCACGAAGACTCTCAAGCATTGCCGTGGCATCTAAGAACCTGGCCTCCGGAAGGGTTTCCGTGAGTGCTCTGTAGATGTCAGCAGGCAGGAATGGCATTTCCACACCGATGGTGCCGCGAGCAAGTCCGTGCGCTTTAATTGACTCGATCAGGCGCTCTGCCGTGGGCTGAGTTCCCCGGACGGCCTCAACGCATTGAGAAATCCAAAGATCTTCCGTAGCGAGCTGATCGCGTTCCTCATGCCGGCAGACATAGAACGAGTCAGGAAGTTTGCCTCTGATAATGCCTACAAAAGGAATGTAGCGCGAATGATCCATACGGCTTGATACAGCGTGGAAATGGTAGTAGTAGCCGCCGGTCAAATAGCGGACATTGTGACGTGAATTTGCCAGAACAAGATCCATGCCGCTCTGTGATAGGAGACGTTCCAGCTTTCTACGATCAAATGGAACATTCGTCATGAGCTTCTTACCTGGAGTCCAGGTCTATCCCGTACGGACGGGACAACAACAAATATAGAGGAAAATAAGTTAGACCGGCAACCTCGGCCGGAAGAGAGGCGCAGAGGCCCGGGCCGAATGCCTCCCGGCCCTACACGGCTCCCGACAGGGTGCGGGCGCGAGTCACCCCCCAATAACGGCCAAGAGGACTCCGGCTGCCACCGCAGAGCCAATGACACCTGCCACGTTGGGCCCCATGGCGTGCATGAGAAGGTGATTCTTTGGATTCGCCTGGACACCCACCTTGTTTACCACGCGGGCTGCCATTGGTACCGCAGAGACGCCGGCTGCGCCGATCAACGGGTTGATGGGCTCTTTGGTGAAGAGGTTCATAAGCTTGGCAAGCAAGACCCCGGAGGCGGTTCCAATGGCAAAGGCGAAAAGCCCCAGAACGAGGATACCGAGTGTCTCAACACGCAGGAAGAGTTCCGCGGCAAGTTTGGAGCCCACTGCCAGTCCCAGGAAAATGGTTACCACGTTGATAAGCTCGTTCTGCGCGGCTTTTGCAAGACGTTCTGTAACACCGGACTCACGGATGAGATTGCCGAACATGAGGGCGCCGATGAGCGGCGTGGCGCTGGGAAGAAGCAGAATACAGAGTGCCAGGGTGACAAGCGGGAAGAGAATTCTCTCTATCCGGCTGACCGGGCGGAGTTGTTTCATGACAACTTCCCGTTCCGCCTTGCCGGTTAACAAACGCATAATGGGCGGCTGTATGATTGGTACCAGCGCCATGTAGGAGTAGGCGGCCACCGCAATTGCCCCGAGTAAGCCGGGAGATAGTTTTCCCGCCAGAAATATGGCCGTGGGTCCATCTGCGCCGCCAATGATCCCTATTGCGCCGGCATCAGCCAGAGAGAAATCAAAACCAAGGTACTGACTGAGCGCAAGCGCCCCGATTATGGTGGTAAAGATGCCAAACTGAGCCGCGGCGCCTAAAAGCGCCGTCTTTGGGTTGGCAATGAGCGGACCAAAGTCTGTCAATGCCCCCACGCCCATGAAGATGAGAAGCGGAAAGAGTCCGCTCTCAATCCCAAAGCCGTAAATTTGCCCCACAAACCCCGTGGATGCATGTACGATGTACTGTACCGCCTCCTGCGTTTCCGGATTCATGGCGCTTACCGCCAGTTTTGTGACCGCGGTGATGCCGGCAGTGGGAATGTTGGCAAGGATGCCGCCAAATCCTATGGGTACCAGGAGAAGCGGTTCAAATTGCTTTCCAATACCAAGGTAGATAAGCACAAGCCCAACCAGAATCATGACGATCTGCCCCAGACTGAAGTTCATGATTCCGGTGGTCATCCATACACCGCGTAGTGATTCCAGTACGTTCATGCAAATCCTATCCTTTCTGTCAAAGGAACCCTATTTCTTAATGACAGCAAGCTGTTGCTCGGCAACCACGCTGTCCCCGGTTTTTACCGCAAGTTCCGCCAGAGTGCCGTCGGCAGGCGCGTCTACGCTACATTCCATCTTCATAGCTTCAACCGTCATGAGAGACTCGCCTTCTCTCACGCGGTCTCCCGGTTTCACACTGATCCGCAGAACCACACCGGGCAGCGGGGACTCCACCGGAACGGTGTCTCCAGTTGTGGCCACCGCCGGCGTGTCTTTGCAGCCCGGCCCAACTACGCTGCCAGAGGACGAGGCCGCTTCCACGGAAATAGAATACGGTATTCCGTTTACAATTGCGGTGTCTCCATCGATCTCCACATTGTAAAGCGTCTGATTGACGGTCACGTTATAAGCCTGCACCGCGTCTTTTTCACCCGGCACGCTCTTCTCTTTCTCAGGAGACTTCTTCCTGATACTGAGCTTTGCCTCACCTTTAAGAAACGCTATGCCTTTTTCCTTGCACGTGGCCGCTATGAAGATGTTCTCCTCCGTGACAGGTAGATCTGCTTCCTTCAACGTGGCCGTGGCCGCCGGAACTCCCTTGGCGGGATCTCGATCATTGAGATCAACCGGTGCCTCGGTTGTAGGCTCCAGTCCAAGTTGCTCGGAAGCAAGCTTCACAATCTCGGGATCAGGAGGGAGCGGTGTGCGGCCAAAATAGCCAAGAACCATTTTGCCGTAACCGTCCGCTATCCGCTTCCACGGTCCAATCATCACGTTGTTAAACGCTTGCTGGAAATAGAACTGGCTCACCGGAGTAACACTGGTGGCAAAACCTCCCCGTGCCACTACTTCTTCCATTGCCGCGGCAACCTCCGAATATCTATCCAGAATATTACTGTCACGCATCATCTGGGTGTTGGCCGTCAACGCCCCGCCCGGCATGGGAGAAAATGGAATAAGCGGTTCTACTGATTTTGCTTCCGGAGGCAGAAAGTAATCTGCCATGCACTCCTTGAAGACTTCCTCGGCCTCACGCACCTTACGGATGTCAAGCTCCAGCTCATGTCCGCTGCCGCGCAGCGCGTGCCACAAAGAGATTACATCCGGCTGCGAGGTCCCGCCTGATGCCGGCGCCATGGAGGCGTCAACCTGATCGGCGCCTGCTTCAATGGCGGCAATGTAGGCGGCAATGCTGGTGCCGGCAGTCTCATGCGTATGAAATGAAATCTTGGTTTCATCTCCGAGAAGCCGGCGTGCCATCTTAATAGTCTCATGGACGGTGGTCGGCGTTGCCGTCCCCGACGCATCCTTGAAGACCACTGAATTGTGGGGGATACCGGCATCAAGGATCTGGCGCAATGTGTCTATGTAGAACTCCGGCGTGTGAGACTCAGTAAGCCCGGGCGGAAGGCCCATAAGCGTAACGGCAACTTCATGATTGAGTCCTGCCTCCGCAATGCACCGTCCGCTGTAGATGAGATTGTTTACATCGTTTAGTGCGTCAAAGTTGCGGATTGTTGTGATCCCGTGCTTCTTGAAGAGCTCCGCGTGCAGCTTGATGATGTCCCGGGATTGAGATTCCAGCCCCACCACGTTAATGCCCCTGGCAAGTGTCTGCAGGTCTGCCTCCGGGCCGGCGGCTGTCCGTACCGCGTCCATCATGTCAAAAGCGTCTTCATTGCAGTAGAAATAGAGCGATTGAAAGCGCGCGCCACCGCCTACTTCAAAGTGGTCAAAACCCGCGGCTACCGCGGCCTCTACAGCAGGGAGAAAGTCCGCCGTAGCAACCCGTGCGCCGTAGACCGACTGAAACCCGTCTCGAAACGCCGTATTCATCACGTGAATGTACTTCTTCATTCCTGCACCCCCTCATGCGTGGCACGACTCTGAGAAACCGCGGCGGCAATTGCTGCCGCAATGGCCGGTTCCGCCCCCTGGTTTCCTGCACCGGCCCCACCTGCCGGCTTCGTTGCCGCGGGAAAAACCCTGCGTACCAGGCTGGAGGTTGCGTACATCACACCAACAAGTAAAATGAGGAAAAGAAAAACCACCGTCATACCGATCACGGTGAGTGACAGACCATCTGATATCACGCTGCTAATCCTCCCGCACGCGCCGTACACCTGTCTTATTATTAGAACGATGGTTCAAATAGCGGCCATCCTGGCGATTGTCCTATGAATTGGTTCTCCTGTCAAGTTCTGGCGGAGCAAGCTAAATCTGTTGCCCGCTCTGTTGCCACACACTACACTGAAACAGAGGAAGGTGGCCCATGAGTGAACAGTTCTGCGTAGTTGGTAGCATCAATATGGATCTCGTCGTCCGCGTGGATCGTTTTCCCCAGCCCGGGGAAACGCGTGGCGGACAGAAATTTGGGACATATCCGGGCGGAAAGGGAGCAAACCAGGCGGTGGCGCTGGCAAGACTTGGCGCGCGGGTTTCCATGGCGGGAAAGGTAGGTGACGATGTGTTTGGCAAAAGCTACCTGGAAACATTCTCCCGCGAAAAGGTTCACCATGCTCTTGTTGAGATGGAGTCCGGATCCACCGGCGTGGCTGTCATTGAAGTGAACCAAAGCGGTGAGAATCATATTATTATTGTCCCCGGCGCCAACGGCCGCATGGACCGGAAGTACGTGGACCGTCACTTCACAGCCATATCTGAAGCCGAGTATGTGCTTTTCCAGCTTGAAATTCCCACGGAGACTACAGCCTACGCCCTCCAACGGCTCAAGACCAGCGGTTGCACAACCATCCTGGATCCGGCACCCGCCCCCGAGACCGGACTGCCACAAGAACTGCTGCAACACGTAGATATTCTTACTCCCAATGAAAGCGAGACGGCGGCACTTACGGGCATTGCCGTCACAGATCACGCCACGGCGGAACAAGCAGGCAGGAGGCTACTGGATTTGGGAATATCGATGGTTGTCATCAAAGCGGGAGCTTCCGGCGCCTACATTGTAGACAGAGACGGCGTGAGAATAGTAGACGGCATTGAGGTGGAGGTGGCAGACACAACCGCGGCTGGAGATGCTTTTAACGCTGGTATGGCCTTTGCCCTGGGAAACGGCGCCGAGTTGACCGAAGCGGTCAGATACGGCAATGCGGTTGGGGCTATGGCGTGTACTGCGCTGGGCGCACAAAGCGCCATGCCTCGTGCCGAGGAGGTACAAAAGCTCCGGGAGGGATAAACACGGCGCATCACAGTACGGTTAATGAGTAGTGTTTTGATGAGCAATTTTTCGTAAAACACTTGAATTGCTTTCATTCGAAAATTATAATACCTTCATACGTAGAAGTTCCAATGTGGAAATGAAGGGGGTGTTATGAGCAAGGATAGAATTGGAAAGGTAGATCAGGATGTGAAGATTGCGGCGGGTTTGTTTTGGGCTGACTACGGATACCTTGCCGCAACGGTAGAAGAGCTGGAATCAGGCGGCGCCGACTGGATTCACATGGAAATGCGCGACGGCGATTACATGGATTTCAACGTTCCGCGCGGCGGGATAGATATCCTCACCGGTATTCGGCCAAATACTAGTCTTGAAATAGAGGTCCAGCTGCAAATGATGCGGCCCACACTGGATCTGCTAAAGCAACTCGCGGATGCCGGGGCTGACCTTATCACCCTGCCAATTGAAACGACCGGTGAAACGTTGATCCAGAACATAAGTTACGTAAAGGAGCTCGGCCTCAAGGTAGGCGTTTGGGCATGGCAGGGCGCACCGGTTCTTTTCTTTGATCAATTTATACCCTTTGTAGATATCATAGAGTACGAATGCCGCTATCCATTCTGGAAACCGGTGAGTGGAGGGAAAAGCCCGCACGTGATGGACCCAATTGTGGAAGAAAGCGTGAGCGAACTCTACGCTATGCTTGCCAGGCGCGGCCGGGAAAAGGAAGTTGACTTAATGGAAGACGGAGGGCTGAATACCTCAAACCTTGAGTCCTTTGTCTCCCGCGGAATGAATGTTGGAGAGTTTTCCTCTCCCCTCATGAAGGGGCCGGAAGGCAAGTTAAAACCGGGTGAAGGCCGGATTGCAGAGCAAACGCGGGAACTGAAAGATTTTCTTGCTGCGCTTGCACAGAAGTACCGTAAGGCGGACGGAACATCACTATGAAAGAGAAGATGAACATTGGACTGGTAGGTTATGGCAGTATTGGAAGGATCCACAGCCTTTCATACCGTCAGCTCCCCTTCATTTACCCCGGGGCACCCACCTTGCCGCACCTGTATGCGGTGTGCACCTCCAGAGAGGAGTCCGCCCGGGCGGCACAGAAAGAGGCGGGGTTTGAGCTGGCTGCCTCAGATGTAGATTCCTTTGTGCAGAACCCGGCCATCGATATAATTGATATTACCGCGCCCAATCATGTACACCGCGCTATTGTTGAGGCAAGCCTGGCCGCCGGGAAACACGTCTACTGCGAAAAGCCGCTTGCAGGCTCCATTGAAGATGCGCGTGCCATTGCAAAGGCGGCAGCTGCGGCCGGCACCTGCTTTGGAATGGTATTTCAATACCGCTTCATTCCCGCAATCAGGCGGGCCAAAGAACTTATTGACGCGGGAAAGATTGGACGCGTATATACCTTTCGTGCTGAATATCTCCATTCCGGCTATCAAAACCCGGACCGTCCGCTGTCCTGGCGCATGAAAAAGGACCAGGGCGGCTCGGGAGCGCTCGGCGATCTGGGATCCCACGTCATAGATCTCATGCGCTACTTAATCGGCGAGTTTGACCAAATCCAGGGGCATCTTGAGACCTTCATCCGTACGCGGCCGGTTACCAAAGGCGCATCAGAGAAGGGCGATGTGACAGTAGACGATGTAGCATGGCTCCGCGCCAGGATGAAAGGCGGCGCGGTGGGCACCATAGAGGCGTCCAGGTTTGCCACCGGTACCCTGGATGACCTGCGCTTCTGGGTCTACGGAGAGAACGGAGCGTTGCGGTTTGACCTTATGGACCCCGGCTTTCTCTACTGGTTTGACGAAAAGCGCGCAGGCGGCAGCTACGGCGGAGAGAGAGGCTGGCAACGGCTGGACACAATGCAGCACTATCCCGGTGCAAAGGCGCCGCCCGCCCGTGCGCCGATAGGGTGGACTCGTGCCCATGCGGAGAATCAATACCAGTTCATCCAGGCCGTAGCAGATGGGCGGGAGCCCTCCCCTGGCGCCGTTGACGGCCTTCTCACACAACTGGTCATAGATGCGACGGAGCGTTCTCACGCTGCTGGCGGCGCGTGGACGCCGGTAGCAGACGAGTAGGAGAAACCACGGTGACACAAACGGTGCGGGATACGTCGGGGGCCCGCGCGCTCCCGGAAGAGATCCGCGGAATTGCGGTAACCTCACGCATAACGGCGCTGAAAGAGGCTATGCTCTCTGAAACCCGTTATCTGTCAGTGGAGCAGGCCAGGCTCATTACAGAAAGCTACCGCGAGCACCCGGATCTTCCCAGGGTGCTTCAGCGCGCATACGCGCTTGAAAAAGCGCTCACCCAAATGGCTATTCGAATAGATCCAGGCGAGCTTATTGTGGGAAACCGCACCACCGGCGTTCGCGCCGGAGTGGTCTCGCCGGAAGCCGGGCTTTCCTGGATCAGTGAGGAAATTGACACGCTTGGCTCCCGCCCCCAGGATCCGTTCCAGGTCCGTCCGGAAGACAAGAATGTGCTGCGCGACGAGATTCTTCCCTTCTGGCGAGGCAAGACACTGGAGGATACTGTTTCCGCGCGCATTGGCGTTCAGCTTGAGGCGGTAAGACGCGTCGTAAAGATTAACCAGACAGATCACGCACAGGGCCACATCAGCCCCAACCTCAGACGATGGCTGGGAGAGGGGCCGGCAGGCATACAGCACGCAGCAGAACGGCGGATGCGCTACGTAAAACCGGATGAAAAACCGTTTCTCCAGGCGCTCACCATTGTCCTAAAAGCAGCGCGGCACTTAATGATTCGCTATGCCCGTGAGGCGCAACAGATAGCCGCGGAGCAGCCTGCTTCCGTGAAAACCGAGCTTTTAGAGGTTGGCCGCATTTGCAGCGCACTTGCAGAGCGCCCGCCGGAAAATTTTCACGAGGCGCTGCAGGCTACGTGGTTTCTCTTTGTAGTGCTGCACATGGAATCCAACGCGTCTTCATTTTCTCCGGGCAGGCTGGACCAGATTGTCATGCCGTATCTCAAACGGGACCTGGATACCGGGAGAGCAACGCTCGCTCGGGCGCAGGAACTTGTTGACGCGCTCTGGCTCAAGTTCAACCAGATTGTCTATATGAGAAGCGCGGCCTCGGCAGAGTATTTTGCCGGCTTCCCCATTGGGTTCAATGTGGCTATTGGCGGGATGGACAAGAACGGACGAGACGCCACCAACCCGGCAAGCTATCTCTTTTTGAATGCGCAGAGACATCTGGGCCTTCCGCAGCCCAATCTGACCGCCAGGCTCTGGGATGGGTCACCACGGCAATTTATTGAAGAGTGCGCCCGCGTGATAGGGCTTGGAAGCGGCATGCCGCAAATTGTGAGCGACCGGAGCAGCATACCGGCGCTTAAGCGGGTGGGCATCACAGCGGAGGACGCCAGGGATTATGCGGTGGTTGGCTGCGTTGAGCTCTCAACGGCCGGAAACAACCTGGGCTGGAGCGATGCGGCCATGTTTAATCTGGTCAAGGTGCTCGAGCTCACCCTGAATAACGGCGTGTGTATGCTGAGCGGAGAACAAATGGGGCCGCAGACCGGCACGCTCGAGAGTTTTGGGACGTTCGAATCGCTGGAGGAGGCCTACCGCGTTCAGCTTGATTACTTTATTGACCGCATGATGCCGCTTTGCGATGCGGTGGATCACCTTCATGCCGAGCTTCTTCCATCGCCCTTTCTCTCCTCCGTGATTGACTCATGCCTTGAAAACGCCCGCGACGTCACTGCTGGTGGTGCCCACTACAACCTTTCCGGCATTCAGGCCATTCAGGTTGCAAATGTAGCGGACAGTTTTGCGGCGCTGAAAAAACTCGTATATGAAGATGAGAGCGTGAATCCGGCACGTCTCCTCCACGCTCTTCGGACCAACTTTGAAGGAGCACAGACGTTCCGTCAGATGCTGGTGCACAAAGCACCCAAATACGGAAATGACGTGGCGTGGGTGGATGAATTGGGAAACAAGTGGGCCCGCTATTTTGCACGCCGGCTGGCGGAGTTCACCAACGCACGGGGTGGTCCGTACCACATGGGCCTGTATACCGTCTCTGCGCACGTCCCCATGGGCAAGAATGTGGCCGCCACTCCGGACGGCCGACTTTCGGAAAGCCCTCTTGCGGACGGAGGAATGAGCGCGGCGTATGGGAGAGATACGCACGGGCCAACCGCCCTCCTGCGCTCGGTTTCCCGGATCCAATCTCTCTACGCGAGTAACGGAACGCTTCTGAACATGAAGTTTCTGCCAAGAACGTTCACAAATGCCGAGGAGTTCGGGAAGTTTGTAGCGATGCTTGAAAGCTTCTGCCATCTTGGCATTCACCATGTTCAGTTCAACGTGGTGGACAGGGAAACCCTTCTTGCCGCACGCCGCTTCCCGGAACAGTACCGGAACCTCACCATTCGTGTTGCGGGATATACGGCCTACTTTGTGGAGCTCGCATCAGACCTGCAGGAAGAAATCATAGCCAGAACAAGTTTTGGAGTTTAGCGGTGACAGGACGAGTGTTTGACATTAAGAGATTTGCGCTTCATGACGGGCCCGGCATTCGTACTACCGCGTTTCTTAAGGGCTGCCCGCTCTCCTGCCCCTGGTGTCACAACCCGGAAGGCATCCGGAGTGAAACGGTTCTCTGGTACCACCCACAGCGCTGTATACAGTGCAGAAGTTGCGTGGCAGCGTGCCCTCACTCCGTGCTCTCCGCACATCCTGATGATAAGCGTTTCATACACATTGACAGGCAAAAGTGTGAGCTGTCCGGTGCCTGCGTTTCAGCGTGTCCTACTGGTGCGCTGGAGTGGGACAGCCGCATCTATCAGGCGGAGGAGCTTGTAAACGAGCTTCTTGCAGACCGGGTCTTCTTTGAAACCTCCGGCGGTGGCGTTACCCTCTCCGGTGGAGAACCGCTTCTCCAGGCGGATTTTGCAAGAGAAGTGTTGCGGATGGTCCACCAGCAGGGTGTTCACACTGCTGTTGAGTCTACCCTCTACGTCTCTGAAAAAATGCTGGACTCTTTCAGGCCAGTAGTAGATCACTGGCTGGTGGACATCAAGCTGTGGGACTCTGCCGAGCACCTTAAGCAAACCGGGGTGAAGAACGAGCGTATTCTTGCTAACATACGCCATCTTGCTGTAACGGGAGCCGCTATGACGCTTCGCATACCGCTTATTCCGGGGGTTACGGTGCGGGAAGAGAACATTGCCCCCACTGCGCGCTTTGTTGCCTCTCTTCCCGGAGAAATTCCCCTTGAGCTTATCAACTTCAATCCGCTTGCAAAGGGAAAGTATGACGCTCTCGGTCTCCCCTACCACTTTCGCGAACAGAACGCACCCTTTGATGCCGATTACGTGGAATCCCTGAAAGAGATTGCCCGCGCAGAAGGAGCAATCCTTGTCTGACGTGATACTTTCTGTTGACATTGGCGCCACAAAGACAGTGGTTGCAGGCTATCAGGATGGGGAGATAACGCGCCTGGACCGCTTTCTCACTCCTGCGGATCCGGAGCAGGAAGTTGAAAAGATAGTATCCTCCGTCAGTGCTGCCGGTCTTACAGACAAGATCTCTGCTGCAGGTCTCGGCGCGCCGGGCCCGCTTGATCCCGAGCGCGGCGTGATACTCAACCCGCCAAACCTTCCGGGCTGGAAGGGTTTCCCCCTGGCAGAAAGCTTGCATGATGCGCTTGGCGTGCCGGTACTCCTTGAAAATGACGCCAACGTGGGCGCACTCGGTGAGGCTATCCACGGAAGCGGTACCGGCTACCGTTCACTCTTCTACCTCACCATCAGCACGGGTATCGGCTCCGGGATTGTCGTTGATGGGCACATCTTTGGCGGTCATCGCGGAATTGCCGGAGAGGTATGGGCAATAGAACCGGGCCACTTCACCGGCGACCCGACCGGCGATAACCTCATTGAACGCGCTTCCGGCCCAGGTCTCATCCGCACCGCAAAGAAGCTCATTGCGGAAGGTGTCCAGTCTGAGCTGGAGGCAGAAGCGCTTGATACTGCAGCGCTTCTATCTGCTGCTGATCGGGGGGATCCCGTTGCCGTCCGGACACTTGAAAGTGGGCAAAATGCCATGGCGGGTCTGGTTGTCTCGGTGCTGTGCATTCTGGCACCTGAGTGCGTGGTGCTGGCCGGCGGACTCTGCACCGAACCTCACTGGTTTGTGGAACCTATCAGACAGAAAGTAAGTGAGTGGTTGTCTATTCCGGAGCTCACCGAAATTCCAATTATGCGGGGAGCGCTCTGGGACAGCGCCGTGCTTTACGGTGCCGCAGAACTCGGGGCCAACCGCCCATAGCGCCCCTTCCGGCTCCCGGGTCCTGCAAGCACGGCTGCCTGAGCGGCAGCCGCTTTCGGTTTCCTATCCCTTCACAGAGCCTGACATCAGGCCTCTTACAAAGTAGCGCCCGGATACAATGTAAATGAAAAGCGTCGGTATGGCCGCCATCAATGCACCGGCAAAGTGTACATTGTATTCTTTCACACCCGTAGAAGAGCTTACCAGATTGTTGAGCGCCACTTGCATTGGCTGAGACGTGGCGCTTCCAAAAGAGGCGCCAAAGAGAAAGTCATTCCAGATATTGGTTGTCTGCCAGATTATGGTCACCATTGCAACCGCCGCAGAATTTGGCAAAATGATATGAGTAAAAATCTTCATGAAGTGTGCGCCGTCAACCTGCGCGGACTGTACCAGCTCGTTCGGCATGCTGGCGTATGTGTTCCGAAAGAAAAGGGTTGTAAACGCCATGCCATAGACTGTATGAACCAATATGAGGCCTAGCACCTTTCCGGAAATGCCAAGAATGCCCAGCACTCGCGCCATGGGAATCAATACAATCTGAAATGGAATAAACGCGCCAAAGAGGATGACGCCAAAAATCAACCGGCTGTGCCTGAAGTGCCACTGCGCAAGAACAAACCCGGCAAGGGCGCCCAGAGCGGTTGAAATCAGTACCGACGGGACGACCATCTTGATTGAGTTTATGAAATAGGGCCGCAAACCCGTTGCCTGGACACCAATTTGCGCAGTGGCCCACGCCTTCTTCCAGTAGTCAAGCGAAAACACATTGGGCAGCGAAAGCATGTTTCCCTGACGAATCTCTGAAAGGGGCTTCACGGAGTTCACTACCATCACGTAAAGGGGAACCAGAAAGTAAACCGCAAAAAATACCATCAGGATGATGATTACAGACTTTGAAACCCATTTGAGTCTCAGTGTTCCACCAACTGTCATCTCTACCCCTCCTTCACCTGTGACCGGAGGTACGGCACAATGATGACGGCAATTGCTGCAAGCATGAACACGGCAGACGCAGCGCCAACGCCCATTTGATTGCGCGTAAACGTATAGGAATACATGAACGTTGACGGCAATTCGGTAGCGCGCCCCGGCCCCCCGCCGGTTAGCGCAATAACCAGGTCGTACGACTTAATTGCCATGTGACCTAAGATTACAAAGACGGACAGGAAAGAACCGGCAAGCTGAGGAATGACAACCCGGGTATAAAGCTGGAATATTCCAGCCCCGTCAACAACGGCAGACTCAATAAAGCCGTGGTCAATGCCTCGAAGGCCGGCCAGAAATATTACCATGACAAAACCGGTTACCTGCCACACCGCCGCAATGACAACGGTGTAAATCGCAAATTCGCTACTCTTAATCCAGGTGAACTGGAAATTGGCGAAACCCCACAGGTGCATGATATGCTCCAGGCCAATTCCGGGATCAAGAAACCATTTCCAGGCGGTGCCGGTGACAATAAAGGATATTGCCATGGGATACAGGAATATGGGCCGGAAAAACCGCTCACCAAAGCGGTTGAGGTCAATGAGAACTGCGAGGAAGAGCCCCAGAACAGCACTAATTCCTATGTAGAGCACAAAGAAGATGACCATGTTGGTCAGCGCAATGTACCAGTTATCAAGGTGAAAGAGAGTCACGTAGTTTCTGATGCCCACCCAGTCAAAGACCGGCAGAATCTTTGAATTGGTGAACGACAGGTAAATAGTAAAGAGGATGAACGCGTACACAAAGACCATGGAGACGAGAACCGTAGGCAACAGTACAAATCTGGCCGTGAGGTCGTCTCGTGACAGACGGAATTTCATTACCATCGTTGTTGTCCCTTACCGTTTGGAGGAATATGCATCGGGCGAGTCCGTAGACCCGCCCGATACCGTTTTAATCAGATAGTCAGAGCGAGCCTATTGCTGTGCGGAAGCTACCGCAGAAGCAAGCTGCTGTACCGCTTCTTCAGGGGTCATCTGACCGTTGAACTCAGCCGTGATAACGTCATACATGGCGTTCTTGACGGCGGCCGGATTTGCGTGTCCGTGCGCCATGGAACCCATGAGGGTACCGTTCTTGTTGGCTTCCTTCAGGTCAGCCATGGCCTTCTTGCCAATTACGGTGAACTCTTCATCAGATACGTCCGTACGTGCGGGTACTGAACCCTTTACGGTGTTGAATGCTACCTGGAAGCTCGGTGACATGACCGCCTTTGCCAGCAACATCTGTGCATGGCGCTTGGACTCTGCAACCTTGAACATGACAAACTGGTCAGAGTTGAACGTGACGCTTCCCTGGGTTCCCGGGGTGCGGAACGCCACAAAGTCCTTTTCAGGCACCTTACCGGCGTTAAAGAACTCACCCTTGGCCCAGTCACCCATCATCTGAAAGAGTGCCTTTTTCTCAATGACCATAGCGGTAGCCAGGTTCCAGTCACGTCCACTGAAGTTGGAGTCCACGTAGGTCCGCAGCTTGGACATGCGCTGGAATACCTTAAGCATGGTATCTGACTTGAGAGCGTTCTGATTCAGATCAATCATGGTAGCCTTGTAGTAGTCCGGTCCGCCGGTTGAGAGCAGTACGCCGTCAAAGATGGTGGCATCCTGCCACGCCTGACCGCCGTGCGCAAGCGCGGTGTAACCGGCTGCTTTTGCCTTATCCATAGCAGCAATGAACTCATCCCAGTTCTTGGGAATACCAATGCCCAGCTCATCCATGATGGCTTTGTTGGCCCATACCCAGTTGGTTGAGTGCACGTTTACCGGAACGGCAATCCAGTTGCCTTCGTACTTGGAGAACCTCTTGATTGCATCAGGAACTACTGCATCCCAGTTTTCCTGCTTTGCGAGATCATTCAGATTTGCAAGGACTCCAAGCTTTGCCCAGTCCACAATATCAAACCCGAGCATCTGAACTGCTGCCGGAGGATCACCCGCTGTTGCGCGTGAGCGGAGCACCGTCATTGCCTGGGTACCGCCGCCGCCGGCAACCGGAGAGTCAATCCACTTAATACCTTGCTTCTCAAGATCTTCCTTGAGAACATTCAGCGCCTTTGCTTCACCACCGGACGTCCACCAGTGGAGAACCTCTACCGTATTGTCCTACTGCGCCGCGGCTCCGGAAGATTCCTTACCACCACTCGCAAACACTGCCACACCTGCTGCCAGGAGCAACACCAGACCCAAAACGAATACTCGTTTTACCATTTCCCCTCCTTTTGAAAGGACTTTGTAAGATTGTGTCCCTGACGGCAACAATAGCCAAAACGCTGGTTGTCCGCAAGCCGGCAGAAAGCACTCTGAAATGGTTTCGAAGCCTAATTGACTTTCTTTCGAAACCGAGTTAGATTGTAAACCGAGATTGTGACACTGTCAAACGAAATTTATTGCGTCGCGGCGCCGAAGGGGGTGCTGTCATCGAATCTGTACACAGCGGGGTAGATTTAGGCGGAACAAAGATTGCCGTCGGTCTTGTCACGTCTTCCGGCAAGATCATTGACAAGACGGTTCTGCGCGATCATCGCGGGAAACCGGAGGATGAGACTGTGGCGGCAATTGCGGGAGCCCTTCAGGCGCTCTTCTCCGCACACGCCGCAGAGGCGGGCTCGGTCACGGGCATCGGTGTGGGTTCATCAGGCCACGTGGACTACGCGCGCGGAACTGTCATCACCAATTCCAACCTCCCCGGTTTTTCTAACTTCCCCATAGCAGAAAAACTCCAGGCGGCCATGAATCTCCCGGTCATTGTAGATAACGATGCGAACGCGCAGGCGTATGCAGAGTACGTCTTTGGAGCGGGACGTGGTGAGCCTAATATGGCCTTTGTAACCATCAGTACCGGTATTGGCGCGGGCATAATCATTGACGGAAAGGTATACCGCGGCACAACCGGAACGGCCGGGGAAATAGGCCACACCATTGTAAACACGCAGAGTAGCCTGAGGTGCGGCTGCGGGAATTACGGCTGCCTCATGGCACACGCCTCCGGTCTGGCCCTCCCGCAAGTTGTGCGGCAGAAGCTTGCACGGCCGGGGGTGGAGACCTCCATAGATTTTTCCGGTTTTCCGGACAGCGCCATAAATGGCGAGCTTATAAAAGCAGGGTTTGATGCGGGAGACGTGCTTTGCACCGAAATAGTTTATGAATACGCGGATTACCTGGCAGTGGGGCTCCAGAATACGTTTCAGGTATTGAATCCCGGTGTCATTGTAGTGGGAGGTGGACTCACTGCGTGGGGAGATCGCTTCATTGAACGGATTCGAAGGTCTTTCTACCGCTTCGCCGGCAGCATGATGACTGAAAGAATGGAGATCCGCGTGTCATCGATTGGGGCGGATGCCGGACTGGTCGGAGCCGCCGCGCTCACACTGCAGACAAAGGGAAACAGCAATGCAAAACATGAATGACCGGCAACGCTCAATTCTACGGCTTTTGGGTTCCGCCGGAGAGCTCAGTGTCACGAGTCTCTCTGACAAGTTTGGCGTGAGCGGCGCGACTATCCGCCAGGATCTGGATTACCTGCAAAATCAGTCTCTGGTGCGCCGGGTGCACGGCGGTGTAGTTCTTAACAGTGATGACGATATTTCCCACCGCATTGGCATCAACTATGAAGAAAAATCACGCATTGCTGAGCGCGCATCGTCCTATATTCGCGACGGTGAGACCATCTTCATTGAGGCGGGCTCCGCAAACGCGCTTCTGGCACGCTACCTGAGTTCCCGGCCGGCCGTAAAAGTGGTGACCAGTAATCTCTTCATTGCACGGACTTTAAAAGAGTCCTCGGTAAACGTGATCATGCTCGGCGGAGTTTACCAGCATGACAGCGAGTGCGTGGTAGGTACCCTGGCACGCGTGGGACTGGAAGAGCTCAATTTTTCCAAGGCGTTCATTGGCGTAGACGGCTTTTCGCCTGAAAGCGGCTTCACCTGCTCGGATATGATGCGGGCAGAAATAGCACGTGCCGCTGTGATGCGGTGCCGGCAGGCGTTTGTGCTCACAGACTCCACCAAGTTCGGTAAGATCGCGCTGACAAAAATATGTGACCCTTCCCAGATTTCACAGCTCATTACGGATTCCGATATTCCGCAGGCTGATCGGGACTACCTGGCTGACCAGGGAGTAAACCTGGACGTAGTGGACATCTAAAGGAGACCCCGTGGCTAAACTGCTTTTTACCGGAAACAGAGGCTTTTTTGGAACTCGCTTTGAAGCGGTTTTTGGAGACCGGCATACCATTCTGGGGATAGACGAGGACGATGTGGACATTGTAAACGCAGATGCGGTGAACACGGTCTTTGAGCAATTCCGTCCGGAACTGGTCATTCACGCCGCGGCAATCACCAGCACGGATTTCTCCAACGCGCAGCCGGAGCTTACGCGCCGCATCAATGTAGACGGGGCGGCAAACGTGGCGCGAGCCTGCCGCGCCGTAGGCGCCCGGCTCATCTTCTTCAGTACCGAGCAGGTCTTTAACGGTAACCAGGAATCAGGCCCATACGCAGAAACAGATACGGCCGTACCCAATACCGCGTACGGAGAGACCAAACTTGAAGCTGAATCGCTTTTACGTGAAATCACCGAAGAGCTGTGGATTCTGCGGTTTACCTGGCTCTTTGGACTGCCGGAACGCAACATGCCGGTAAATCCCAACATTCTCTGGAACGCCTTTCAGATAGCCGTATCCGGCAAAAAAACGGCAGTTGCCACAAACGAATTTCGGGGGCACACCTACGGTTATGACATGATTTCCCAGGTTATGAACGTGCCGGATATTCCCTACGGCACCTATCACATTGGAAGCAGCAATGAACTGGGACGGTATGAACTGACCCGCCATATTCTTTCTGAAATGGGATTGGAAGATCGACTGGACGATCTTCTGCTTCCAGACGAAAAGAAATATTCAAAACCGCGCGATATACGTCTGTCTACGGAAAAACTTGCCGCGGCAGGGATTACGTTTCCAGAAAGCGGTGAGGCGCTCTCACGCTGCCTTTCAGAGTTTCGCCTCCGCGGAGCGTTTAGCGGATAGGCCGCACGGCTTCTGGTGGCGTTCGGCCAGGTGCGTTCCCACCCGGAGCGCGTTGGCCGCAATGGTAAGCGCCGGATTCACCGCCGCTGATGAGGGGAAAACGCTTCCGTCACACACATAAAGATTTTCAAGCTGGTGCGCCTTGCAATGGCGGTCTACCACGGAGGTGGCCGGATCCTCTCCCATGACGAGAGTTCCCACCTGATGCTGTATAGCCGACGGCGCCATTTTTCGTTCAATTATGAAGGGGAACCCCACTTTTCGCAGCATCTTTTTGAATTGCCGAACCAGCTTACGGTGCGGCTCCACATTGTTGAGCCTTCTCACAAGCCGTATCTGAGCATTGTCTGCCAATTCCACGCGGTTCTCTTCAGAGGGCAAATCCTCGGACATGAGCCAGAAGTCAAAGCTCCGCCTGGACACGAAACGTGAAAACCAGGCGGCGAGTCTCCCGTATGTTCCGGCCTGCAGATTTTCAGGAAGCACCTTTCCGCGCATCTGGATGTTGCCAAGCCCGTAGGAGGCCACAGGGTTGCGTTCATTGTAGTAGTCATTGACCGTGAAGGTCTTCTGGAATTTGGTACGATTCCTGCGAAACGGCGAAACGGCAAGAAGAACCGTGTTGTTATGGCTCATAAAGTTCTTTCCAACCTGCCCGCTTCCGTTGGCAAGACCGTGGGGAAACGCCGCGGACGCTGAGCGCAGAAGCAACGCCGCGGAATTCACGGCGCCGGCGGCAAGGACAAAGAGCGCTGCGGTGACCCGGTGGCGCGCGCCGTCAAGCGTAACCTCCGCTGCGGTAATCCGCTGCCCTGCTGCGTCATGCAGAAGTCGGTCCACGCGCGCACCAGTGACCAGAGTGACCGCCTGCTGTCGCAGGGCCGGGCGGAGAAATGCGTTCTCCCCATCCCCTTTTGCCCGTATCTTGCACGGAAATCCGTCACACGGGCTTCCCTTGCGGCACCGCCCGCCCGGCCCCTGGTGCACGGCAATGGGAAGCGGAAACGGAGACAGACCCTCTTCCGCGAGCCTGCGGCAAAGCCACTTTATGTCAGGCTCGTGTTCCAGCGGCGGAAACGGGTACTTCCCCCGGGGCGGTTCGGTAGGGTCTGCACCGGCAAGGCCGTGCACCCACATGGCCTTTTCAGCGCGTTCATAAAAAGGGGCGAAATCCTCGTAGGAGAGCGGCCACGCCCGGGTCTTTCCATCCGGGTAGGAGCGTGACTGAAAATCTCGGTCCCGGAAGCGGAAGGAAGAGCCGCCAAAAAACTTACTGCTCCCGCCGGTGGTGTAGTAGGCCCGGGGGGTAAATGGCACATCATTCTCATCCAACCACTTTTCAGGCGGATCGTACTTGCGCTTTGCAATCACTTCCTCCGGGTCCCAGTTGTCCGCTTCCTGTTTGAAAAGCGGGCCGCGCTCTATGACCAGCACGGAAAGGCCGCACTCTTTCAGCGCAAAGGCGGCAGCGGAACCACCCATCCCCGCCCCAATGATGAGGACATCGTAATGTGCAGAAAGTGCTTGCCGGTCTTCAGAGGACATGTTCGGTTCTGGCTATGATGTCGTCTTGCGTGTCCGGAGAAAGAACGTTAAAAAAGGCGGAGTACCCGGCCACTCTCACCACCAGGTCGCGATGTTGCTCCGGATGCTTCTGCGCGTCAAGCAACACTTC
>Ga0102944_1000675_pt1 | contig 25064 bp, 26 predicted proteins | sample SalPonD_shore_MG_FD_78172 | JGI IMG/M metagenome (GOLD analysis project Ga0102944, IMG submission 78172) | Salt pond soil microbial communities from South San Francisco under conditions of wetland restoration - Salt Pond MetaG... | ecosystem: Environmental > Aquatic > Marine > Intertidal zone >...
GGGCCCGGCCATCTCCAAAAACCCCTACCTGTCCTTCCAGTTCACCGGCGCCAAAAAGGGCGACACCATCAAGCTGAGCTGGGTCGACAACAAGGGCGAGAGCGATTCCACCGAGGCCAAGATCCGCTAAGCGGCGCGGCTGAAGACATCGCGAATCCCGAGCCGGATCCCGGTTCGGGACGAAAAGGGCGCAGACCGAGGTCTGCGCCCTTTTCTTTTATGGGGCACCGACACCCGACAGGCAGCGGACGGTGCGCCGGGACTGCCACTGCAGTAGAATGACCGCCACTCGCTCTGGGGAGAACTGGTAACGCCATGACCGAATCGGAATTCAATCAACGGGTCGATGACATCCTGGTTCGTGTCGAGGATGCCGTCGATGCCAGTGAGGCCGACATCGACTATGAAACGGCGGGCGGCATCCTGACCTTGAGCTTCCAGGACGGCAGCAAGCTCATCGTCAACCGCCAAACGCCGGTGCGCCAGATCTGGGTAGCCACCCGCGCCGGCGGCTTCCACTACAACTACGACGCCGCGCGCGACGCCTGGGTACGCGACAGCGACGGCGAAGAGCTGTTCGCCACCCTCTCGGCCCAATGCACGGCGCAGGCGGGCGAGGCGGTGGAGCTGAGTTGACGGGCGCCAGGCAGTGAGCGACGGCGAGTCCCTCGACTGCCTCGAGCTCGGTCCCAAGGGACCGGCCGAGGCCTGCGTCATCTGGCTGCACGGCCTGGGGGCCGACGGCCACGACTTCGAACCCATCGTGCCGGAGCTGGGCCTGGGCGACACAGTTCGCTTCATCTTTCCCCACGCCCCGCACCGCCCGGTGACGATCAACGCCGGCTACGTCATGCGCGCCTGGTATGACATCGCCTCGCCGCGGATCGATGCCGGACAGGATGGCGCGGGCATCGAGGCCTCTGCCGTCCAGGTGAACGCCCTGATCGCCCGCGAGCTCGAACGCGGCATGTCGCCGGCACGCGTCGTCCTGGCGGGCTTCTCCCAGGGCGGGGCCATCGCCCTGCACGTCGGCCTCCGCCGCCGCGAGCCGCTGGCCGGCGTCCTCGCCCTGTCCACCTATCTACCGTTGGCCGAGCGCCTGGCGAACGAGGCCGCCCCCGATCGCAGTGTGCCCATCTTCATGGCCCACGGCACCGACGACCCCATCGTCCCCATCGCGCTCGGCCGCGACAGTCGAGATCGGCTCACGCATGAAGGGTACGCCGTGCAATGGCACGAATATCCCATGGGGCACGGCGTCTGCCCCGAGGAGGTCGGGGATATCGGCAACTGGCTTCGACAACGCCTCTCGGCTAATTGATGACGCCGAGCCGTTAGAGACGAGTTGGCAGTTGGCAGTTGGCAGTTGGCAGTTGGCAGTTGGCAGTTGGCAGAATGAGCACGAAGACAAAAGGCTACAAGCAGACTCTGCTTTGAATCGGGCGGGCCGCGGTCGATCCCCAGGGACGCTGCAGGTAACGCAAAGGTCGCAATGACGCCAAGAACGCTAAGGCGGGAATTGTTAAGAACTCTGCGTCCTCCGCGTCTTTGCGCTCTCTGCGTTTTTTCGGGCGTATGCTAGCCTTGCCTCAGCCGCGTTTGCGCCAAACCAGCGTTCGGTTGTTGGCGGGCATCTCGTAGTCGCGCTGCAATTCCAGGCCGGCGGCACGGGCGAGCGCCTCGAGATCGTCGAAGTCGCGCACGCCGCTGGCCGGGTCGCGGGCGCGCAGCCAGGCGTCGAAGCGCTCGTTGCTCTGGCTGGTATAGCGCCCGCCGTAGTTGAAGGGTCCGTACAGGCAGAACACGCCGTCGGCGGGCAGCAGGCGCCCCACGCCGGCGAACATCGCCTCCACGGCCGGCCAGTCCATGATATGTGCGGTATTGGCGCTGAAAACGGCATCGACCTCGACGGCCGGCCACTCGCGCTGGCGCGCATCCAGCTCGGCAGGCCCGTGCACGTTGGCCAGCCCGGCCTCCTCCAGCCAGGCCCTGATCCCGGGGTGATATTCAAGCCGATCGCTGGTATACCACGTCAGATATGGCAGCTCGCGGGCGAAAAATACCGCATGCTGACCCGTTCCGCTGCCTATCTCCAACACGGCGCGGCTGTCGGCCAGGGCCTCTCGCAGCACGGCGAGGATGGGCTGCTTGTTCTGTTCGCAGGACTCGGAAAAGGGTTTCATGTGAGAAATCCGTGAAGGCGGTGGCGTGGCACAGGGCCTCGAGTGCCCGGCGCTTGATTCAGGTCAATGCCCGCATGGACCAGCCCGATAGCATGAAAGACACTTGGCGCGGTATGCTGCGTAAGGCTTTGCACGAGGTACCGACATGCGATTATACACGCTCATAGGGATTCTCATCGTCCCCGCCCTGGGCCTGGTGCCCGGCGCCTCGGTCGCGGCGCCCAACGGCGCCCAGCTCTTCGCGCGCAACTGCGCCGTCTGCCACGGCGCCGACGGCAACGGCGGAGTCGGCGTCCCGCTGGCCCTGCCCAGTTTCCAGTCGAGCGTGCCGGACTCCTATCTGTTCAAAACCATTCGCCACGGCCGCCCCGGGCGGGTGATGCCGGCCTTCACCCAGCTCAGCGACGCGCAGATTCACGCCATCGTGGAATACATCCGCACCTTCGCGCCGGGCAAGCCCCGGCACCTGAGCGACAAGCCGGTCAAGGGCGACCCGCAGCATGGCAAGCAGCTTTTCGCCGAGCACTGCGCCAAGTGCCACGGCGCCCGCGGCCAGGGCGGCGAGGGCACCGGCGTGACCTTCTCGCGCCCGCGCAACCTGCCCATCATGCCGCCGGCGCTGAACAACCCCGGCTTTCTCGGCGCGGCCACCGACCAGATGATCAAGGCCACGCTCATGAATGGGCGCAAAGGCACACCCATGGTCTCGTTCCTCAAGCAGGGACTGAGCGAACAGGACATCGACGACCTAGTCGCCTACATCCGCTCGTTTCAAGAGCATCCCCTGCACCCGGGCCAGAAAGACTTCAAGACGATCAAACCGACCATCGTCTATGACTCGCCGTACGACCTGAAGACCACGGTGGAGAACGTCAAGAGAGCAGCGATCGGGCGCAACTTCAAGCTGATCCGGGTGCAATACCTCGACCAGGGACTGGTGCCCGCCGGTAAGGAGAACACCCACCGGGTCATCGTCTATTTCTGCAACTTCAATTTTCTCAACCAGGCCCTGGCCATCGACCCGCGCGTAGGGCTCTTCCTGCCCTGCCGCGTCACCGTGGTCGAGCACCACGGCAAGGTCAAGGTCTATGCTATCAATCCCGAGCGCCTGAGCCACTTGTTCAACAACTATGAGCTGAACAAGCTGTGCGACCAGATGCACGACACCTACCGCGACATTCTCGAGGAGGCGACACTATGAGGACCGCACGCCCCTTCACCGTCTGCCTTTGGGCGCTCTCATTGGCTGCGGGACTCTGGGTGAGTGGACCCGCGCGCGCCGACCAGCTGCTCATGGCCCGCTCGATGCAGGCCTTCCCTGAGGCCATGCTGGCGCTGCAGGAGTCGCTCACGCACCACGGCTACACGGTCTCGCGCGTGCAGCGTGTGGACATCGGACTCAAAAAGATGGGCTTCAAGACCGACAAGTACCGGGTCGTATTCTTCGGAAAGCCCAAGCAGGTCGATGAGCTGGCGTCGCGTTATCCGGATCTGATCCCCTACCTGCCGCTGAAGATTGCCATCTTCGCCGAGGGCGACAATGCGCTGCTGGTCACCAGCAGCCCGCTGCAGCTGGCGTCGTTTTTCCACCATCCCGAGCTCAAGCCCGTATTCGAACAGTGGAATCACGACATTCAGGCCGTGCTCGACGACCTTCGCACGAGCGACTGACGTGCCCCGGCGTCATGCTCTGGTAATGTGGCGCCGTGGGGCTGCCCGCCCCGCCGCCAGTACAACATAGAGGCCATGAGCACTTCACCAACGCCACCGCCCGGGGCGCTGTTCCAACTGCTGTCCACGGGCCCCATCGGTCTGGTGGTGCTCGACGGCGAGGGATGCGTGGTCTGGGCCAACGAGGTGCTGTTGTACCTGCTCGAAAGCCCCGCCGAGGCGCTGGTGAATCGACCGCCCAACGAGCTGACGCACCCCTGGCTGCGCGCCCTGTCCGAACAGGACGAGTTCATACACGTTCCTACGAGCACTGCCAGCGGGACACCCCAGGGGCGCTGGCTGCACTGCCGCTTTTACCCGCGCGGCGACGGGGCCGGCGCCGTCGGCCACGTTCTGGACTTCACCGAAATCAAGCAGCTGGTCGAGGAGCGCGACGCCCTCAAGCACAAGCTCGCCGAGCTGGACCCGGTCGAACCGACCACCGGCCTGCTAAATGCCCGGGGACTCACGCAGGTACTGGCGCCTCAAGTGGCACGGAGCCGGCGTTACGGCAACCGACTCTCGGCGGTGCTGCTGCGTCTGGGCGAAACGGGTGAGTTCATCGAGCGCTATCCCGGCGCGGCGGGCGAGGCGATCCTCACCGCCGTGACCCGACTGCTCAACGACCAGCTTCGCTGGGCCGACTTCATCGCCTACCTGGAACACGGCGAATTCGCCCTCGTGCTCCAGGAGACGGGCGGCGAAGACGCGTTGGCACTGGTGGCCAAGCTGCGCGATGCCCTGGCCGATCTCGGCATGACGCTCGCCATGCCCATCGCACGTTTCGGCATCGCCGAATGGCAAAGAGGCGATGACGTCGGTCTTCTGCTGCGCCGCGCGCGCAACAGCATCGACGCGATCGACTGACTCCCCGCCGCGCCCCGCGGGCCGTCCGCCTCAGCGCACGCAGGCGCGATAGGGCCCGATGTTCACTCGTTTGGCATCGGCCGGGTCGCGAGCGACGAGCCGATAGTCTACGCAGCGGTCGCTGCAGACTGCGCTCGCCGGCATGCGAAAGCTGTTGCTGGACAGAGAAAACCGCCCCGCGCCCAGGCTAACAGCCTGGCGGTAACCGCCGCTCATACCATTGTCGACGATCAGATAGGCAGGGACCTGCGTGCCGTCTGCCTGGCGCCGGTAGTCGAGTTGCAGGTGCACCCGGCCCTCGAGCGTGTCCCGGGGATGCGCGGCGCACCAGCTGCTGAACGGCGTCACATAGACCGAGAGCTCGGAGCTCACGACCGACGGCTTGAGGATAGCGATCATGTACAAGGGGATGCGCGGGGGGAGCGTCTTGGTCGTGCGGTGTTTCCAGGCATTCGGGTCGGGCGGCGCGGCCCGGGCTATGCCCGATACCCAGACCTGGCTTGCCAGCAGCGCCGCCGCCGTCGCGCCGGCAAGGACGGATGTAAGCTTCGCCATGAAATACCCCCTGTTCGCTCAAGTCACGACCTGAGTCGGCTCATTGGCGCTGGCGGTTCAATGCGGCTCGCGGCCGGCCCCGAGATCTGCCCGCTACAGCTCGACCTGAATGCCGAGCTCGACCGAGCTGCCGGGCGGCAGGCGGTAATATTCGACCGCCCGCTGCGAGTTGTGGGTCATGAAGGCGAAAAGGCGCTTACGCCAGGCCGGCATCCCGCCGGCCTGTGCGCTGGGCAATAGGGTCACTCGGTCGGCGTAATAGGCCACGGTATCGCGTTCCGGGGTAGGCACCAGCGCGCGGTCGCGCAGCAGCTTGACCGCGACCGGCAGATTCGGGCTCTGCATGAAACCGTAGTGGACGATAACACGGTAAAAGCCGCTGTCCCTCGCCGTGACCTCGAACCGGTTGGCCGCCGGCACGCGCGGCACCTCTTCGGTAATGGCGGTGAGCAGGACGACTTGTTCGTGCAGCACCGTATTGAGCTTGAGGTGGTGCAGCAGGCCGCCCGGTACGTTATCGCCCGGGCTGGTCAAAAAGACGGCCGTGCCCTCAATGCGCTGCGGGCCGCGGCCCTTGATGCTCGACAGGAAAGTGTCGATAGGCATGGATCGGGCGCGCACACGCTCGGCAAGCAGGTCCCTGCCACGACGCCAGGTCGTCATCAGCAGCAGCGCGCCGCCACCCACCGCCAGCGGAACCCAACCTCCTTCGGCGATCTTGAACAGATTTGCCCCGAGGAATGACAGGTCGAAGGCGAGAAAGAAGACGACGACAGCCCACACCAGCGGCCGGGGCCAGCCCCATTTGTCACGCATGATGAAAAAGGCCAGCACCGTGGTGATAACCATTGTCGCACTGACAGCGATGCCGTAGGCGGCGGCCAGGTTGGTCGAGGACTCGAATCCGAGCACGAGCGCGGCGGTTGCCGCCAGCAGGGCCCAATTGACGGCCGGAACGTAGATCTGGCCAATCTCGTCCGGGGAGGTCTGGACAACGGTCAGTCGGGGGCTTTGTCCGAGCTGGATGGCCTGGCGCGTCAACGAGAAGGTGCCCGCGATCACCGCCTGCGAGGCGATGACCGTCACCGCGGTCGCCAGCGCGATCATCGGGTACACCGCCCACCGCGGCACGAGGTTGTAGAAGGGATGATGGGCCGCACCTGCGTGAGCCAGGATATAGGCCCCCTGTCCGAAGTAGTTGAGCAGCAGCGCGGGCAGCACGAGGGCGAACCAGGCAAGGCGGATCGGCGCCGGCCCGAAATGTCCCATATCGGCGTACAGGGCCTCGCCGCCGGTGACGACGAGAAAGACCCCGCCGAGGATAACGAAGGCAAATCCGGGGTCCTGTGCGAAGAACCTCACCGCGGCCAGCGGATCGACGGCGGCCAGCACCGCCGGATGCTTCACGATGGCGAGCAGCCCGAGCAGCCCGATCGCGAAGAACCACACGAGCATGACCGGACCGAAAACGGCACCGATGTGGGCCGTGCCGCGCTTTTGGAACGAGAACAGCAGGATCAGAATCGCCAGCGTCACCGGGATAACGAGCTCGGCGGTCGCGGGGGCGGCCACCTCCAGGCCTTCAACGGCGCTCAGGACCGAGATGGCGGGCGTCAACATACCGTCGCCGTACAGCAGCGCGGCACCGAACACACCGAGCACGATCAGCACGGCCGGACCTCGATGGCTGGTGCGCCCCCAGGGGTCGAGCAGCGCCAGCAGGGCGAGGATTCCACCCTCGCCGCGGTTGTCGGCGCGCATGACCAGCAGCAGGTACTTCACGGAGATGATCAGAATCAGCGACCAGAAGATCAACGACAGGACGCCGAGAACGGACAGGGGCGTCACAGGCAAGTGCGCCGATCCGAAAAAACACTGTCGGACCGCATAAAGCGGACTGGTTCCAATATCGCCGAAGACGATGCCCAGCGCCAGTAGCCCGAGGCGCACGGTACGTGCGCGCTCGGGCGGCTCATCGAGCGCTTGCGACGACGACAGTATCGAGGCGACGCGACGTGACAAGGCGCTCACGGCCAGCCCGTCAGGTCAGTGGGCGGCGGGTCACCGGCGCTGCCCTGGGTTTTTGATGATTTATTTAGCTTTGCACACACCGTCGGCGTGCCGAAAAATGGTCGGAACCAACGCCGGCCATTACACTCCGCTCGGGCGACGAATTCAACGGATAAATCGATAGGGGCGAAGACGGCGCCGCCTATCACGAATGGGAGATACAAAAGGAACGAAGTACGCGCGGACGCTGGATTTGCGCTTCGGCGCCAAGATGGCGAGACGACCCTGGCAAAGCCAGCGGTAAGTCTCCGCGGCTTGCGCGGTGCCGCAACTCCGGCGGCCTGGCATTGGGCGCGCCTATCAGCTCGGCGGGGCTGAGCGCTGGGCTCGCGCAGTGCGCTCGGCAAGCTCGGGCGCCCAGACGCAGACACGGTCGCGTCCACTTTGCTTGGCCGCATACAGCGCCTGATCGGCCCGATCGATCAGCATGTCTGCATCGACCGCGTCACCCGGCAGGTGGATAGCCATACCCACACTGACCGTGACCGCCATGGCGCCCGCGGGCGTCTCGGCGCACACGCCGGCAATGTTGTCGTGGACACGGTGAGCAACCTCTAACGCGATTTCGGGCGAGGTCTGGGTCAGGAGGATCGCGAACTCCTCGCCGCCATAGCGACACGGCACATCGGAGCGGCGCAGGCTGGAGATGATTTCAGCGGCCACGGCCCGCAGGACCAAATCGCCGATGGCGTGGCCGTACGTATCGTTGACGACCTTGAAATGATCGAGGTCCAGCATGAGGACACACAGCGGCGCATCGGTGCGTCGGCTGGTTTCGATCTCGGCCTTGAGCACGTCGAAGAAGTGACGCCGGTTGAACAGGTCGGTCAACGGGTCGTGGCGCGATTGCTCCTCGGCGGCGCGCCGTGCGAGCTCCACCTCCTTGAGGGCCAGATTCAGCTGCGCGGCCTGATCTTCAATTGTGCGACGCTGGAGAAACTCCGTGCGCACGGAGCGTTCCATGAAATAACAGGCGTAGCTGGTCACGAAATTCACTGTCAGCAGGAAGAACGAATTGTTGATGTAAATGACGGTGGGTGTGCGTTCGAACACCACCAATTGGTAAACGAACACGATAGCCCACGTCACGGCAGCGGCGTGAGCGAAACGCAAACGCATGAAGGTGTTGATGAAGGCGCACGACAGCAACAATCCCGCATAATAATAGTAGCTGCCGGGCGGCTGCGCGGTGACAATCATGCCGATGATGCCGAGGCCGGCAATCAGGACGACCAGCGCCACCGTCGTCTGCGCGATGCGCTCGAACACGGCCGCAAAGCTCAGGGCGATAGCGCCCAGGATCAGTGGACAGACGACGATGTAGCGTATCGCCCACGCGGTTCCGGTCGCATCGGGAATGATGTACGGGTCGAGTACGCCGAAGCCGGCATAGAGAAAGGCGCCGATGGCCAGACTGATACGCATCTGGCGCAGCGACTTGTGAAAATAGTCCTGGCGAAAGTCCGCCTCCAACACGGTGTTGGAAAAGCGCAGCCACACCAGCCCCATCGGGGGGCGGGGCTTGGCGGCCCGGGATGCCGAGGTGTTTGATTCCATAGGAGTTTATTCGGACGCTGGCGCCACGGGATTAGCGTTATTTTGAGTTTTACCGGGCCAAATGCCAGAGTGCCCAACGAGGCCTCAGTAAACGCGACGCCGTGACGGGCGTCAATCGCCGGGCTGCGATCGGCTAAGATGACCCACACAGACTCACACGCGCCGGCAATCCGCCGGCCAACGGGAATGAGTAGCATGCGCGATACGCAACGTCCCGAGGCCCTGCTGCTGTTGAGCAGTCACTGCCCGCACTGCCCGACGGCGCTGACGAACCTGGCCGAGCTCGTCAAGGCCGGCGAGATCGAGCGCCTCGAGGTCATCAATATCGAACGTCGACCGCAACTCGCCCAAGCGCTGGGCGTGCGCTCACTGCCATGGCTGCGCCTGGGACCGTTCGAGCTGACCGGCCTGCGCAGCCTCGACGAGCTGCGCCAATGGGCGGCCAGGGCCGGCACCGCCGAGGGTAGGGCCGAGTACCTGCGCGAACTGCTCAAGGAGGGCGAACTGGGCAAGGCGAATACGCTCGCCGAGGCCGACAGCGGTCAGCTGTTGGCCCTGATCGGTCTGCTCGGCGACCCGGACGTCGAGCTCTCGGTACGCATCGGGATCGGGGCCATCGTCGAAGGGCTGGAGGGCGATCCCCGGCTGGCGACCATCGTTGACCCCCTCAAGGACCTGACCCGCTCATCGGCGGCTCATATTCGCGCCGACGCGGCCCATCTGCTCTCCTACACCCACAGCGCCGAGGCCGCACCGGAGTTGCGCCGGCTGCTCGACGATATCGACCCGGACGTTCGCGAGATCGCCGAGGAAGGGCTGGAGCGGCTCGGCGCCGGCTGAGCCCGGTGTTTGCCGTCTTCACACGTTAGCGCAGATCGGTAACGGTCCGGGTATCGGCGTTGGGGTGGTGTAACCGGGGCCGGTCGGAGCGAATGATTATAAGGACGTCGATACGGCGAGCTATCGATACAGCAACAACAGAACCAAGCCGAAGGCGATGCGGTACACACCGAATCCCACGAAGGTGAAGCGCGACAGAAACGAGATGAACAGCTTCATCGTCAGGTAGGCCACAACGAAGGCCACGGCGAAACCGATGCCGAGGTGCAGGAGGTTGCTCTCCTGGAACTCACGATAGTGTTTGAGCAGATCCAGACCGCTGGCTGCAGCCATGACCGGCAGCGCCAACAGGAAGGAGAACTCGGCGCTGGCCGTGCGGTTAAGCCCGACCAGCAGCCCGCCCACGATAGTCGCCCCCGCCCGGCTCGTACCCGGGATGAGTGAAAACACCTGCGCGATACCGATCCAAAGCGCCTGGCGGTAACTCAAGTCCTCCGCGTTGGCCACATGGGCGCGGTCTTCCCGGTAGAAGCGCTCGACGATCAAAAAGACCACACCGCCGACGATGAACATCGTAGCCACGATCTCGATGGAAAACATCGCCTTGATCTGTTTGTAGAACAGCAAGCCGACCACGCCGACCGGAATGAAGGCCAGCACGACTTTCTTCCACAGCTCGATGTGCCGGAAGGTCAGCTTGTCGCGGTACTTGGCGACCACCGCCAGGATCGCCGCAAGCTGGATGATGACCTCAAAGGCCTTGTTGGCCGAATCCTGGGGCAGACCCAACCACTGGCTGACGACAATCATGTGGCCGGTGGAGGAAATGGGCAAGAATTCGGTGAAGCCTTCGACGAGGCCGAGGATAACCGCCTGGAATGCATGCATCGTAGTGGTGCTTTCGTAGAAGTTAGCGTTTCAATTCAAGGCCGGGAACGACTGAGTACATCAGCGTTTGGCATCCGCGGGCGGCTCAACGGACGGTTTGCGCTTGACAGGCTCACCGCTGAGGTCCAGGCGATGCCACCCGCGGCGGCGCCGCACGAACCATTCCTTGATTCGTTCGCCCTTCCAAAGGACGCGTTCGTCCGCGTGCCCGTCAAAATCGAGATCGTAAACCTCCCAGTATTCGCCGTTGCGGTCCGGCACGGTCTGATACCACAGGCGTTCGATGCGCTTGCCGCTGGCATCCGTGCGTACGGACACGAGCGGGCGGTCCCAGATGGCGTTGAGGCTGCTGGGGTCGAAGACGATCGCGTCCTCCGCCGACCGCTCGAATACCGGGCGGCCGTCCCGCATGACCATCAACGGCGCGTCTTTCGCCGAACCGCTGCCCGCGGGAACTGCAACGGTGTACGGACCCATCTTGCAAACCCGCGCATGGGTCATCCAACCGCGGCCCATCGCGGCGAGCAACCGACGCTCCATGGGCGTCTTCGCACCGGAGATGTCGGCTACCGAACAGTCGCCGCGCGCGAAGATCGCCGCCGGAAATGTCAGCGCCAGCACCAGCAGCAAGCCGCGACTGATCATGACACCCTCCATGCCATCGAGCCGTCGGCGACCACCGCGCCCCGATCGATGCGCCCGCCGGCCCTGTGTAACAGACTCGTACCCGGGCGCTAAGGCCCGTATTCCTCCGCGCGCCGAGCATCGCCGCGCACGCGCTCGGCGGGGTAGCGCTTTTCGTTGATCGCGATCTTCTCCCAGGCCGAAGCCACCAGATCGATACCCAGACGATCGGCGCAGCGGATGGTGTAGATGAGTATATCGGCGAGCTCGTGTGCGACCTCCCGCTGTTTGTCGGGCGCCAGCCCGTGGCTCTGCTCCTCGGTGAGCCACTGGAAGTGCTCGACCAGCTCGGCCGCCTCGGCGATCAACGCCATGGACAGGTTCTTGGGCGAGTGGAACTGCTCCCAGTCGCGCTCGGCGGCGAAACGGGCCAGGCGCTCGCGCAGTTCATCGAGACTGTCTGCCATCGGCAACTTCCTCTGGGCTGAGGCCGCGCCGGCACGTTCAAATTCGGCCGGCGTCAAACCTCGTTTTCGAGACGCGCGCGGGCGCGCTTGGCCGCGGCGCGAACCTGCTCGGGGGCGGTGCCGCCGATGTGGTTGCGGGCGGCCACCGAGCCTTCGAGCGTGAGCACATCGAACACGTCCTGCTCAATGGCCTCGGAGAAACCGCGCAGCTCCGCCAGACTCATATCGGCCAGGTCCTTGCCCGACTCCACGCCGTAGCGCACGGCCTTGCCGACGATTTCGTGGGCATCGCGAAAGGCCACGCCCTTTCGCACCAGATAGTCAGCCAGATCGGTCGCCGTGGAAAAGCCGCGGCGCGCGGCCTCGCGCATGGCCTCGGGCTGGATTCGGATCTGCGCCATCATATCGGCGTATACCTTCAGACTGCCACGCAGAGTGTCCACCGTGTCGAACAGCGGCTCCTTGTCCTCCTGGTTGTCCTTGTTGTAGGCCAGGGGCTGACCCTTCATCAGGGTGAGCAGCGCGGTGAGATGTCCGAATACGCGCCCGCTCTTGCCGCGGACCAACTCGGGCACGTCGGGATTCTTCTTCTGCGGCATGATGGACGAGCCCGTACAGAAGCTGTCGCCAAGGTCGACGAAATCGAACTGAGCCGAGCTCCACAGGATGAGCTCCTCGGAAAAGCGCGACAGGTGCATCATCAACAGCGAGGCGGCGGCGGTGAACTCGATGATGAAATCCCGATCGGAGACGGCATCGAGCGAGTTCTCGGCGACGGCCTCGAAACCCAGCTCACGCGCCGTAAACTCCCGGTCGACCGGGTAGCTCGTACCGGCCAGCGCCGCGGCACCGAGCGGCATGACGTTCACGCGCCTGCGACAGTCAGCCAGGCGCGCGGCGTCTCGCGCCAGCATCGCCTCCCAGGCGAGCATGTGGTGACCAAACGTCACTGGCTGCGCGGTCTGCAAATGCGTAAACCCAGGCATGATGGTCTCGGCCTCGCGCTCGGCCAGGTCGATGAGCGCGGTGCGAAGACGCGCGAGTTCGGTGGCCACCGCATCGATCTCCTCGCGCAGATAGAGCCGGATATCGGTGGCTACCTGATCGTTGCGCGAGCGCCCCGTATGCAGCTTCTTGCCGGCGACACCGATTCGGTCGGTCAGGCGCGCTTCGACGTTCATGTGAACGTCCTCGAGCGAGGTGCTCCACGCAAAATCGCCGCGCTCGATATCGCGCCGGATGTCCTCCAGTCCTGCGACGATGGCCTTGCACTCCTCGGCGCTGAGCACGCCGACGTGCTCGAGCATGCGGGCATGCGCGATGGAGCCGGCGATGTCGTGCTTATACAGGCGCCGATCAAAACCGACCGAGGCCGTGAAGGCCTCCACGAAGGCGTCGGTCGGTTCGGTGAAGCGCCCCGCCCAGGGCTTGTCGCTGTCGCTGCTCATTGGGGTACTTGTATTGCGTTGGCGTGCGCGCAGTATAGAACAGATTGCAGCCCGGATGCTCGTCAGCACAGCGCGGATCGGCTATCGTGTAGTCACCGCCAGGCGAAGGATACAACCACCGCGTTGAGCACACCCAAACCAGCCCCCGCAGCGCGCCGCGACGATCTGTTTCTGCCCGACTTCTGCGGGATACAGATGGTCTTCGCCGTGGTGGTGATCGCCCAATTGCTCGCCTTCCTGCTCGCGCTGGCCCCGCTGAACGGCTTGACGGCCGACCGCTGGCGCGAGCTGGGGCTGATCTCGCTGTTCGTGCAGTGGGCGGCGCTGACCAGCGCGGGCACGCTGTGCCTGGCCCGCCCACAGCTGGCCCGTCTGAGCAACACGGCGGCCGGCCTGGTGGCCTACCTGCTGATGATGCTGGTGCTGGCCATCGTGAGCGAGGCGGCGTTCCATGTCATGGAGCTGTTGGGGGCCGGGCACTCTGCCTATTGGCACGCGCACTTTATCGCCCGCAACCTTGCCATGGGCGCCATCATCAATGCGCTGGTCCTACGCTATTTCTTCGTGCAGCACCAGTGGCGGCGCAACGTGCGCGCCGAGTCCCAGGCCCGTTTGCAGGCACTGCAGTCGCGGATCCGGCCCCATTTCCTCTTCAACAGCATGAACACCATCGCCAGCCTCGCACGTTCCGACCCGGCGCAGGCCGAAGCGGTCACCGAGAACCTGGCCGACCTGTTTCGTATGAGCCTGAGCGACGTGCGCAACCGCATTTCGCTCGGCGAAGAACTTGAGCTGTGCCGACGCTATCTATATATCGAAGCCCTGCGACTCGGCGAGCGGCTCGACGTGGCCTGGGACGTCGATGCCTTGCCCACCGATGCGCTGATCCCGCCGCTGACCCTGCAGCCGCTGCTCGAAAACGCGGTCTACCACGGCATCGAACCGGCCACGGCCGGTGGACGCATCGAGATCAGCGGCCGCCTCGACGGAGCCGACGTGGACATTCAAATCACCAATCCGGCGCCCGAGGGCACCACCCAGCGGCCCGACGGCAATCGCCTGGCCCTGGACAACACCCGCGAACGTCTGACCGCCTGCTTCGGCCCCGGGGCCCGCGTCAGCATCGAGGCCGAACAGGGCCTGTACCGCGTGGGCGTGCGCTTCCCCTATCTGAGCCCGGACAACCGTCCGGACCGCCCGGCATGAGAATTTTGGTGGTCGATGACGAACGCCTGGCGCGCGAGCGGCTGCGTAACCTGATCGCCGAGCTCGGGGTCGGCGAGGTGGTCGGCGAGGCGGCGACCGGCCGCGACGCGCTGGAGATAACCGCACGCCTTGAGCCCGACGTGCTGCTGCTGGATATCCGAATGCCCGGCATGGACGGGCTGGAGACGGCCGCGCACCTGGCCAAGGTCGATCACCCGCCGGCGGTGATCTTCACGACCGCCTACGGCGACTATGCGCTGCGGGCCTTCGAAACCCAGGCGGTGGACTACCTGCTCAAACCGATCCGCAAGGACCGGCTGGAGCAGGCCCTGCAGGGGGCACGGCGGCTGAACCGGGCCCAGTTGGGCGCGGTCGAAGAGGCGGGCAACCAGGGGGCGCCGGCACCGCGCGCGCGCACCCACCTGAGCGCGCGTGTGCACGGCGACATACGCCTGGTTCCAATCGAAGAGGTTCTGTATTTCCAGGCCGATCAAAAGTACGTGACCGTCCGCGACCAACAGGGTCAGGTCTTGATCGAAGAGGCGCTGAAGTCATTGGAGGAGGAGTTCGGCGAGCGCTTCGTGCGAATCCATCGCAACGCGCTGGTCGCCCGCCGCGCCCTGGAGCGCCTCGAGCGCACGGGGACGGGGCGCTACCAGGTCAAGCTCAAGGGGATCGAGGAGCGCCTGGAGGTCAGCCGCCGACACCTCTCGGGACTGCGGCGGCTCATGCGCGGTTAGCCGCGAGGGCAGCGAGGGGCAGGCTCGGCAGGAGGTCGTCCGTGGAGCGTTACAGCTCGGAGAGCTTCGACTCGCCCTGCAAGCGGGCCAGCGAGTTATCGATGGCGTTGTCCAGCTCGCCGCCGTAGAACGCGGGGGTCGAGATGCCGATCAGCGGTTTGACCAGTTGTTTGCCGTGGGGGTCTAGGAAGACCACCGTCGGCGTGACGCTCACGCGGTAGCGCAGGGAAAACTTGTCGACGGATATCTTCTTGCCGTCGAAGTCGCGCAGATAGCCGTAGCTGTCGAGCATCACGCGGCGAATGATGACCTTGTCGGTATAGTCACCGCTGATGATCATCGGACGAATGTAGTCCGCCTCGAGCTCCTCGCAGTACGAACAGAACTCGGCGGCAAATACCACCATCAGCGGCAGCTTGCGCTTAGCCGCCAACTGGCCGTCGGCCTGGAAATTGCCGGCTTCGGGAATGTGGACCTTGGGCGCCTCGTCGGCGCGGACCGCGGGTGCCGCAAAGGCCGCAACGAGGGCCACGAACAGGGTCAGAATGTGCAGCGGTCTCAACATGAGCCGTCTCCGGTGCCCACTCGGGCACGCCGTAGAATGTAATAATGGTAGTATAATGGTGTTTTTCGGGCCTGATAAGGTGGCTATATCCCCACGTTTTGGCCGATTAATGTAGTTTTTGGCCTGCCCGGCCGGTGCCGAACCGCAGCAGCCAGACCACGACACCGCATCACCACACAGCCGGACGCGCCGCACTGTCATGTCTCAGCAGACCCTTCGCATTGCCACCCGCAAAAGTCCCCTCGCCCTCTGGCAGGCCGAGTTCGTCGCCGCGCGCCTGCGCGAGCTCCACCCCGACCTGGCGGTCGAGCTGGTCAAGATGAGCACGCAGGGCGACAAGATTCTCGATACGCCGCTGGCCAAGGTCGGCGGCAAGGGATTGTTCGTCAAAGAGCTCGAGCAAGGGCTTCTCGACGGCACGGCGGACATCGCCGTGCACTCGATGAAGGACGTACCCGTGGAGTTCCCCGACGGCCTGCACCTGCCGGTGATCTGCCCGCGCGAGGACCCGCGTGACGCCTTCGTCTCCAACACCATCGAGACCTTCGAGGCATTGCCGCCGGGCGCGCGGGTAGGTACCTCGAGCCTTCGCCGCCAGTGTCAGCTGCGGGCCCTGCGCCCGGATCTGACCATCCTCGACCTGCGGGGCAACGTCGGCACCCGCCTGGACAAGCTCGACCGCGGCGACTACGACGCCATCATCCTCGCCGCGGCCGGTCTCAAGCGCCTGGGCCTGAGCGAGCGGGTACGCGAGCACCTCGCCCCCGACGTATGCCTGCCGGCGATCGGCCAGGGCGCGGTCGGCATCGAATGCCGGCGCAACGATCCACGCGTCAACGGCCTGCTCGATCCGCTCAACGATCGCACGACGGCCATCCGGGTACGCGCCGAACGGGCGATGAACACCCGGCTCCACGGCGGTTGTCAGGTCCCCATCGCCGGCTATGCTGAGATCGAACACGGGGTTATCCTGCTCAAGGGGCTGGTCGGGCGTCCCGACGGCACCGAGGTCGTACGCGGCGTCATCAGCGGCCGGCCCGAAGACGCCGATGAGCTGGGCACCGTGCTCGCCGAGGACCTGCTCTCACGCGGGGCGGGCACCATCCTGGAAGAAGTCTATGCCCAAGGGTGAGCTGGACAATCTGAGCGTCATGGTCACGCGCCCCGAGCATCAGGCCGCACACCTGTGCGAGCTGATCGAGCGCGAGGGTGGCCGCCCGCTCCTGTTCCCGGTGCTGGAAATCCTCGAGCCCGAAGACAGCGGCGCCCTCGTCGATATCGTGGACCGCCTGGACGAATTTGATATCGCCGTCTTCATCAGTCCCAATGCCGTGAACAAAGCGATGAACCTCATCAAGTCGCGCCGCGAACTGCCCGCGACGCTCAAGATTGCCGCCGTAGGCAAGAGCAGCGCCAAGGAACTGCGCAACTATCTCGGGCGCGACCCGGATATCTTTCCCAAGCGCAAGTTCAACAGCGAGGCCCTGCTCGCCATGGATGAGCTCCAGGACGTAGGCGGCCGGCGCGTCGTGATCTTCCGCGGCGACGGCGGGCGCGAGTACCTCGGCGACACGCTGCGGGGCCGGGGCGCCGAGGTGGTCTACGCCAACGCCTACCGGCGGGGACGACCCAAGGCGGATGTGGGCAAGCTGCAGCGCGCCTGGGCTCACGACGGTATCGACGTAATCACCGTGACCAGCGGCGACGGTCTGCGTAACCTGTTCGACATGGTCGGCAAGCTCGCCCAGCACTGGCTGCGCAAGACCCAGCTGGTGGTCGTCAGCGAACGGCTCGTGCCACTGGCCCGGGAGCTGGGCTTCAAGCATGATCCGGTCGTAGCCGAGGAGGCCAGCGATGAAGCCCTGATTGCCGCCATCAAGCGATGGCGTGCCGGGCGTCCGGCCTCCCCATCCTCGAAGGAGCTGGCGTGAGCGACGAAACCGACAAGCAGCCCGGAAAAGACAGGCCGGAGCAGGCCGCAGCGAAAGAGACCGGGCCCAGGGCCGAGAAGCCCTCCGGCAGCGGCACATCCGACGCGCAGAGCGCGAAGGAAGCGGGCAAGCAGCCGGCCAAAGGCGGCGCCAAGGGCGAGAAGTCCAAGCCGGCGACGGCCAAGGGCGCCGGCCCGAAGGGTCCCGAGGCGACGGGCCGGGACACCGGACAAGCGCCGGCGAAACCGCGCCGCTCGCGCATCGGGCTGTTTCTGGTACTGCTGCTGATCATCGCGGCGGCGGCTGCCGGCGGGGGCGCCTGGTACCTGTGGCAGCGCCTGCAGCAACAGGACCAGGCTTTCGCCCGGCAGGTCGCGGCGCTCCAAGACAAACTCACGCAGACCCGCTCGGACCAGCGCACCGCCACGACCAAGCTCGAGAGCCAGCTCCGTGATCTGCGCGAGCGCCAACGCTCGGCCCGGAACGCCATCGAGGTGCTGCGCGCCAAGAGCGGGCGCAGCGAGGCCGAATGGCGGGTGGCGGAGGCCGAATATCTCATTCGCGTCGCCAATTACCGCCTGGAGCTCGAGCGCGACGTCGGCACGGCACTGGCCGCGCTGCAGGCCGCCGACGAGCGCCTGCGCCGTGCGGGTGACCCGGCCCTGCTCGAGGCGCGCAAAGAGATCGCCCACGATATCCAATCGCTTCGCTCGGTCGACCAGCCGGACCTGCCCGGCCTGTCTCTGGCCCTCGGCGGCCTCATCGACGAGGTCGGCAAGCTGCCGTTGAACACGCCGCGGCCCGGGCAGGGGCCGAGCGCCGGCTCGAGCGAAGCCGGGGGCGCCGCCAAGCCCGAGGCGAACAAGGGCTGGCGCGGCGCGCTCAAAGGAATGTGGCACGAGATCAAGGGTCTGGTGGTCGTACGCCACCCCAAGCAAGCCACACAGCCGCTGCTGCCGCCGAGCGAGCGCTTCTTCCTGACCGAGAACCTGCGCCTGCAGCTCGAGCAGGCGCGCCTGGCCCTGATGCGCGGCGACGCGGCCGACTACCGCCAGCGTATCGAGACCGCCCAGCGGTGGATCCGGGCCCATTTCGACGTGGAGGCGCCAGCCACGCGCGGCGCCCTGGATACCCTGGCGCGCCTGGCCAAACAGGACGTTCACCCGAAGCTGCCCGACATCTCCGCCCCGCTGCGGACCCTGGCACAGTACCGCGCGAAGCTCCACCGTGAAGCACCGGCCAGCGGAACGAAACCGTCCAACGGAAGCTCCTCGGGCGCGAGCGAAGCGAATTCGAACCAGAGCGCGCCTGAACCCCAAAACGGCGCCGCACAGGGTCAGGCCCACTGATGCGCCTTCTCATACTCGCCCTGCTGGCCCTCATCGCGGGCGTCATCCTGGCGCTGTTTGCCCACCAGGACAACGGCTATGTGCTCATCGCCCGCGGCCACACCACAATCGAGACGTCGCTGGTCCTGGCGCTGATCCTTCTGATTGCCGGATTCATCGCCTTTTACACGCTGCTTCGCATGATCGCCGGGACCTGGCACCTGCCCCGCCAGATACGCCACCGCCGCCAGGAGCGCCTGGCACGCCGCGCACGGCGCGCCTCGAACAAGGGCCTCATCGAACTCTCCGAGGGTCACTGGGCCGCGGCCGAAAAGGCGCTGCTCAAACATGCGCGCGACAGCGAGACGCCCCTGCTGAATTACCTCTCGGCCGCCCGCGCCGCCCAGAAACAGAACGCGCCCGACCGGCGCGACCATTACCTCGCCCTGGCACACCAAAGCATGCCCGATGCGGACATGGCCGTGGAGCTGACCCAGGCCGAGCTGCAGCTGGCCCACGGCCAGCTCGAGCAGTCGCTCGCCACGCTGATGCACCTGCAGTCCATGGCGCCCAAGCATCCGCATGTCCTGTTCCTGCTGGCGCGCCTGTTTCAGCAGCTCAAGAGCTGGGGCGACCTCGAGGCGCTGCTGCCTTCGCTGCGCAAATACCAGGTGCTGGCGCCCGACGACCTGCAGGCCCTGGAACGTCAGGTCTGGCACGAGCAGCTCGCCCTCGCCGCGCGCTCGGGTAAAGCCGATCGGCTGCGGGCCACCTGGGAGAAGCTGCCGCGCGGCCTGCGCCGGGACGCTCTCCTGGTCGAGCAATACGCCCGCCATCTCATTTGCCTGGAGCAGGGCGCGCAGGCCGAAGCGCTGCTGCGCGATCAGATTCGGCGCGAGTGGTCGGACCGGCTGGTCTACCTGTACGGTCTCGCCGCCGGCGAGGATGCCGGCCAGCAGCTTAACCAAGCCGAGCAGTGGCTCAAGGGCCGAGACCGCAATGCCACGCTGCTGCTCACCCTGGGACGGCTTTGCGTGCGCAGCCAGCTCTGGGGCAAGGCGCGCAGCTACCTGGAGGCGAGCATCGGCGCCGGCGCCGCGCCGGAGGCCTACAAAGAGCTTGGGGCGCTGCTGGTGGAGCTCGGCGAGCCGCAAGAGGCCACCGAGTGCTATCGCAAGGGACTGGAGACCGCCGCCGAGGACGCCGTATGCAGCGCCCTGGACGTGCCCAGGGCGAGCCGCCCGGCCGGCGTGGCACCTCAGTCGGCGGCGTATTCGAAGCTGTCGAAGAAGTAGTTGTTGGGGTCCAGGCCCCGTTCGGCGAAGGCGGACTCGCCGGCCTTGACCATCGGCGGCGGGCCCGAAGCGTAGACCTCGTAGGCGCTGAGGTCCTCGAAGTCGGCCAGGATGGCTTCGTGCACGTAGCCCGTACGCCCCTGCCAGGCGTCCTCGGCCATCGGCTCGGACAGGACCGGCACGTACTCGATGTGCGGATGTGCGGCGCTCCAGCCGCGCGCCAACTCGTCGAGGTAGAGATCGGACCGCGTGCGAGCGCCCCAATACAGGTGCATGGGACGGGTCATGCCCTCGGCGAGGGCATGCTCGACGATGCCCTTGATGGGTGCGAAGCCCGTGCCGCCGGCCATCAGAACGATGGGCCGGCTGGAGTCTTCGCGCAGGAAGAAGCTGCCGAGCGGGCCCTCGAAGCGCAGGATGGCCTTCTCCTTCATCTTGGTGAAGACCTCGGAAGTAAAGCGGCCGCCCTCGACGTGGCGGATGTGCAGCTCGAGAAATTCGTCGTCGTGCGGGGCATTGGCAATGGAGAAGCTGCGCCGGCGCCCGTCCTTGAGCAGGAAGTCGATATATTGGCCCGCCAGATACTGCAGGCGCTCGGTGGCCGGCAGCTTGAGGTACAGTCGCATGACATCGTGGTTGAGCCGCTCCATCCTGGCCACGCGGCACGGCAGCACCTTCACCGGAATGTCCTTGGCCGCGCCGATTTCGCGCACCTCGATGACCAAATCGCTCATCGGCTGGGCCGAACAGAACAGGGCCAGGCCGCGCTCGGTGTCATCGTCGCCCAGCGCCGGCGGCAGGGCATCGCCGTAGGTCACGTCCCCCTCGAGCAGCTTGCCCTTGCAGGAGCCGCAGGCGCCGTTGCGACAGCCATAGGGAAAGGCATAGCCCTGACGTAAGGCGGCATCGAGCACGGTCTCGTCGTATTCGACTTCGAACTCATGACCACTGGGCTCGACGCGAACCTTGAATGACATGGAAGTTCCTTGTAACAGGCGGCGAAAGCCGGCAATTATGTCGTAAAGACCGGGGGAGATAAACCCGTGCACCACGTGGTTATCATTGGCTGCGGCGATATCGGACGCCGCGTCGCCGTCCGCTGGCTGGGCGCCGGTGCGCAGGTCAATGCCCTGGCCCGGTCCGAGGCGAGCGCGGCGGCACTGGCAGCGCTCGGCATCACGCCGGTGGCAGGCGACCTCGATCGGCCCGAGACCCTGCACGGCCTGGGAACCTCCGGCGCCCTGCTCTATTATTTCGCACCGCCGCCGGGCAGCGGCAGCGCCGACACGCGCATGCGCGATTTCCTCGCCACGCGACACGAGGCCAACGCGCCGGCCCGCATCGTCTATATCAGCACTTCGGGGGTCTACGGCAACCACGGCGGCGCATCGGTGAACGAGGACACGCCGCCTGCCCCGCAAAGCGAGCGTTCCCGTCGGCGCCTGGACGCCGAAGACCAGCTGCGCGCCTGGTGCGCGGCGCACGGGACGGTGCTGGTCATTCTTCGGGTAGGCGGGATCTACGGCCCCGGCCGGCTGCCGGTCGAGCGCATTCGGGCAGGCACGCCGGTACTGCGCGAGGATCTGGCTCCCACCACCAACCGTATCCACAGCGAGGACCTGGCCGACATCTGTTTCGCGGCCGGCCAGCCGGGCGCGCCCGACGGGGTGTTCAACGTCGCCGACGAACACGCCGGCAACATGACCGAGTACTTCTACGCGGTGGCCGACGCGCTCGGGCTGGCGCGCCCGCCGGCGGTGGACTGGGACGAGGCCCAGAACGTGCTCAGTGGTGCGATGCTGTCGTACCTGAACGAGTCGCGGCGCCTGGATACGCGGCGCCTGCGCGAGGTGCTGGGGATCGCACTGCGCTATCCGGACCTCGCCGCGGGACTGGCGGCGAGCCTTGGGAACGACACGCAGTCGAAATAGGCGAGTTGCGCCGGCCGCGCGACGAACGCTCGGCGCCGCAGGGAGTCAGGCGGCGGCGAACATCCAGAGCGCACCGAAGCTGACGCCGATCAGGGCCACAAACCAGAGCACCAGGAACAGATCGACGTACAGGCGCAAGAGGATATGGGCGCGGCGCATGCGGCTCAATGACTGGGACGGCATGCCCTCGATTTCGACACGCCGCGGCAGATAGAGATGATAGATGATCGCCAGACCGGCGGACCAAAGCATGATCAGCGCGCCGATGAACAGGTGGTTCATCGAGGCGTCCTGCAGGTAGACGAACAGGCCGATCAACAATCCGACCGCCGCGATGGTCAGCACGATGCCGAACCAACGGATTCGGATGGCAATTGTTTCGAAAAAGGCGGTTATTGGTCCCATCTGACGTTCAATACCGGTCTGGCGAATCAGGAGCGGGAAACGCGCAAACGCGGCAGCCCCGGAAAGCACAGGGCAGAGGCGGGCGCACGTCCCGGTCCGGACATCATACCACAGGGCGGCGGACTAGCTTCGCACCGGCCGGCTGCGCCGGCTGTTCAGCCACTCGAGCAGCGGCTCCCATTGCTCCAGATCCTGCCAGACCAGGGAGGGCGCGAGCTCGAAAATGCCCAGGCCCCGGTCGGCCGCGCGAATATAGTTCTGGGTATCGCGCAGCGTGGCGACAAACGGGATCTTGAGGCTGTCGAGGAAGGCCTCCAGCGTCTGATAGATAAGCGTGTGCTCGCGCACGCGGTTGGCCACGACGGCCAGCCGGGTCTGCTTGCGCGAGACCTTGCCGACCGTCAACAGCTCCTTGATAAAGTGGGCGGCGGCCCGGATATCCATGGGCGAGGGCAGGACCGGGATAATCAGCGTCTCTGCGCGGCGCACGAATCCGGTCAGCTCGGAGCTGTGAACGCGAGCCGGGGCGTCGAGGATGGCCACGTCCAGGTTGCGCGGCAGACGTAGACCGCCCTGCGAGGCGTCAATACCGATGATCTCGGGCCGGTCCTCGGAACGCGCCGCCAGCCATTCCATACTGGAGGCCTGCGGATCGAAATCCACCAGGGCCACACGCTTGCCCTCGACCGCGTAATGGCTGGCGAGGTTGGTCGCCAACGTGCTCTTGCCGCATCCCCCTTTGGCGTTGAGGGTCATGATGGTACGCATGGGAATCCCCTTTGCGGATCGCGGCCGATTGCGCGCCAGAGGCGGCCCCGCCCGGCCGTGGCGGAAAATGGATCTGTTTTTGTAAGGCTTTTAGTACCAGAGTCGTGCAGGCCTGTCCAATGCCATCCCAGGGGCCAAGCAAACGATCGCTCGGTAACACGGTCGAATTGCGTGAGAAACGTGCAGCAAAAGGAGGGGAACCGGAATGAAAAAGGTAGGATTTATCGGGCTGGGCGCCATGGGTGCCGCCATGGCCCGCAACATCCAAAAGGGAGGCTTCACGCTCGGCGTCTACAATCGCACGCCCGCGCGCGCCGAACCGTTCCGTGCCGAGGGCGCCGCCGTGTATCCCAGCCCGGCGGAAGCGGCGCAGGCCAACGAAGCGGTGGTGATTATGGTCACCGACCCGCCGGCCCTGGAGGCCGTGCTGGACGGTCCGGAAGGACTCATCGCGGGCCTGGAGGCCAAGGGCGGCGACGGCACGCTCGTCATCAATATGAGCACGGTCTCCCCCGCCGCGACCCTGTCGACGGCCGAGCGCGTCCGGGCCGCCGGGGGACGCTTCGTCGACGCCCCGGTCTCCGGCACCGTCAAGCCGGCGCAGGACGGCACGCTGGTCGTACTGGCCGGCGGCACGGAGGCCGACGTGGCCGCCGCCGAACCCCTTCTTCAAACCATGGGCAAGGCGGTCGTGCGCTGCGGGGAGGCCGGCCAGGCCACCCGGATGAAGCTGGTCCTGAACCTGATGCTCGGGGGCATGATGCAGTGCCTGGCCGAAGGCCTGAGCCTGGCCGACTCGCAGGGCATCGACGGCCAGAGCGTGCTGGAGGCCCTGGCGGGCGGCCCCATGGGCGCAGGCCTGTACCAGATGAAGGGCGGCATGATGCTCGGTGAGGAGTTCACCAAACAGTTCCCCGTCGACCTGATGTTCAAGGACCTGAATCTGGTGCTCGAGACCGCCGGCCAGAACCGCCTGCCGCTGCCCATGACGGCGGCGGTGCGCGAGAGCTTCAGCGCGGCCCGCGGCCTGGGCTACGGCGACGAGGACATGGCGGCCGTCATCAAGGTCCTGCGCCGCCTGCGCGCCGGCTGAGACGATACCAGCGCGGGTCGGCGTTCAGTCTGCGGAGAAACCAAGGCAGCTCGCCGGCCTGGGGTATCTCCTCGTCGATGCACCAGCCAGGAGACGCCTGTTCGATCTCGGCACGGTCCATGCCGCGGGGCAGCGGCCCGCGCCGGCCCGGTGCAGCCGCAGGCTGACGCCGGCGTTGGTCGCGCGCTCACGCGCACGGGCCAATGCCCGGGGCGCCGCGTCGAGTCCGGTGACCTGCCAGCCACGGCGGGACAGCTCCACCGCGTGGACGCCACTGCCACAACCCAGGTCCGGCACCCGCCCGAGGGGCGGCTCACGCCCGGCCTGCACCTGGTCGAACATCGCGGCGATCTGCTCGGCAATGGCCGGCTGGGCGAGCCCCTCCTCCCAAGGCGTGAAACCGACCGAGTAGAGGATGTTATAGAACACGCTGACGGTGTTCCCCTCGACATCTCGGTGGGTCAGGCCCGCGCGGCGGCCACGCTCTCTCGGATCGGACGTATCGGGCGCACCTCGATGCTCCCCACGCGCGCCGGCGGGATTTCTGAAGCGATGCGAATGGCCTCGTTGAGGTCCCGGGCCTCGATCATGTA
>Ga0102944_1000676_pt1 | contig 25057 bp, 21 predicted proteins | sample SalPonD_shore_MG_FD_78172 | JGI IMG/M metagenome (GOLD analysis project Ga0102944, IMG submission 78172) | Salt pond soil microbial communities from South San Francisco under conditions of wetland restoration - Salt Pond MetaG... | ecosystem: Environmental > Aquatic > Marine > Intertidal zone >...
CTGCCGTATTTTCCCGCCACCGACGCTGAGGACGTGGTGGACGACTACGCCAAGGTCGGCCTCTGGACGCTCTATTTGTACACGCAATACGGCGATCAATTACTCAGCCGGATCGTTCAGGACAGCACGCAGCACGGGCTGAGCGGGCTGGATTATATTTTCACCCATTCCGGTCTGGTCAACAAAAGTTTTAACCAGGTCTTCACCGATTGGGTGATCGCCAACGTCGGGGTGAATTATCTGCCCCAGAGCGCCCCCGGGTACCGGTACGGGAACTTCAGCCTGCCGGCGGTCAATCCGGCGCTCCTGATTTCCAGGTATCCCGCCATCAACCAGGGGGCGAATCTCAAGAATTACGCCGCGTCCTACGTGCGCCTGATCGGCGGGGAGGGGGTCTCGGCGCAAATGTATCCGCCGTCCAGCCTCTCCATGAACGCCGTCTTGTTGCTGTCGGACGGGGCATCCTTCGACGTGGTCGCCCGCAATGACGTTGCCGGCAACGATCTGGATTTTTCCCTGTACAACCAGTATCACAACGCCTGGCTGATCCTGACCAATACCCAGCCCATCCCGTCTTCCCGGGAGAAGCCGCTCTCGGATTCCTACACCCTGAACGTGTTCGGGGTCGGCGGCCGGATCGTGGAGACCCTGGATTACAGCTCGGACCAGACCTCGAATTTTTATATCTCGCTGGGAGGCGGGACGGCCGCCACCGTGTTCGAGCCGCTGCCGCCGGAAACCGAAATTCTGAGCGCCGGGGTGAATTTGTACGGAACGGACCCGGTCACTTTTTTGCTAAAGAATTCACTCTCCGGTTCGACAATAGACAGTATAGATGTTGCATCGCCTGTGCAGGGATGGAATTCGTGGTCGCTGGACAGTCTGGGAGGATCATTCAACAGCCTGAGTTTACTGGTACGAACCGACAGTAATGCCGTCGGGTATGATTCCGTGACCGCCGCCACCGGCAACAGCTATTTTAAGCCGGTGGGGCATTCTGAATTTGGACTCTTGGACGATTTTCGTTTGAGCAGTGGGATCACACTGAACGGCAACTGGGATATGCGGCTGCAGATCAGCTATCCGGACACCCAATCCATCCCCACCGGGGGAATCGCCGCCCGCTATAATCCCTGGATTATGTCCAGCGAACAGCAGGGAGGCACGGTCGCGCTGGTGTTGCGGATCCAGGAGCCGGGCAAGGTCCGGGTAGACGTTTTCAACATTCTCGGACGGCACGTACGCAATCTGTACGACGGGAATGTTCCGGCGCCGGGGCAACCGTTTCCCGTTCTTTGGAACGGAACAAATAAATATGGGACGCGTGTGAGTAGTGGTTTGTATTTTTTCACGGTCCGGCACGGAAGTACACAAGAAGTCCGGAAGCAAACCTTGATCTGGTAAAAGTCTTATGAATCTAGCGGTTGGTATTTCTGAAGTTCACTCCATATATTTACCATGATATATCAACAAACAAAGGAGAGAGATTAATTAAAAAGTATTCGGAGAAAACACGCCATCCTCTTTTTCATGTTTTCATATTTTTTTATTAATTCAGCCCTTTATGGATTCTCGAACCTGACCATATGAACATTAATTAATGAATAGTAAGGCAACTAGTCTCGATTTACGAAAAAAAACAGTCACAGAATGGAGGAATAAGCGTTGAGCAAGCAATTTGAAGGTATTCTGGAAATGGAAGACCGCGGCTACGGGTTTATCCGGCAGAAGTCCATTGACTGGCGGCGGACGAATGATGATATCTTCGTGGCCCCCAATATTATCCTGGATAATAACCTACGGCAGGGCTGTCTGGTGACCGGCGATACCGAGCCCGGCCGGGAAAGCGGCCTGCAGGTGAAATCGGTCTTTACCGTTAACGGGATGGATGTGGAAGAGTGGGGCTATGTGAAGCGGTTTAGTGACGGCACGCCGATCGCACCCATCGAATCGTTCAAGCTGGAGCGGAGCCGCGGGGATAAAACGGGACGGATTATTGATGCCATCTCTCCCATCGGAAAAGGGCAGCGCTCTCTGATCGTGTCGCCTCCCCGCGGCGGGAAAACGGTTTTATTAAAGAACATTGCCAAATCGCTGGCGAAAAATCATCCCGAGGTCACACTAATTGTGTCGTTGATTGACGAGCGCCCGGAAGAAGTCACGGACATGGTGCGTTCGGTGGAGGGTGAAGTGTTCGCCAGCTCCAAGGATCAAAACACCCAGAGCCATATCCGGGTGGCGGATCTCACCCTGGGGTATGCCAAGCGGAAGGCCGAATTAGGCGAGGATGTGGTGATGCTGGTAGATTCCCTGACCCGATTGGGCCGGGCCGCCAACTCCGCCCAGAAGAGTTCCGGCCGGACCATGACCGGCGGCATCGATATCCGGGCCATGGAATTTCCCCGGGCCCTGTTCGGAGCTGCCCGCAAAATCGAGGATGAAGGATCCCTGACCATCGTGGCGACCGCCCTGGTGGATACCAACAGCCGGATGGACGATTACATCTTTGAAGAATTCAAAGGCACCGGCAACATGGAATTAGTGCTGGACCGGGCACTGGCCGAGCAGCGGATTTTCCCGGCAGTGAATATCCTGGAATCCGGCACCCGGCAGGAGGAAAAACTCTTCGGCAAGATGACGGCAGCCCACCAGCGGTTGCGTCGGGAACTCAGCCGGTACAGCCCCCGGGAAGCCCTGGAAACCCTGCTCAACCTGATCGAAAAGACCCGGTCCAATAACGAAATGATTCGCCAGTTCGACCGGAGGGTCCAGGTGTAATGCAGCGCCATGCAGCTCTGGCAGGACTCTCAGAGGAACATCATCACGGGTTGGTTTGGTCCCGCCGTTTGACCAAGTTGGCAGCAGGCAAACTCGAAACCTCCCCGAAAGAGGTGATGGGTGAGTTTCTCTCGGTGTGGGAGCGGGAAATCAACCCGCACTTTCGCCGGGAAGAGGAGATCCTGCTTCCCGTGTTCGCCCGCACCGATCACTACTGGGTCGCAGGGATTCAGGAGATGCTCCGGCAGCACGTGGAACTCCGGCGGAATATCTGGCTGCTCAGGGAAGACCCGCATCCCGATGTCATCCGGCAGACCGGGGAGCTCCTGCAGGAGCATATCCGGCTGGAGGAAAGGGAGGTGTTCCCGCTGATCCAGCAGGAGGCGGACGAATCGCTGCTGGCCCGCATCGACGAATTGCTCCACGTTTGAGAATTGACGCACGGTCTTTGAGTCCATTCCGCATCCGCTTGCTTTTTGCCCCGCGATGAAATAGATTCACCGTACGAGTAACATTCTGAGACGAGTGGGCGAGTATGGATTCTTTGGAACATCTGCAAAGACGGGCGAGATTCACCCCGTATATCGGACAAACCCACTCCGTTTATTACACCTGCCAAATCATCGCCTTTCGATGGCATTTTGGGATGACCTAGAGGTATCTCCGGCGTCCACCGGGGCCGTGTCCGGCCCGTGCAAATATCTGAAAACATTTGGTTTGAACAAGGAGCACCATCATGCCGATAACTCCGCCTGAGAAAGTGCATGACGTACTGCGGCAGTATATGCTCGCCGACGGTCTGGAGCCGATTGCGGATCTGGAAAAAAGTCATGGGTCCTGGATCTACGATCCGGTAGGAGACCGGGAGTACCTGGACCTGTTTTCCTGCTTTGCCAGTATGCCGGTGGGCTGGAATCATCCTACCTTGCTGAGCCGGAAAGACGAACTGGTGTCGGCCGCCATTAACAAGCCCACCAACTCGGATATCTATTCCACCCAGCTGGCGGATTTTGTCCGGACGTTCGGCCAGAAGGCCAAACCTGACTCTTTTCGCTATCTCTTTTTTATCAGCGGGGGAGCCCTGGGAGTAGAAAACGCACTGAAGGCGGCCTTCGACTGGAAAATGCAAAAACGGATCGCCCGGGGCGAACCTGTCGACGTCAACCTGCAGGTGATCCATTTCCGGCAGGCCTTCCACGGCAGAACCGGGTACACCCTGTCACTCACCGATTCCGCGGACGTGCGGAAAACCCAACATTTTCCGAAATTCCAGTGGCCCCGCATCACCAATCCTAAAATCGCCTTTCCGCTGACCGAGGAAAACCGCCAGAAGGTCGAGGCTGTGGAAAACCAGGCCCTGGAGGAGATCAAAGAGGCCATCTGCCGGCATCCCGGCGAAATCGCGGCCCTGATTATCGAGCCCATTCAGGGGGAAGGAGGGGATAATCATTTTCGGGACGTCTTCTTTCTCGCACTGCGCCATCTCTGCGACGAAGAGGAGATCATGTTTATCATGGATGAAGTGCAAACCGGGATGGGACTGACCGGTGCCTTCTGGGCCCACCAGCATTTTTCGGTGCAGCCGGATATGGTCGCCTTCGGGAAAAAATCCCAGGTGTGCGGGTTCATGTGTTCGGACCGGATCGATGAAGTGGAACGGAATGTGTTTCACGAGTCCAACCGGTTGAATTCTACCTGGGGAGGCAATCTGGTGGATATGGTCCGGGCACAGATCTATCTCGACATCATGGAGGAAGAACAATTGGTCGCCCGGGCGGCAGAATTGGGAGGGCATTTGCAGGAAGGGCTGACCGACCTGCAGGACGCCCATCCGCATGTGGTGACCAATGCCCGGGGACGGGGTCTGATGTGCGCGTTTGACCTGCCCTCCGGGGAACAACGCAACCGGCTGCTGCAGGCCGTCTGGCGGGAAGGCGCCCTGATCCTGGGGTCCGGGGTCAACACCATCCGGTTTCGTCCTCCGCTGACCATCTCACGGGAGGAAATCGAGGCCGGACTCACCATCATTGACCGTAGTCTGTCAGCTGTTTGATGCCACCCGGAAGAGAAAACATTTCAGGGGTTCCTCACAGCCTACAAAGGAGCAGAAATGAGCCACATGCCTGAAACGGGGATCTTATACATCGTCGCCACACCCATCGGAAATCTGGAGGATATGACCTACCGGGGGGTGCGCATTCTGCAGGAAGTGGATCTGATCGCGGCGGAAGACACCCGGAAATCGGCAGTGCTGCTTGCGGAATATGAAGTCACGACGCCGATGACCAGCTACCACGATCATAACAAGGAGAAGAAAACCCCCGGCTTGATTGAACACCTGCTGGGGAGACAACACCTGGCCATCATCAGCGATGCCGGTACTCCCGGGGTGAGCGACCCGGCGTTTTATCTGGTGCGGGAAGCGATCCGGAACGGGATTCCGGTGACACCGATTCCCGGGCCGAGTGCCGCCGTGGCGGCCTTGGTCAGTTCCGGGCTTCCCACGGATCGCTGGGTGTTCGAGGGGTTCCTGCCCAGGAAAAAAGGACGGCACACCCGGTTGCAGGAGCTGAGCGCCGAATCCCGGACCATCCTCATCTACGAGTCCCCGTACCGTGTGCAGCGGACCCTGCAGGACATCCGGGAATATTTTGGTGATCGACAGGTGGCGGTGGGGCGGGAAATCACCAAAAAGTTCGAGGAATTTGTGCGAGGCACCTGTTCCGAAGTGCTGGAATACTACGAACAGCATCCGGTGAAGGGGGAATTCGTAATAGTGGTTGCGGGAACTCAGTAATTTTATGTACATTCCCGGGATAACAGCTGAAAAACTTGCCCGCCAGGCGGGCAAGCCAAGAAAGGCGGACGCGCAGACCGATGAAACCCGGATTCCTGATCACCTTTGAGGGCATCGACGGATCCGGTAAATCCACGCAAGCGGAAATGCTGCATGCCCGGTTGGACCGGGAATCCTATCCCGCTCTACTGGTCCGGGAACCGGGAGGCACCCGCATCGCCGAAAAAATCCGGCGGCTGTTGCTCGACAACAGTCACCGGGAAATGGATCCGGTGACCGAATTTTTATTATATGCCGCCAGCCGGGCGCAGTTGACCGGGGAAAAAATCCTGCCGGCGCTGAAGCGGGGCCACATCGTGATTTGTGATCGCTACATCGATTCTTCCCTGGCATACCAGGGGTTCGGACGCCGGGTGGATAAAAGTTTTATCCAGAAGGTGAACCTGGAGGCCACGCACAACCTGCTGCCCGACCTGACCTTCATCATTGACGTCGAGGTGCAGGTCGCCAACGAACGGGCTTCCAACAATGGTCCAGCCCCTGACCGGCTGGAAGAGGAGGGTGGCGCCTTTAAGAAACGGGTGCGGAATGGATATCGGAAGATCGCAGAAAACGCCCGGGACCGGGTCATCCTCATGGAAGGCGGTGCGTCCATCGATGAGCTCCATGACCGGGTTTGGCACATCACGTTACGGAAACTCAAACAACATAAATACACGGTAGTGCAATGAAACGGATCAAACAGTATCGCAAATTCTATGCGGGATTGCTCCTGTTTACCATCGTCTTCGGCGTCGCGTTATACGCCTTTGCCGATTATTACAGGGATGTCGGAACCCAGTTGAAACTCTTCAATAGTTTATATAAAAAATTGGTGATCAATTACGTGGACCAGGTGGATCCCAACGCCCTGATTGAGGCGGGAATCAACGGGATGCTGAAAACCCTGGATCCGTACACGGTTTACCTGGAAGATCAGGATCGGGAAGGGATCCAGACCCTGACCCGGGGTGAGTACGGTGGGGTGGGCATTCAGCTGGGAGTGCGAAACGATACGTTAACCGTGATCGCGCCCATGGAAGAAGGGCCGGCCGCCCGGGCCGGCGTCCAGTCGGGGGATCGCATCATCCAAATCGATACCCTCCGGACCACCGAAATGTCGCTCTCCAGAGCAGCCGGTATTATGCGCGGGAAACCCGGCACCGTCATCACCATTACGATCCTTCGCCCCGGGATCGAAGAACGCATTCCGTACGTACTGCAGCGGGAATCGATCGTGCTGCACGATTTGGCGTATTCCGGAATGGTGGGGGACGGTATCGCGTATCTGAAATTGACGTCCTTCTCCAAGAATTCGGCCGATGAGATCGAACAGGCCCTTCGACAACTGGGAGTCAAAAACATGAAGGGGCTCATCCTGGATTTACGCGACAATCCCGGCGGACTGCTCTCCAGTGCGCTGAAGGTTGCCGATATGTTCATTGACTCCGGGAAGGAACTCCTCTCCACCCGGGGACATTCCGAGAATGTCAATAAGGTATTTTACGCTAAAACGGAACCGTTGATCCCCAGTGATGTTCCCATTACGGTGCTGGTGAATCACGGGTCGGCCTCGGCCAGTGAAATTGTCACCGGGATCCTCCAGGATCTGGATCGGGCGATTATTATCGGGCATGAAACCTTTGGCAAAGGGTTGGTGCAATCGGTGCTGCCCTTGTCCAGCAATGCCTCGCTGAAAATCACCACGGCGAAATACTATATCCCCAGCGGCCGGTTGATCCAGCGACAGGATTATTTCAAGCACGATGTGGTGGATGTCGCCTCGAATAAGGACAGCGTGTTCTTTACCCAAAATAAGCGCCGGGTCTATGGCGGCGGGGGGATTACACCGGACCTCCCGACGAAAAACGATACCCTCCCGGATCCCATCCGGCTTATTCGCGCTAAAAATCACTTTTTCCAGTACGCGGTGGAATACCACAACCGGCATGCCGATGCGACCTGGCCGTTCCGGATTACCCCGGAGCTCCAGTCGCAGTTCATGGACTACCTGAACTCCCGGAACTTCAGGTACACCACGCGCAGCGCCGCCTTGTTCCGGCAGTTTCTGGCTTCGGTGGACTCTACCGATTTCACCCGGCAGGACCTGGAGAACGCCAGAGACGACATCGAACGCTACCTGGACGGAGAAAATCACTGGAAGGCGCGCCCGGCGGTGACATACTGGATACGGCGGCTGTTGACCCGGGAATTTGCGTACGTCTACGCCGGGAACAAGGCGCGCATCGAAAGCATGATGCAGTACGATGAAGATATCCGGACGGCCTTGCAGGAGCTCAACGATCAGGATGCGTATCTGCACCAGCTGGGGTACCTGCCAAAAGGCCAGGAAGGATAGCGAAAAGGGGGTTTTCCCCTTGACATTCACTGGATGGTTATTTTAACTTTCCATGATTTACCTTTCATGGGTTTCATGAAGGGCAGTGGAGGAATAGAGGGGCGATTAGCTCAGTCGGTTCAGAGCACTAGCTCGACACGCTAGGGGTCACTGGTTCGAATCCAGTATCGCCCACAGAAGGGTACCGCATAGAAGGACAGGTTACAGGCGGTGCCGAATGATGGTGACCACATTAATAACGAAAATGCAGTTGAAAACAGTACATGGACGAAATACAAGTAACGCTCCCGGATGGTTCGATTCACTCATATCCGGCTGGTGTCACCCCGCTCGATATTGCCCGATCGATTGGTAAAAGGCTTGCCAAAGATGCCGTTGCCGCCCGGGTCAACGGTCAACAAGTTGATGTAACCCGCCCGATTTTCGAAGATGCCGAAGTCGCACTCATCACGATTGATTCGGACGAAGGCCGGGAGATCTTACGGCACAGCACTTCCCATCTCATGGCTCAGGCTGTGAAAGAACTGTATCCGGACGCGAAAATCGCCATCGGGCCGCCCATTGAAAACGGCTTTTATTATGATATCGATGTGGACGAGCCGTTCTCCGAGGACGATTTGCGGACCATCGAAGACCGGATGCACAAGCTGGCGGAGGAAGACTTCCAGGTGAAACGGGAGGTGAAGCCCATAGAGGAACTGGTGGGGCTGTTCGGAGAGCGCAGCGAGGATTACAAAGTGGAGCTGCTGGAAGATATCCGGGAGAACCAGGGCGATGACTCCGCCTCTATCTACTGGCAGGGAGCGTTTGTGGATCTCTGCCGGGGGCCGCATACCCCCAGTACCGGCTGGATCAGGCATTTCCGGTTGTTGAATACCGCGGGCGCCTACTGGCGGGGCGACGAGCACAACAAGATGCTGCAGCGTATTTACGGCACCAGCTGGCCCACGGAAAAGGAGCTGGAAGAGTACCTGCATTTCCTGGAAGAGGCCCGGGAGCGGGATCACCGGAAACTGGGTAAAGAGCTGGATCTGTTCAGCTTTCACCCCGAAGCGCCGGCCAGCCCGTTTTTCCATCCCAAGGGAACGGTGATTTACAACGAACTGGTCGAATATATCCGGAGCCTCTACGGACAATACGATTATCAGGAAGTGATTACCCCGCAAATCCTGGATGTGGAATTGTGGCACCGGTCGGGACATTACGATAACTATCAGGAGAATATGTATTTTACTTCTCCCAAGGATGAACAGCGGACCTATGCGGTCAAACCGATGAACTGTCCTACGCATGCCCTCCTGTTTGCGGGACAAAAACACTCGTACCGCGACCTGCCGCTGCGGATTGCCGATTTTGGCCGCCTGCACCGGTACGAGCGTGCCGGGGTCACCAGCGGATTAACCCGGGTGCGTACCTTTGCCCAGGACGATGCCCATATTTTCTGTACCTTCGATCAGATCGAGCCGGAAGTGATTCAGCTGGTGGAAATCATCCTGAACGCCTATCAACTCTTTGGCTTCGAAGAAGTCGAGATTGAGATTTCGACCAGACCGGAGAAACACATCGGCGACGTCGACACCTGGGACACCGCTGAGGAGCTACTGAAAAAGGCCCTGGAAAACCAGGGGTATACCTATGCCATTAATGAAGGCGACGGGGCCTTCTACGGGCCCAAAATCGATTTTATCGTCAAGGATGCCCTCCGGCGTGACTGGCAGTTGGGGACTGTGCAGCTCGATTTTATGATGCCGGAACGCTTTGACCTCACCTATACCGCTTCCAGCGGGAAAGAGGAGCGGCCGGTGATGGTCCACCGGGCAATCCTGGGTTCCCTGGAACGTTTCATCGGTATTCTCCTGGAACATACCGCCGGGGAGTTGCCACTCTGGCTGGCCCCGGTGCAGTGCCGAATTTTACCCATTACCGACACCCAGCGCAACTACGCACAGCTAATACATCAGGAATTGACTGCCGCCGGAATCCGAACCGAACTGGACGACCGAAGCGAAACCGTAGGGGCAAAAATCCGGGACGCGGAACTGCAAAAGATCCCCTACATGGCGATTATCGGTCCCCGGGAAGTGGAACATGAGACGGTTTCATTACGTGAACATACACTCGGGGATCGCGGAGAGTTGACGGTATCGAAGCTGCGGGATCTGCTGGTGGAGCATATCGATACCAAGCAGCAAATGAATCATAAGATGAAGGAGGACCAAATAGTTTGAAGGACGAACTGCGAGTCAATGAACAGATCAAAGTGCACAAGGTTCGGCTGGTCGATTCCGACAGTGAGCAGATCGGAATCGTTGACATCATGGATGCGCGACAACGCGCCGAGGATCGGGGCCTGGATCTGGTGGAGGTTGCCCCTCAGGCAGACCCACCGGTCGTCAAAATTATGGATTATGGCAAATTTCTCTACGAGCAGAAGAAAAAAGAAAAAGAAGCCAAGAAAAAACAACACACCATCGAAGTCAAAGAAGTGCGCTTTCGTCCTCAAATCGAGGAGCACGATTTTCAAACGAAAATCGGCCACATTCGGAAATTTCTCAACGATGGTGATAAAATCAAAGTGACTGTCTTCTTCCGGGGACGCGAAATGGATTACCAGGAATTTGGTAAAGAACTGTTAGAGCGGGTCATCGAAGAAACCGAGGATCTGGCTCAGGTGGATAAAGACGCGTCCATGGAAGGCCGACAGATGGTCATGTATTTAATGGGTAAAAGCAAGTGAGGTGGATACGATGCCAAAAATGAAAAGTAATCGCGGTGCCAAGAAACGCTTTAAAACAACGTCCAAGGGAAAAGTGAAGCGTCACAGCGCCTACGCCGGCCATCTGCTGTCCCACAAATCGGCGGAACAGAAACGGCGGCTGCGCAAGGGGAAGCTGGTGGATAAACCGGATGAAAAACGCGTCAAACGCATGATACAGGAATAGAGGACTTCTATGCCGAGAGCCACGAGTACAGTACACAGAAAACGACGTCGGAAGAAATTACTCAAGCAAGCCAAGGGGAACTTCGGCGCCCGATCCAACCTCTACCGGTCCGCCAAGGATACCGTCCAGAAAGGGCTGCAGTATAGTTATCGGGATCGCCGGAAGCGGAAAGGGGAATTCCGGAGACTGTGGATTACCCGCATCAATGCCGCCGTCCGGCCCCACGGCCTCAATTATTCGACCTTCATTCACCAGTTGAAAGCGGCCAATGTGGAGCTGGATCGGAAAATGCTTGCCGACATGGCCGTGCGGGATCCGGAAGGATTCGCCGCCGTCGTCGAGCAGGTAAAATAGCGATTCGCTATGGCGCTATCCGATGAAATAAACGCGATCAGGCAGGAATTTTCCCAGGCACTGAAAAACGCGGACAGCGACCCGGACGCTCTGGAAGATCTCCGGATAAAATACCTGGGTCGTAACGGAAAGGTGCAGCAGCTGTTTCCGTTAATCGGCCAGGCGGCCCCGGACCAGCGGCCCCGGATGGGAAAGCTGCTGAATGAACTGAAAGACACGATTCAACAGACACTGGAAGACTCCCGGGAGCAGGCCGAACGCAGACAGCAGGAGCAGGAACTCGACCTGGATGTGACCCTGCCCGGGAAACAGCCGTACGTGGGGCATGATCATCCGCTGGTGCTCACCCTCCAGGAAATGGAAAACATCTTTGCCTCTATGGGGTTCGTCTCCGTGGAAGGACCGGAGATCGAGACCGATTATTATAATTTCGAGGCGTTGAATATCCCCAGGGATCATCCGGCCCGGGATATGCAGGACACCTTTTATCTTGAGGACGATGTCGTACTGCGCACCCATACCTCCCCGGTCCAGATCCGGGTTATGGAACAGTATCAACCCCCGGTCAGAATTGTCGTGCCCGGCCGCGTCTATCGCAATGAAGCCATTAGCGCCCGCAGCTACTGCCTGTTCAACCAGGTGGAAGGGTTATATGTGGACGAAGGCGTTACCTTTGCTGATCTGAAGGGGACGGTGGAAGCGTTTGCGAAACGGTTTTTCGGTCCGTCGGCCAATATCAGGTTTCGCCCCAGTTTTTTCCCGTTCACCGAACCGAGCACCGAGGTGGATGTTTCCTGTATGATCTGCGGTGGGACAGGTTGCCGGGTATGTAAGTACCAGGGATGGGTGGAGATATTGGGCGCCGGTATGGTCGACCCGAACCTCTATCAATACGTGGGATATGACGCAGAAAAGTATACGGGATTCGCCTTCGGGATGGGCGTGGACCGGATTGCCCTGAATAAGTATGGCGTGAACGATATCCGCCTGTTCTACGATAGTGATCTTCGCTTTCTGCGCCAGTTCTGAGTGTGCCGGTAGAGTACCGGTGCTGTGTTTTTTTCACCGGCGATAGTTGCCAACGCCCGGATCAACGCCGGATCCTTCATCCTTACTTCATAACAAGCGGAAAGTGCTATGCGAATAAATCTTGAGTGGCTTCGGGAATACGTGACGGTTGAACAGCCTGCCCCGGAACTGGCGGAGAGACTCACCCTGACGAGCCTGGAATCGGTTCCGCTATTAGAGCAATCCGAATTTTTCAGTGCCGTAACTATTGGCCTGGTGCAGGAGGTCACACCGCATCCCAACGCCGATAAGCTTGCAGTGTGTGAAGTAGAGGCCGGAGAGTCCGGCACCCGACAGATTATTTGCGGAGCCCCGAATGTAGCCGCCGGACAGAAGGTGCCGGTTATTCTGCCCGGCACCACGTTACCGGATGGCACGGAGATCTCGTCGGTGAAACTGCGCGGGGTGCAATCCGATGGCATGATCCCTTCGGAACGGGAGCTGGGTCTCAGCGATTCCCACGCGGGAATCATGGTGCTCCGGGAAGAGGCGGAGATCGGCCAGTCGTTTTGGCACTACCTGGAGAAATACTGGCAGGGTCTGGATGTGGAAATCACGCCGAACCGGCCGGACGGTATGAGTCATCTGGGCGTGGCCAGAGAATTCGCCGCCTTGTTCGATACGCCGCTGCGGAAGCCGAACATTACCGTCGCAGAGAAAAACGAGTCCGTGGAAAAGCAGGCCACTCTTCGGATCCACGAACCTGAGAAATGCCCCAGATATGCCGCCCGGGTCATCACAAATGTCCGTATCGGGCCGTCACCCAAGTGGATGCAGGAGCGCCTGGCCGCGATCGGTCTTCGCCCCATTAATAACGTCGTCGATGCCTCCAATTATGTGCTCATGGAAACCGGTCACCCCTTGCATACCTTCGATTTAGACCGGCTGGCGGACCACACCATCGAAGTCCGTTCGGCGAAAGCGGGGGAGCAATTTACCACTCTGGATGGAAAAAAGCGGGAGCTGGACGACCGGATCCTGCTGATTTGCGATGCGGAGAAACCGGTAGCTATCGCTGGGATTATGGGAGGAGAGAATTCGGAGGTCACGGACGACACGGTAAATCTACTGATTGAGAGTGCTTATTTCGACCCCACCACCATCCGGCGGGGGTCGAAATATCTCGGGCTGTCCACAGAGGCCAGCAAGCGCTTCGAGCGTGGGGCGGATCCGGAGGGCGTTCTGTACGCCTTAAACCGGATCACCGCGCTCATTCAGGAACTGGCCGGCGGGGAGGTGTCCGCAGGCGTTCTGGATGTCTACCCGGAGCCTATTCAGCCGCCGGAAATTTCCATCCGGACGGAACGCACCCGACAGATCCTGGGCGTCGAGGTCTCCCAGGAAGAAATCGCCCGGGTCCTGCAAGGCATCGAATGCGAGATCCTCCGCCGGGAAACCGATACGATCACGGTGCGGGTGCCCACCTTTCGGCCGGATTTGGAACGCGAAATCGATCTGATTGAAGAAGTGCTCCGGTTCCATGGGATGGAGACCATTCCCGCTCCCAAACAGTTCCGGTATCCCGCCCAGGCAGTCGCCGCACGGGATCGGTCCAGCGAGGAGAAATTGACACGGCTCTGGCAGGGATTCGGCTTTAACCGGACGGTCTCGAATAGTCTGGTGAATGAGCGGTATTGCTATCCGGAGGCCACCGGAAAGACCCCTGTACAACTCACGAATCCCCTGAGTGAAGATATGGCCTTCATGCGCACGACGTTACTGCCGGCGCTCCTGGAGGGGGTCAGAAAGAACCTGCATCGCCGGGAATCCGATGTGCGACTGTTCGAATTCGGACGGATTTTTACCCACAACCCTGCGGCAGAGACCGGAGCCGATGAATTCCTGCATTTTGCCGCCGTTGCCACCGGAAACACCTTTCCGCGCACTTGGATTACCGAACAGAAACCAATTGATTTCTATGACTTCAAGGGATATATTGAAGCGATGCTTGAGGTGATGGGGGTGCGGGATTATTCCGTTCAGCGAACCGATACAACATTATTTACACCAGGTATTGTCATTCGGGTCAATGGAGAGAATGCCGGCGTCGGGGGAACGCATAACCCGGATCTGCTGGAACAGTTCGGATTAAAAGAAGTTGTGTTTGGTCTCGAAATAAATATGGATGTTTGCGACCGGTATATCCCAAGAGAGATTCAATATATGCCTCCCTCCGATTACCCAGCCGTTGAACGTGATTTGAGTTTTGTCGTCACCGGAGATCTGGAAGCCGCCGAACTCACCCGCACACTCCGCGAGACAGGGGGGACGTTGCTTACCGACGTCACCCTGTACGATATCTATACGGGTGATCCGATTCCTGAGGAGAAGAAATCTCTGACCTATACGCTCAAATTTTTATCAAAAGAGCGAACCTTAACGGAAAAGGAAGTCGATACTTTTATCGAAGAGATACTTCAGGCAGCGGCCCGGCGGCATGACGCCTATCTCCGGGAACAATAGCAGGAGTACCGTCCGGTGAATTCGTATCCGTCGCTCACTACCCTGGAAAAAAAAGTACATCAGTTAATTGAGGCTGTTGAGCAACTGGGCGAACAGAACAAACAATTACACGATGAGTTAAATGCAATACGTAAGAAGAAAAGGAATGAAAATATGAATTCAGTGAAGCGTGAAATTATCCGAACCAAAGTCCAGACCATGCTAGACCTTCTCGAAGGAATCTAGTAGCCCTGAATCCGGATGAAACTTGGGTCCTGAATGATAGAAAAAGACATCGATTTGAAATTGCATGAGCACAGAAAATAATTTAATTCGTCTCACCATCTTTGGTGAAGAATACACGGTGAAGAGTAAAGCCGACGAGACCTACTTGCGGGAAATCGCTCGGTATGTCGATCGGCATATGCGGGAGATCTCCGAAAATCTGCCGCAAAGCCAACCCACTCTGCGCATTGCTATGCTTGCCGCCATGAATATCACGGACGAACTCTTCGGACTCCGGGAGCAGACAGACGAATTAAAACAGACGTACGAGCTAAAAACCGCCGAGTTAACGAACCGGGTGGAAGCTGCTTTAGCCAAACATTCAATGGAAAATAATCCATGATGTATCTACGGTAAACGTAGGCGTCTTTTTATAACGAGTTTTTACCGCGATCCCTGCGGGAAGTTCATTTCAGGACTTCGGGTGGCATACCCGGACCTTATGGATTTCTCTCGGGGATTTTTTATTTGTCTGCCGGAGGAGCACTGTCCCATGGAAGCCTTCGGCGACAGACCATGAACCTGAAAGGAGCATAGACCATGAATATACCGATTTGGATAGCGACCAGTGTGCTAGGACTCATCCTTGGATTTATCGTCTCTCTACTTATTCAACGATCCCGGATTCAAAAAGCCAGCCAGGAATCCGAAGAGATCATTCAGGAAGCCGTCCGGGAAGCCGATACGCTGACCAAGGAACGTATGCTGGAAACCAAGGAGGAAATTCAACAATTAAAAACCCAGGCCGAAGAGTCGTACAAGAAGAAACAGGAAGATCTGCAGCGGATGGAACAACGCCTCAACCAGCGGGAATTATCCATTGAACGAAAGTCCGATCTCATCGAGAAGCAGGAAGGGGAATTAAAACGGTTAGATCACAGTCTGGATGAACGGATTCAGCGGGTAAACAAGAAGGAGCAACAGCTCACGGATATCATCAATCAGCAAAATCAGCGACTGGAAGCCATCGCCGGCATGACCAGCGACGATGCGAAGAAACTTCTGATGGAAAACCTGCTGGATGAGGCCAGAGAGGCCGCCGGCCGCGACATTAAGCGGATTCACGACGAAGCCATCCGGGAAGGACGCAAGGAGGCGCAGAAGGTGGTCGTTTCGGCCATTCAGCGGTCCGCCGCCGATCATACCGCAGAAACCACCGTCTCCGTAGTGAATTTGCCCAATGATAACATGAAGGGACGGATTATCGGGCGAGAAGGGCGGAATATCCGGCATTTCGAGGCCATTACCGGGGTAGAATTGATTGTGGATGACACTCCGGAGGCCGTGGTTCTCAGCAGTTTTGATCCCATCAGGCGGGAAAAGTCCCGGATTGCCCTGGAAGCCCTGATTGCGGATGGCCGGATTCATCCCTCCCGTATCGAGGAGATGTACGAAAAGGCGTCGGACCAGGTCGAAGATTCCATTATGGAAGCGGCGGAAGAAGCCATCAATGAACTGGGCATTTCACCGCTGCCGCCGGACATGATGCACATGGTCGGGAAACTCAAGTACCGCACCAGTTACGGCCAGAACATCCTGAAGCACAGCATCGAAGTAGGGTGGCTGGCCGGGCTGATGGCGTCCGAACTGGGCATGGACGGCGAAATAGCCAAGCAGGCGGGGTTCCTGCACGATATCGGGAAAGCGGTGGACCGGGATACTTCCGGTACCCATGCCCTGATCGGCGCAGAACTGGCGCAAAAATACAACGAAAACCCGATCGTCGTCAACGCCATCGGATCCCATCACGAAGAGATGGAGATGACTCATCCCATCTCCGCTTTAATCCAGGCGGCGGACACGATTTCGGGATCCCGCCGGGGCGCCCGGGGTGACACCCTGGAAAGTTACATTAAGCGGCTGGAAAAACTGGAGGAAATCGCCGAAAACTTCAAAGGGGTTTCCAATTCGTACGCTATCCAGGCCGGACGGGAAGTTCGGGTGATTGTGGAGCCGGATGCCGTCAACGACGGACAGGCGGATATCCTGGCGGAGGATATCGCGAAAAAGGTCCAGGAAGAAATGAATTACCCGGGACAAATCAAGGTAATGATTATTCGGGAATACCGATCCGTCAGTTACGCGCGCTAAGACTTAAGCCACGGAAAGGAGCCACGGAGTTGGCACAGGCAACGACCATCGATGGAAAGCAGGTTGCAACGGAGTTACGAGAGCAAATCGCCGAGCGGGTCAACCGGTTACAGGCCAAAGACGTCCGGCCGGGACTGGCGGTCGTTTTGGTCGGGGAGGATCCGGGGTCCCAGGTCTACGTCCGGATGAAAGGGAAAGCCTGTGAAAAGATGGGAATCCGGGAGAAAACCTTCACCCTCCCGACGGAAACTTCCCAACAGGAGCTGCTGGACCTGGTGCAGCGGCTGAACCAGGATGACACCTACCACGGGATACTGGTGCAGATGCCCTTGCCGGCGCAGATCGATCCCAATGCCATCATTATGGCTGTCGATCCGGACAAAGACGTGGACGGACTCCATCCCGTGAATATCGGGAGACTGGTGTTGGGACAGGAAGGGTTCGTTCCCTGTACCCCCTTCGGCATTTTAAAACTACTGGAATATTATGACATTGATACCGAAGGGATGAATGCGGTGGTGGTCGGCCGCAGCAACCTGGTGGGGAAGCCCATCACGAATCTCCTGTACCAGAAGACAAAAGGGGGGAATGCCACCGTCACCATCTGCCATACCCGGACCAAAGATCTCGCTCACCATACCCGCCGGGCCGACCTGCTTATCGCGGCGGCGGGCTCCCCGCAAGTGATCAAATCCGACATGATTAAACCGCATGCCGTGGTGATTGATGTGGGAACCAACCGGGTGGACGATCCCTCCGTGGAAAGGGGATACCGCTTGGTGGGGGATGTGGATTTTGACAACGCCCGGAAGGTCGCAGATTATATTTCACCGGTTCCGGGAGGCGTCGGGCCCATGACCATCACCATGTTACTCCATAACACGGTCTGGTCCGCGGAACGTACAGCGAAAAACTAAAACGCCGGAAACCCCGGCCCTTGACCGGGTGCATTTAAAAACGGGCGGCTCCCACCGGGGTCCGCCCGTTTTTAAATGGTTTCCGAGTACTCGGAATACTTATGAGTTTTCCCTGATATAATTCAGAGCAGAACCGGCAAAGAACCAATTCACCTGTTCACCGCTCAGAGTGTGAGTCGCCCGGAACTGTTCCGAGGAGCCGTCCTCATGAGTCACCTGTACGGTCACCGGGTTACCGGGCGCCAGGTTCTCCAGCCCCTGAATCGCCAGGCGATCCTTCTCCTGCAGTTTGTCGTAATCCGCCTTATTCTCAAACCAAAGAGGAAGAACGCCCTGCTTTTTCAGGTTGGTCTCCGCGATGCGGGCGAAACTGCGGGCGATGACTGCGCGGCACCCCAGATGCCGCGGCTCCATGGCGGCGTGTTCCCGGCTGCTGCCCTCGCCGTAATTTTCGTCACCAATGGCGACCCAGCCCAGTCCTTCTGATTTATAATTGCGGGCGATATCCGAGAAGGATTTCTCCTGCTCGCCGGATAATTGATCCCGTCCGGTTCCGGTCTCCCCGGTAAATGCATTTACCGCCCCGATGAACAGATTGTCACTGATATTGTCCAGATGCCCGCGGAATTTCAGCCAGCGGCCGGCGGGGGAGATATGGTCCGTGGTGCACTTGCCCTGAGCCTTGACCAGGATCGCCAGGTCCTCGAAATCCTGTGGCAGCTGCCATTTGGAAAAAGGTTCCAGCAAGGCAATGCGGTCACTATCGGAGGCCACCTGTATGGACACGTCCCGGCCGTCTTCGGCTGGCGGGATGAATCCGGCATCTTTGGACTCGAATCCTTTGGAAGGAAGTTCTTCTCCTACCGGGGGTTGAAATGTAAAGTTTTCCCCGTTGGCGGTTTCCAGGGAATCGGTCAGGGGGTTGAAGTGCAGGTCACCGGCAAAGGCCATGGCCACGACAATTTCGGGGCTTCCGATGAAGGCATTGGTGGTGGCCCGGCCGTCATTCCGGCCTTTGAAATTTCGGTTGAAGGAGGTGATAATGGTGTTGGGTTCTTCACCTTCCACGTCCATCCGCTTCCATTGCCCGATGCAGGGCCCGCAGGCGTTGGCGAGGACCGTTCCGCCCACCTTTTCGAAGTCGTCCAGGATCCCGTCCCGTTTGATGGTTTCGTACACCCGTTCCGAACCGGGGGTGACCATGAAGGACGATTTGGTCTTCAAGCCGTGATCGGCGGCCTGCCGGGCGATAAAGGCCGCCCGGGTCAAATCTTCGTACGAGGAATTGGTGCAGCTGCCGATAAGGGCATCCTTGATTTCCGCCGGGTACTGATTCTCATCGGCATCCTTGCCGAGTTCGGAAATGGGACGGGCCAGATCAGGTGTGTGCGGACCCACCACATGGGGTTCCAGTTTACTGAGATTGATTTCATAAATTTCATCGAAGTAGTCTTCCGGATTGCGGGCCACGTCATCGTCCGCCCGGAGATAGTCCCGGTACTGGCTGGCCAGTTCCGCCACCTCACCACGCTCGGTGGACTGGAGATATCGAACCATCCGGTCATCGAAGGGGAACAGGGAAGTGGTCGCTCCGACTTCGGCGCCCATGTTGGTGATGGTACCTTTGCCGGTACAGCTGATGGACTCGGTGCCGGGACCGAAATATTCCACGATTTTTCCGGTGCCGCCCTTTACGGTTAGAATTTCCGCCACCTTCAGGATCACATCCTTGGGGGCCGTCCAGCCGTTCAGTTCTCCCGTGAGGTGAAAGCCGATGAGCTTGGGCATCCGGAGCTGCCAGGGCTGGCCGACCATCACATCCACGGCGTCGGCTCCGCCCACCCCGATGGCGATCATTCCCAGGCCGCCGGCGTTGGGAGTGTGGCTGTCGGTCCCGATCATCATGCCGCCGGGAAAGGCGTAATTTTCCAGCACCACCTGGTGAATGATGCCGGCCCCCGGTTCCCAGAAGCCGATGCCGTATTTCCTGGACACCGACCGGAGAAATTGATAGACTTCGTTGTTTTCGTACAAAGCGCGTTCTAAATCTTCTCCGGCGCCCTGGAAGGCCTGGATCAAATGGTCACAATGCACGGTGGTCGGGACCGCGACCTTGTCCCGGCCGGCCAGCATGAACTGCAACAAGGCCATCTGGGCGGTGGCGTCCTGCATGGCGACCCGGTCCGGCTGAAAGTGCACGTCGCTCTCCCCACGGGTGAGGTCGGAGGATTCAAAATCAATCAGGTGGGAGAATAAAATTTTTTCCGCCAAGGTAAGAGACCGCCCCAAGCGCTCCCGGGCAGTCTGATGGATGGTGTCCAGTGAACTGTAAAGTTTTTCAATCGGCTCTAGATCGATGAGCATCGAATTACTCCTCCTCTGATTACGCTAATCTCTCGTGATTCAAAAATCTGTCATATAATTTACACGCAGGTGGTGAAAGAAAAAAGCCCTGAGTTGGGACGGTTTCCCGCCGGCTCTTTCATGCGCTCCTCCATCGGGATACCACCTCCCTTTCCAGCATCACTGGTTCCTTATTCGCCGCATATCCGCAGATGTTCCGGGTTCGCCGGGGGAAGCAGTCGCGGTGTTTTTCCACCTGCCGGCAGGGGGCGCGCGGACCGGAGGATCCGGCAGGAGCGGGAAAAGGTGAAAATCCTGTTTCCATCCTCCCGCACACATTGTATATTATCGCCACAAAGAGGCGCCCATAGCTCAGCTGGATAGAGCGTCGGCCTCCGGAGCCGAAGGTCACAGGTTCGAATCCTGTTGGGCGTACCAGCAAGAGCCCCGGACTGCCGGGGCTCTTTTTATTTGTCGCACCGGTCATCCGGCCCATCTTCATAAAGTGCTCTCAATTTTCTAATTTACGATCTCAATAGGGGAGAACAGTAATAACAGGATGATAAAAGGATGGTTTCTATGAATGAGAGAGTGCAGATGCGTGGGAAAACATGCGTGATCACCGGCGCCACCTCCGGTATCGGTTATGAAACCGCCAAAGCGCTGGCGGCGATGGGCGCCTCGCTGGTGCTGGTGGGGCGGAACGAACAAAAGAGTATCCGGACCGTCGACCGGTTGACGGAGCTGACCGGAAACGATAACATAGAGTATCTGCTGGCGGATTTATCCGTACAGCAGGACATCCGGTGGCTGGCGGGGGACATCCGGGAGCGATACCAGCAGGTGGACGTTCTGATCAATAACGCCGGCGCCATCTTTTTCTCCCGGAAGGAAACGGCTGATGGGTTGGAGATGACCTTCGCATTAAATCATCTGGGGTATTTTCTGCTGACCAACCTGCTATTGGATGTGTTAAAGCACAGCGCGCCGGCCAGGATCGTGAACGTGGCTTCGGCAGCCCATCAGGGCGCTTCCCTTGATTTTGAGGACCTGCAGCGGACAGGGCACTATTCTGCGATGAACGTCTACGGACAGTCGAAACTGGCGAACCTTTTATTTACCTATGAACTCGCCCGGCGTCTACAGGGAACACAGGTGACGGTCAACGCCATGCATCCTGGCTTTGTGGGGAGTAATTTTGGCAAGAGCAGTGGTCTGTTGGGCAAACTCCTCATGCCCGTGCTGCACCTGTTTGCCCGGAGCCCGCGGAAAGGAGCGGAGACGGTCATCTACCTGGCCTCCTCAACGGCAGTGGAAGGCGTCACGGGACAGTACTTCATTGATAAGGAACCCGCCAAATCTTCGCCTGCGTCGTACGACACCGAAACCGCACAAAAACTCTGGCGCGTCAGTGAGGAACTTACCGGTCTTCGCTGACCATTGCTTTCCGGTTTGAAACTGCCGGAAGGTGAGAGCGCCGGAGCAGGGGAGAAGCCCGGCATTGGATATCTCCCCCGGGAATAATCATTCCCCGGCTTCCAGGCGCTGTTCCAGATAGCGTTTGCCGGCATCCGTGACCTGATATTTCTTCCGGGCCTGCTGGGTGTGCCCCATTTTTCTGGTTTGCACCGCCAGCTGCGGCTTTTTGGACTGTAACTGACTGAACGCCCTGGTAATGTTGCTCACCCGGTGCCCGAGATTCTTCAGGTGGCCGTTCACGGTTAAGGAGTCGAATTCCTTCTCTTTCTGGTAGACCTGGAGCCAGTATCCGATGGTCAGGGCCCGCTCCGCGTCCGTGGTGGGAGAGGCCAGGGCGTAGAATTCTCCCAGCGAAAGGGAGGGGCTGTTCTCCTGGCGGGGCGAGGCCGATAAGGAGACGTCGGAAACGACGGGTGACTCCTTGGTGGCAGGAGGGAGGCTGGTTCCGAATTTATCATTCACCCATCGCAATACTCTTCGAATTTCGTCCGCTTCCAACCGTCTGAATGCCTGGGCGATTTGTTGCATGGCATCGATCTCGGTAAATCCATACTTATCCATAATTTATCACACCTTCCCAAAAGACACTTAAATGTGTTATGTGCATGTGTAAAATATATCACATACACGGCATATTACAAAAAGTAATATCATTTGCTATTAATGACTTTTAAACGGACGTTCAATCGATGGTTGAAGAGTAAGGAATTCTATCGATAGTTGCGATATTTTCGAACCGCAACCCCATAAATTGCAGAAAAGGACATATATGACCTCATGAATTTGCTTATGTGTGTATGTAAGTGGGTAATGTCGAGGCTCAATAGTCATAGGTATAACATACATTTACCAAAACTTTAGGTGCATAAGATATATTACAACATGACATATTTACCATCTTTACCATCGCAAGATATCCGCAAGTTGTCAACACTAAATGTCGAGCTGCCACCGCAGGGCGGAGAGGGGATGCTCGATATCCGAACCGTCGGTCGATATGTCAGGGCAACAACGCCGGGATAAAAAGAAAAAAGAGAGAATATTGTACTCTACGGTCGGGATTTTCAACGCAGAATAAACCGATTGCCATATTCGGTACTGTTGTGTAAAGTACGTCAAACTGCTACCGCCGTTTGAACGAAAGAGCCTGGAGCCTATGCGGTTATTTGACTCACCTCAGTCCGGGAATTGTTACAAGGTTCGGCTACTGTTATCACAGTTGAATATTCCGTATGAACGGATACCGGTGGATGTGGTGAACAGAGATAATCGTCAGGAAATGTTGGGGGAGAAAAACCCGGCTGTGAAAATCCCTATACTGGAGCTGGATGACGGACGGTACCTGTCCGAATCCAATGCTATTCTCTGGTATCTGGCCCGGGGAACCAAGTACCTTCCCGGAGACGCGTATCAGCAGGCCAAGGTTTTCCAGTGGATGTTTTTCGAACAGAACAGTCATGAGCCAAATCTTGCCGTGGCCCGATACTGGGTTTGGGTGTTACAGCAACCGGAGCGGTTCCGGGATCAGCTCGGAGCTAAACAGGCAGCCGGCAGGGAAGTGCTGCAGGTCATGGAGCGTACGCTCTTAACTCAGACCTTTTTCGTTGCGGAGCAATACTCCATTGCCGATATCGCCTTGTACGCATATACCCATGTCGCTCCTGAAGGCGGGTTCGACCTGGAGCCCTTTCCGGCCATCCGGCAATGGCTTGCCCGGATGAAGAGTCAGCCGGGCTACGTTCCGATGGACGAGTAATCAAGCGCCCCGACGCGACCCCGTGATCCGGAATTTTAACGAAGGCTGGTTCCGGGCATACGGCACGTGAAAGTGTATTCTTTCCATCAACGTCGGAGCTGCCAGAGCTCCCCTGGAGCCGGTACTCACCAGAGATGTAACGACAACAACCGATGACAGGCGGTTGAGGCGCCATGAACCGGAAAACCGTCGAATCGAGGCACTCTTCAACCAATACTTTACACCGGTGTGCATCCTTGGATGTGCAGCGGCCCCTGACCATGGGGAGAGAAAAACGAGCAAAAATCCTTCGCAGCCGGCCCCGGCCCGGTGATATGGCTGTTTACCCCATCAATGTGGGCTTTCTGGAAAAATCGCCCCTTGATAGATATTGGAAATACGCAGATTTGCTCATAAAGCGGACGGTATCGTGCACACGGTGCGAAGCAAACAGCCATTTAAATAGGGTGCACGCAGGAGGAGGGGCCCGGGAGAGACAGAAACCTTGGTGGCTTGAGTAACGCGGTAATTTGCATTTCCTTTAATAACAATCCCTGGCGGATATTGATATTTTGATTCAGAACGATTTCACTGTTGATCATGATGAGGAAAGCGGCGCTGTCGGTAACACTTTTATAGCGTATCTGGGCTTCGTAACTGGCGGCTTTTCGTTTTGCATAAAGGTCAAGATAGACAGTATCCTGGGGAAACGCTTGCTGTTCCTCTACCGACCACACTTCAATCGGTTGGTCGCCCACCAGGATCGCACTCAGCGCATCGTTGCCTGTTAATCCCTGAACCAACACATTCAGGGTCGAAAATCCACTCTGGTGGTAGTCCCTCCTCAACTGGACCGAAAGAGATTTTCCCGGGACGTCGATGGTCCGGCTGGTGCCGAAAACCGGCTTGTCGTCGCACGCAAACGCGAGAAAAACCACGAGCCCGAGCGGGAGAACAGCCAGAATGATATTGTGAAACCCACGAGTGCGCATACCTCATCCTTTCTGTCCTAAAATACCGAAATAATCACCGATTCCAAGTTTAAATCCTGTGACGGCGAATGGATTCCGGGATGGTGGCAGAACAGACCGGCTGCCGTCGGGGGCCTTATCAAGTGCTGCATGAAGTCGATTTAATGAATCCGGAGCGCTATTCATGCGCCCTGATCTTGGAAAGCGGCTCTCAGGCGCCCATGCCGCCTCTCTGTCGCGAAAATATTCTAACCATAATCATAGATGACTAATATAAAAATTCTGTACAAGATGGGTTCACGCGGCCAGAGAATCCTGTATTGGCGCGGTTCCACAGCTTACCGGAAGATCATATTCTGCCGGCCGTGTCACCGTGGTTAACCGGGAACTTCGACCGTGAAGTGCGATTATTAGAAGCGTCGGTGTTGCAGGTTTGCTATGGAATAATTAATTTATC
>Ga0102944_1000677_pt1 | contig 25041 bp, 21 predicted proteins | sample SalPonD_shore_MG_FD_78172 | JGI IMG/M metagenome (GOLD analysis project Ga0102944, IMG submission 78172) | Salt pond soil microbial communities from South San Francisco under conditions of wetland restoration - Salt Pond MetaG... | ecosystem: Environmental > Aquatic > Marine > Intertidal zone >...
GGTAATTCAAAGAAAAAATGTCGTTGAAAACTGGCTGAGGCAACCTTCACAGAAAAGGTCACCTCAATGGAGAGCAGATTTCTGTAACCATTGGGATGTGTCCCAAGCAACAGTTTACAGATGGGTAAAGTCATACCAACAGGAAGGATTAGAAGGATTAATCCCTGGTTATGAGGACAGAGGTCGATCAAGTAACTACTCTGAAACATCGCTTAAAATCCTGGAAGAAGCCAAATACCGATATCTTAAACCACAAGGAACATTCAAGAAAGCATACCGGTATCTCGAAAACAAATGCATTGAGTTCAGTGAAAAAGTTCCATCAGAATCTGCATTCAAGTATTTTGTCTATAACACCACTTCTGCATCAGAGTTGGCAATAAACAAGAGAGGAAGGAAATATTACAAATCGAATTACAGTCCAGCAATGAAATCATTTCAAGGTGCAATAATGCCAATGCAGGTACTTCAAATTGACAACACACCATTCGATGTTTTCCCAGTTGATAGTATCTATCGTGAAGTACTCTCCACTCCCTATCTGACTGCAGCAGTTGATTGTCATACTAGGATGATTACAGGGTTTTATCTTTCTCTTGCTCCAAGCTCTAGTCAAACTATTTTGGAAACGATCGTTCAATCTATCCTTCCAAAGAATAGTTTTGAAAGAAAATATGATACAAGGCAAACCTGGCCGATTGAGGGATATCCCGTCATCCTGCTTGTTGATAACGGGATGGATTACAGATCAGAAGCAGTCAAAGAATTTTGTATGGAATATGATATCATTCTTGAATTTGCACCAATTAGAAATCCAAGATACAAGGCGTATATTGAACAGTGGTTTAATATTCTGAGAAATGGTCTCAAAGATGAGAATATAGGTGGTTTCAGACCACTTCTACGAGAACGAAGAGAAAATCCTGATCTCGATCCTGAGTCGGAAGCTATTCATACAATTCAGGAACTCAATACTTGGTTAACGAAATGGATTGTTGATGAATATCATTTCAATAATCCATATCAAGACAATGTACCAGCTCCTTATTTGAGATGGAAACAGGTAGTAGATGGACATACAGATATCATTCTCCCATCTCCAAGGGATCCCCCATCAGAACGATGGGAAGTCAATATGATTTATCTTAAGACACTAAATAGAGAACAGAGGGTTCTGAAATACAGTGGTGTAGTTTGGTCACATCTCAAGTATAATAATGAGAAATTATCTGAGATTTGCAAGAAGATTGGCAAACATAATTTTGTTACAATTTTAATTGACAGAAGGGATATCCGGGCAATCTGGGTAGTCAATCCTATCGATGAGCAACCAATTCAAGTTGATCTTGCCAGTGGTTGGGCATCAACCTTTCTTGATCTGTATGGTGACAAACCAATCAGTGCATCTGCCTGGAAGAACCAGTTGAAACTCTTCAGAAAACGAAATAAGTCAAAAATCTCTCCTTATCTCTATCACCAGGAAATCTCACGTTTGGAACGACAGAAAATCCTGGAAGAGAGCAAACGAAAGACAAAATCTACACGAAGGAAGGATGAAATGGATTTAGAACATTCCGAAAAATCAGTCTCAAACAAGCTTAAGCCTACAGTCAATGAAGTATCAAAGGATGGATTATCAGAACAAGAGGAAGAGGAAATCGAATTACCATCTATTGACCCCTATCCAGTTGATAAAAAGGAGGATTACAATTAGGTGAGTAAAATGAGTGAAGTTGATGAGAACATAAATGAGGGGATCATAGATCTAATTGATAATATTGACAAGAAACTCCCTCTGTGGAGATCAGAACTCATTATACCAAATGAATTATGGTATCATATTGTCAAATGGTTCTTAGAGACATTGAACCAGAAAAATTCGGATAGACCGAAAAACTTAGCATTATTTGGTAATACTGATGGTGGAAAAAACACATTTCTCAATCATATTATTCCAGCTGTGAGAAATAAATATGATCTTGGTACATATGGTGTCGTTTATGTCTCTGCATTGACTAATACTACTCTGAAAGGATTGTATCATTCAATACTCAGAGAATTAAATTGGTCCTACTCAAGAAATATGTCGATACAAGAATTAGAACCACTAGTAGGAATTGCCTGTCAAAAGCGAAAATGTCAATTGATAGTGATTGATGAATTTAGCCAACTACAGAATAACAGAGATGAACCACGTCAGAGAGAGGTACTCAAAGCTCTGAGAAATATTCCGAAGCAGACCTATCGACCATTGGTAATTGCTGGTGTAAAAAAGGTAGTAGATCTACTGGAAAAAGATCCAGAGACGAATAATCGATTTATGAAAGTCGAATTCCCACGATTTGAATTGAAAAATGGAAATTGGAGGGTTTTACAACGAGTTGTCAAAAGTTTAGATGAACAGGTTAATCGAACAACTTCACTTACCTCAAAATTCTCGATGAGTCATTTAAGGTTACAAACGCTATTTAGAAAATCCAAAGGGAAAATGGGTAGTATGATTGCTATCTACGAAAGAGCGGTTCGAATAGCTCTTTCTGAAGAAAATAAAGAATTACAGAAGAAGTATTTGGACAAAGCAATTACAATTCTTGATGATAACCAATTATTAGATGATAATGAACGAGTTTTGGTCGAGATACCTGATAAATGGTGGGAAAATTAGAATGAGAGCAGATGAAATTGTAGAATTGTTTGAAATCATTGAAAACTATAAATCAGAATACCAATCTAACTCATCAGCCCCTTATTATTGGGATGATCAGGTATTTATTGAACCTAATACCGACGAAAGTTTTCTATCTTGGTTACTTCGACAAGCTCATCAATTTGGTCTATCAATTAAGGAATTTATTAAATCCGAAAAAGAATTCTGGTTGAAAAATACGAATGCAAAAATTGAAATTAGAGCTTCTAATTCTGCTTTGCTCAAATGGGATTATGAAATCCCTAAGATTATGCGTAGGGTTCTAAAATCAAGAGGAAGATATGATGTATTTTCAGTAACTAATTTTTACAAAGGATTAATCAATTCAGAGCTCACAAATAGATATTATAAGGCAACTAAATTCAAGAAATTCTTGGTTCCAGAGCTAAAATATTGTACAAAATGTTGGTTGAATGAGGGCCAAAGGTATTTTAAGAAAAATTGGAGATTGAAATCTGAACTCACATGTAGAATCCATAAAATCAGATTAAGAGATGTCTGCAGAAATTGTGAGGTTGTTGTATTTGAAGATGTCAAGAATTTGAAATCAGAAAATCTCATAAGATGTTTCAAGTGTGGTTCTGAATTGGGATATGAGGATAAAATTTATCAGCTATTGAACAAGTCTCAAGGGCTTGTGAGGGGTATGTTGTTTTATGTTAAAAATATTGAGGATCTGAAAACTGACAAAATCTTTGGTTTGCACTATGAGGAGATTGATAGTAAGCAAATCCAACTATTGAAAGAACATAATGGATATGATGGTTTTATCGGGGTTGAAATTGCTAAATATGAGTTAGTTTCACATTACAAAAAATCAGGAGATTATCCGGTGGTAAGAGATCCAGATATGGAAAGAATTAGATCAAAATGTCGGTCAGGTGATTGGAAAATTTTGGGCATTAAATCCTGGAGTCATTTACAGAAGATCATGTTTAGCTCAAGAAGATTGAATTACAAAAAATACATCGGGCATAAAGGGTTGAAATTGGTTAAGGCTGAGTTGAAACAATTCTATGATCACGAGGGTCGAATACCGACTACTCGAGATGATGTTGGCAAAAGAATTAGCTCACTTGTTACCAAAGGATATTGGGATGAATTTGGTTATCCGACTTGGAATAGTCTCTTAATCTTAGCCTTTGGATATACAAATGTAGATCAAGATAAATTCATAGGAAAAGAAAATTTTGTGAACGTGATACAACAAATAAGGGACTATTATGAACTGAATGATGTACCTCCAGTCAGCACTTATGATGAATTTGAGGCAATTGCGAGTGCAGCAAAAAGAGGTATTTGGGAAGAGTTCGGGATTAAGTCATGGAATGAATTGTTAAAATATTGTGTAGGTGAGGTCAATCAAGATGCTGTAAAATATGTCGGTTACCAGGGTCTTTCAAGAGCTAAGGCAGAATTATTAGAGTTTCAAGAAAAACATGGGAAAATTCCAGTCGCTCGGGATACCGGGATGAGAAGCATCAGGTATGCTGCAGAAAATGGATATTGGGAGAATATTGGTTCATGGAATAATTTACTGAGATATACATTTGGTAAAGTAAATCAACAGAGAAGTGTATGGTTTGGAAAAGAAGGGTTGAAGAAGGCAATTCAAGAATTAAAAGATTTTGAAGACCTTGAAGGTCGCCTTCCTCAAACTGGAGAAGCCCTTAAAGAGAAATTGAGAGGACCAATTCGGAGAAAATACTGGAAACAATTTGGAATTCAAAATTGGAAAGATTTGATCCATTACTATAAAAATTCATAAATCTCGAGACGATTTTGATGAAAATTACCAACTTTAAATCTTAAACTAAATTTTTTACATCAATCATATAAATAGAAAAATCTCATTTTAATACAGGAATATGAAAAATAAAATACAGGACATTATCAATAAGTTATACTTCATTGAATTATGCCGTTCTATTTCTAGAAAAGAAGTTACAGAAAAGATGAGTTACCGAGAAATTAGGGATATTAATCAGAAAGCCATAGAATTATTAGAGTCAATGAAACAAGATGAAAAGATGCATAATAAATCAGTGGTTAAAAATATGGAGGAACGCATATCAGACATCTTTGAGCACTATAATAGATTGTTTTCTCCAAAAATTTCAATATCTCTTATCTCAAAAAAATATCAAAAATATATTGAAAAAAACGATGTAGGCAATCTTGGTATTGAATATGGTTGGTTAGTTCAATTTTTGGATATGAAAAACATATCACCTCCTAATTCTTATTGGCCTTATCAGACTAGAATTGGTGTGGGACATTATTCTGGAACTCATAGGATCCAAGAGAAGTCATTTCTTGAAGATGGAATTTTCTTTTACATTAAAGCAAATGATTTTTATGATGAGAAATTCATACCAAAAGTAAAATCTCTTGGTAATCATACAATATTGAATGTTGATGATATTGAAGAACTAAATAATATGAAACGACATATATCTGGATATTCCTCTTCATGTTTTGTAAATCTCTATAATTTCCTTGAAAGCTATGTTAATAGTGTTGGGTATTCTTATCGCCTTTATAACATAGATAATCTTGATTCTAAATCTAAGATTATTTTGGAAGGTAAAGATACGAGAGGTAATTTTCTCTCTCTCGAAGATAAAATAAAATCTTTTCATAAAATTATCCGTAATCTTGATCATCCTGTATTCTCTCTAAAAGATAAATCTCAACTTAATTATCCATTTAAAGAATTCATTGATGTAATTAAGCCCTTTAGAGATTCTATCATGCACAATAATCCTTCTAAATTGAGAGCTGAACTTGGACCAGCAGAGTGGATTAGCGTCATAAGGAAATCACTAGAGATCATATTGGAGGTAGCAAAAGAATTTTGGAGATATTGTTATCCAAATAGAAATTTACCAGCTTATCTTTTTGAGTTTGATAAAGATCAATTAATAGATGTCTTGTCTCCTTTAAATTTTAATTCTAATTAACAATTAACTGTAAATATTATAATTATTATGTCACCAGCGGTTCTTCATTCTCACTTGACTAAAATAATTCTAATTCTAATTCTAATTTCCCATTCTCATTATTTACAGAAATTTCCTAGTTGATTCTCATTATTTTCAAACTCATTCTCATTATTTCCTGACAAACTCATGACAAACTCATCATTCTCTGATCGGATCTGGCAGATAGATAACCTCAGTTCCACATTTTTTGCAAGTACCAAGTTCTGCACAGTATCCCAGTTGCAACCCTCTTGCAAGGATGCCATCTTTGACAATCGCATCCAGACCTTTGAAATCCGGGGTTTTGCTTACCTCTCTGAGAATAGATTGGCTCCACTGCTGTACTTCAGGTCGGGAATGAATACAGGTACGAAGTGCCATGACATTGAGGAAGCTGAAAAGGTCCATCATCTCGATCTGTAGTAACTCGATATTATGAGGAAGAACCTCAATTGCCTCCTGTTTGGGAATGCCCTCTTTGACCAAGGTATGATATAATTTGATAGCTTCATTACTATGCTGGATATATTGTTGGGGGATCTCAGAACCAGATTTCTCCTTTCGCTGGTAGAGTACGGGCATGGTTGCCTCTGCCCCACGCTCGAGTGCATGATAGATGGGTTCGATCATCCGATTAACTCGAGTATGACGCCAGGTATCAATACCACCAGAAATATCAACCCTCGAGATAACCGCAAATGAAGCAATCTCCGTAGCTGCTTTGGTAGCTTCATCCTTGTGCTCGAATAGTTCGAGTAATTCCTCAAGATTAAGTCCTAGTGGATTGAAATAGCCAAGGAAGATGGAATCTGGTCCAGAACCGGTGAATTCTTTGTCAAGATTGAGATTATCATAGATCTTCTCGAATATTTTGTTTTCAGGTAGGATGAAGGTATGATCTGCATACCATAGCATCGGCTCATAAAGAAGATCATTGGATCCAATCTGATTAATCATATCAAGATGTATCTGTGAATCAGTGGTCTTTGGATTGTTGACAATATCGGATTGGAACATCAACGGATATTCCTCCCTGACCGAGCTGTCAAGTCGTTGACCAAATTCACGGACAGATGAGGGAAGGTATTCCAGTTCTTTCCAGCGGGTATAACCTTTGGCAGTACGGAGATCGAGATTACCGGCAAATCGGGTTTTTGTGGACAGGGGGAGAACTTTGAAAGCATCCTGGATATAGGGATCAAACCCCAGTACCTTATCAGGTCGTCGATCGACAATATCCCAGTAGAAGTCAAATCGTCGGGCATAAGAATCTGTGACCTCATCATATTCCTGTAGAAGAGGGTTGTCAATCACGGCATCGAGAATGACCGAACGTCGGGTCTGTTGCTGCATCTTATAGAATTTTCCCTGTGCAAAGGCAGAGGAAACCAGTGATGAGGTGATAACCTCGAAATCCACAGAACCAACGACAAAAGCTCCCATATGCTGTCGGTTCAGCGAATGATTACGGAGTCCGGTAATGAAACCATGACGTTTGGTATCTGACAATTGTTTTTTCTCCCAGTAGATCTCACTCGCATTCTGTTTTTTCAACGTGGAATTGATCTTGGCAGCAAACCAGAGATCAGCATCGTCTACCGGTTCTCGGTTTCCATCAGGAGTACGTATTCGTGGTAGATTGGCGTACGTTTGAATATCTTGTTGATCATATGCTAAGGTTCGTTCCCCACTCATAAAGCCCATATGACCCATATTATACTGAGATTTATGCGTTATTGACCATCAGTACTAAGATGAATAGAGGATTTATTTATCCCTGATTCCCCATAATAGAGGATATGTAAGACATCTAATTACAATTCTATAATTTTGGTAGACTGTGATAGTCGAATATGATCGAGTTGAATTTTTTGTACCGAGGATGCGAATATCATCAAGATTAAGGCAATTTAAGAACAAAAATATGCTAAATAGCAAATATTTGTATACACAGTACTGTTCATTTGATAAAGAGTTGGTCATATTGGTTTTTGCGGAATTAAAATCATGGATTTTTCAAAATCTTGGAAAAGTTTATCTTATTGATATTTTAACCATAATTTTCTATATTTGGTTCGTCGTAAATAATGTATATCAGATACAAATGTATGTGAGTGGATCTCTACTGTCGGTACTTCTCATTATTCTGTTTCTTCCTTTTATTCCATTGATATTTTGGTTTGCTATTAAGATTACATTATCGGATTACCAAGATATAGTTTATAATGAGTACGGCGATCTTATACCAGTTAGTAATGATGAAAAGATTGAGAACAGTAATGAAATGATGTATCCTGTTAATGAAAATCCAGCCCAGGAAGAAATCCTGGATGAATAGGATGTTTGGGGATATTTGAGTGGTATTTGGAAATCATGAGGATAATTCAAAAAAAGTGCATATAGAACCAAATAATATCGAGTTTTTGACTTATTCATACCAATTGACAAGTAAAATTATCCAGTTATTTTATAAAAATCATAGATCATCAAAATTACGGGAAGATAATCGAAGCAATGAATTTAAGGTAGAAATGACAGAGTCGCATTATGTATGAGGTTAAATTAAGCGTGTCATTTAGTATAATCATATATCTATTAGTATCGACATCAATTTAATTTATCTTGATGATTATATTATCGCAATTCCATTATGAGTTATGGCAGCATCTGAATTTGAGATTGTCTTCCTGCTTATTGCTATTTTCCTGATCTTCATCAAGGCAATACATGTCCTGATGAAACGTTTTGATTTACCAGATGTACTTGGTGAGGTGACAATTGGATTTATTCTCGGACCCTCCTTACTCGGGCTGTATTATCTTAAAGATCATCCCATTTCAATTCTTTCTGGCCCACTGGGATTATCCCAGGAAGCACTTGATATCAGTGGTATTGTCATCTCCTTTATGGCAGAATTTGCCGTACTCCTCCTCTTGTTTGAGGTGGGCACCGAAATTGATTTTGAGGTACTCAACCGTGTCAAGAAAACCTCAATATCAGCCGCTCTTGGTGGAATAGTTGTCCCAATTCTTGCTGGATTGAGTTTTCTCCTTATTGTCTTTCAGATACAGCCAGATCTGATTATTCCAGAAGGAGGAAATTTTACCGATGTTGCCTTGTTCTTGGGTATTGCACTAACTGCAACCTCAATTGGGGTCTCAACGAGAATATTTCTTGATCTTGGGAAAATCAAATCTAAGGTTGCTCAGACCGTCGTAGGAGCGGCAGTAGTGGATGATATTATCTCTGTTACCGCATTGGCAATCACAGTTACCTATGTCTCAGGTGCTCTGATTCTCTCACCACTGGGCATAATACAGATCCTTGGTGAGATAGTGTTGTTCTTTGTCATCGCATTCTTCCTCTTCAGGTACATTGTACCATGGATAGTGGCAAAGACCAAGATGATACAGGACCAATCATTTGTGATCTTCTTCTCCATTGCCTTCATGCTACTTATGGCCGTACTGGCTCAGACACTTGGATTGGCACCAATTATTGGCGCATTCACTGCAGGTGTCATTATTGGGAATGAGGAGGATTTTCTTCATATCCATCGTGATATCAAACCACTAGCCAATTGGATTGTGCCATTCTTCTTTGTATCAATTGGGTTGCAGATTAATCTGATCCCCATTCTCACACCTGTTGTTGCGATTATGGGCGTTGGACTTGCGGTGGTTGCAATACTTGCCAAATTTATTGGAGGAACAGTTGGCTCAAAACTTGCAGGTTATGATTTGAATGCGTCCCGAGCAGTAGGCTTGTCCATGGCAGCCAAGGGTGAGGTAACACTGATCTTTGCTGTGACCGCCTTTGATCTGGGAATATTTACACTACCATTATTTGCTGCAGTGATCTCGCTGGTATTGATAGATTCCTTGCTTATTCCCACCCTGTTGAAATTTGCAATTAATCACTGGGTAGTCGAGGATACAACCCCTCTTGCAAATCCAACTGAATCGTCAGACCAGAATACTGCTATGGTTTCAGGTGAAGCAGGACCGGATACAACTACCCCAGAACAGCAATCATCTATCATCTCAACTTGAAAAAAATAATATCAAATATCATAGTTCAGAGAGTATATGGTAATCAATATCGTATAATTTAATCCCATATTCAGTTAGCATGGAATCATACCTGAGGTCCAGCCACAAATCAAGCTGCAGCTTGATATCAGATACGGTAGGACTAACTGCCCTGATCTCTTCCTGTTTGAGGTATTCTTCGATATCCTCCAAGATTTTGCCTTCTAACCAGGCATCATCCTCATCTTTGTGATCCTCGGAGATGGATCGCCATTCAATCAGAATTTCTATTGGTTCTTGGGATTTGGAAATTGACAACGGACCGATTATTGTCTGATGGATTTTCATCACAGTATCATTATAGAATCTCATTGAAATGATTAGAAATACTACTTTATATTCTATATATCCTATAGAGGATACGATTATAAGACAATTATAGGAATAAACTCGGTTTTGGTCAGAATAATCAGATTAATTCTTTGGTCACATCAGGGTCCAGATCGGGATGGACCTCGGTGAAGGCAAAGTAGAAGAACGTCCCATACGATTCGGCCCGTTGGAATTCCTTGGCACGGGGATTGACACCAGTAGTGTAGTATAATTCTCTGATGACCTCAGATAGCTGTTTGGGACTGATCCGTGTCATGGTTTCTTTGAAGATGGATGTCTCACTTTCGATCTCGATGCTCAATTTATTTCGAGGAAAGTATGGTTTATTCTGGATCCGGGTCATCATAATATAGGCAACATCAACCAAACTGAGGAAATAATAACCAACACGGAGTTCCTCAAATTGAATTTTAATATTAATAATATCAGCGAATGGGATGATCTCAAGATTAGAACCTATTGAGATTTCAATCGAGTTGGGAAAGAGTTCTACTCGTTTATCTCTTTCACGAAAATTCCGGACTGTACCTATTGCAGACAGTACAGAAAAGGTCACGAGTAATATAAAAAGAAAAGTTGTACCTTCCGTTAGGAAAATGATAACGGAAAGGATGGTGGTAAGGATTAGGACGAATAGATAGAACGATATTGCCACAGTATGATAGAAACCTGATTCTATCACAATTCTTTCCTGTCCCATGGCTAGGGTATAGCTGAAAAATATATAAGACCAACGAGATATTCAAACATCTCCGTCAATCTTTACATACTGGAATATACATTTTCATTACTGGACGGGGAGTTGCAGAATAAGCTCATTCCACTGATCATTAGACATTGAAGTAAAAAACAGATGAGTTTTATCATCACTATCATGAGCACCCAATCCTTTTCTGATAATTTCAGAATAGTCCTGTTTTATAATGAATTCAGTCCAGGCTGATTCAAGATTCTGACCGGATCGATCAAATAGTATTCGACTAACCTCTGCTTGCTGAAGATCAACTAAATAATCAATATTCCAGAATAATGTCTTGGGAGAGGGGTTATCAACGTAGTGCAATCCGATGTTGCTGGCATATAATCGAAATACTGAACTTAGCTGATGATCCGGTTTCATACCAGTCCTGAGCAGATGTCGTTGGAGACGATTACCAAGAGATGATGAACCTGATTTTCCAAGAGCAGAACCAACATACAGATAACTTCCTGCAGCAAGTGCTACTGGTTCTCCTCCTTGGAATTGACCAAATTTGACCATTATATCCTGATCAAGAGCGATATGTAACAAATAGGTTCCTGCCTGACCCTTGTCTCCAATTGCTGTTATGGTCTCCGATGCATTTGATGTCACGTCCCGATCCATAGCTAGTAAATCAATTAAATAGTATAAAATCCTCACAATGAAGAGATTTTGCTTTAAGGTCCGAGAATCAGTAAATGGATAGGATCTATTTACAATTTTCATGGGATCGTAGATTAATTATGGAACTTAATAATTAAGATTCCGAATTAAAAGCAAGTAAACATTAATCTATTTTAGTATAAAGATTTAACTCATATCTGAGGGGTCAACAATAGACAATTTCCAGTCATTCAAGTCTGCATACAATGAACGTATGGAATTTTTTACGCAGAAATTTGAACGGCAGTTACTCACCAAAGTATATTCTCTGATGAAACGAGGAGTTGAAATCAGAATTGAGGATATAGAGAAGGCTGAGGAAAGCAAGACATCGCTGACTGAGCTATTTATTACGATTCCTCAAGTGACTGAGGTTGTCGATGCTGTCGAGGATGGGTTGGCAGATCTTGAAACCATGCAGATTACCACTATCAAAGTAGTATATGGAGATTATGGACATGGTAAGAGTCAAACTGCTCAGATAGCACTTGAGAAAATAGTGAAACAGGATCATGAAGCAGATCGATTAATCCATTTAGAGAATATTTCATCGTTCAGAAATTTTCTGGAGGATATTGCAAAAAGTATTCGCCAGCAGATCACCAGTAGTAAAAAACCACAGTTGATATCTGAGATCGTCGACAGGTTGAATTTAATTGAAGGTGCAAATTCCTCAGATAAAAGTCTCAGTGATCTAATTTCCAACCTCCTCGAGATTCTACAGACATTATCGCAGCATGAAATAAATCTGATCATTTTCCTTGATGAGGTCGATAAAATCACTCATGATTCCACTGATATGACTGAATGGATTGATTTCTTTACCACACTCAATGATACCAGAGATTTACGATTATTTTTGGTATTATTTCTTCCTCAAACTGCAGGAAGAAAGATCATGGATTCAGATACTCGAATGCTTCGCTGGGAACAATTCTTTGAGATGGAACCAATCTATCTTGATGGAAAATACGGCAAAGATACCATCCGTGGAGTGGCAAATGTGCTATCCCTTGGTACACTCTACAATCAGAAAAGTCTAACAGATAATGACCTACAATTTGTCTATACAGCATATAACTATCGGAAGAATTTCCTCGTCAATTCCTCAATCAGAAAGACCAATATGTGGAGTTTGACCACGGCAGAAATATTGAATCAATGTATTGAGATGGATATTTGGAACAAGGTCAGCTCATTTCTTGATCGACCGGGTAAAACCCAGAAATTCTTGCTTGAACAGCAGATGAGACGGATCTTGATGGAAGATCGCTTACCCAATTTCACCCTACATATTGATGATTCTGATGAAAAGAATACATATCGGATCGAATATGAGGAAGAAAATCTCGTAAGCAATGGTATTTTCTCAGATGGGCAATACAAATTATATCGACGATCTGCCTCCTCAGAATTCATGGAATACGGGGCTGCAATTAAAATTAGTGCCTCAATCAAGGGTACACATGAATCCGAGGTACTCAATCATGTGGTAACTCTGGCAGAAAACCATCCTGTGATCTTCATCTCACTTGGTCTTCCCCAATCATCAGAAGAGGATCTGGAAAAACGATTTCAGCGATTGACGGATAAGTACATCCAATACTTCCCCATCTCGATTATCAATATTCCGAAGGAACTGTTTGGTCCGTTAATTCTTGTTCCGACCGAAGATAGCGAGCCAATGAGAAAGCTGAAAAATACCGTTCGTGCCTGGGGAACACACATCACTGATCATATTAATGAATTGCAGAATTTCCTGAATAATCTACCGAATAAGATGATAGATCGAACAGTTCGATTAAAAACATACGAATTGGTCAAAGAATTACCCATTCAAGAGAAACCACAACTTAAAGCCAATGATGAGGCAGCAAAAGTGCTAGCCACCTTGAATGAGGACCCTGTCATTGGAAACAGCAAGCAGGATAAACAGCAACGCTTGCGAGATGCCGGTAAATTCTTTGGAGCCTCACTGGTGGCAATTATTGATACAATTAAGAGTTACAAGTATCAGAGTACCATTGAGAAAGAACTGAAAAAACAGCTAAATACCTCTCCTTATGGCGATCTGGAACACGCATTATTCAATATCCTACCAAAATACTTCACAGTCCTTGAAAATGATTTCCTTGTAGAGATGGGCACACGTGGTGGGCAGAAAATTGTTTCAACCACAGATAACTGGGATGACGAACGAGCCATAAACACGATCAATGCAAAATTCTGAATTACAATACTTAGGAGAGTGCTCATTCCTCTTTTCATTAAAGAATGATGAGTAAAAATTAGAGATACTGGATAGGTTGTTGACAATATTACATAAGGAATGATTTTTCAATTAAGACATTTTAGAATCATTGAATATAGGAGCCATATCACCACATTTTTCCGTACACCATAGCATTAATCGAAAGTATCTTCATTGACCATAATCTATTTATCTTCAAAATTCGATATTCGATCGTTGAAAGACGCAACATCCGTGATAATGGATTTAATAGAGGTCGGCTCCTTAATCAACGCACAGCATGCAATAGATCAATTATCGGATGAAAACCCCTATAAAAATTTCTATCAAATTAATCTCTACAGAAATCAGCACAAATTGTTTGAAGGCTATGAATTAGTTCAACATGAACTCCAAAAATTTGCTAAGTCAGTTATTGCTGATTTTAAAGATATTTCTGTGACGAGATTATACCTTAATTTACTTGGAGAAAAAGCTTACCTTGAATTTTTACTGGGAAAATATGCTACTTCTTTGGAGACACTGGCCATCTCAATAAAACAATTTCAGAAATTAAGTGAGGATACTCAGAGTCAACTCAACCATGAGTTGATCTTTTTTGAATTTACAAAGGGTAATGTATTGCTCTATAAAGGTGATGTAGAAGCAGCTATGACGATACTTAAGGATCTTCGGAACCGACTTGATCCGACAAAGGAGAAGCGATTACTCGGATTTGTATTAAATGATATTGGGGATATATATCATCGTCGTGGTGATTTGAGCAAAGCTATTGAATACTTCAATCAAAGTTTATTGGTAAAAGAAGATGTTGGGAATCCGATAGATATTGCATTCTCATTTAATAATCTTGGATCAATATATTATGAGAAAGGTGATTTGGAAGAGGCTAAATCTCTATTAGAAAGAAGTTTAATGCTATTTCGAGATCGTGGTAACCTATTGGATGCTGCTTTTGCAAATGATCTATTAGGACTGATCTCATTCGCCATGAATGATGAGGATAAAGCCTTTACATATCTTAATACCGGTCTTGATTTGCGAAAACAATCTACAAATGAAGTGTTAATGGCGACCAGTTATATTCACCTTATAACAGCATGTCTAAGTATTAATCAGACTGAAAAAGCCAGATCTTATCTACCCGAGATGGAGGAGATTGCTAATCATTCCTCTTCTGATATTCCCAAACTATACTATCACTATGCACTTGCGATAGTCTATAAGATGACTCCGACCATGGAGGCTAAAGTCAAAGCAAAGCAAGAATTTCTGAAAATTATTACAGATGCTACGGTAAACTACCAAATTGTATTCAGTTCAATGTGTCATCTCTGTGACTTGTATCTTGAGGAATTTACAATATTTCAGAATCAGGAGACACTTAACAAAGCAGAGGAGATGATTCAGAAAATTGTATCTCATGCCAAATCAACAAATTCCTCCATTAAAATGATTGAATCACTGATTTTAGAATCCAAATTCGAATTATTAGATGGAAAGTATGAAATTGCAATTAATATCCTAGAACATGCCAGTTTGATTGCTAATGAACAAAAATTAAGTGGTATTGAGAAAAGAGTAAATTCAGAACTCAAGGCAATTGAAAATGAACTGGAAGATCTGAAAAATATCATGGAACGAAATTCAAATCTAATCGATCGAGTAGTCAATCTCGGAGTAAAAGATTATATCCAGCACGTAGGATCGTTATTTTATCCCCGAATTGGAGATAGTAATTAACATTGGTTAGAATGAATAATTTGGATAGTTAATCAGGAAGAATTATCGGTTTCATTAATTTAGTCTTGTTGTAATTTTTTCGCTTCATTGATAATATCCAGATAAAATTCCCTGCCATATTCAGTTGTAGAGAGTATTAACCAGATAATTATGGTAAGAGGTAGTGTCCAGATCATTCTGGTCGGAATTAGAATAAATCCAGCTAAATAACTAGCAATGAAGAGAAGTGGTGTGATATTGGTGTGAATATTAGGTTTGATATGCTGTTGCAGATGACGGTTATACATATATGACTCAAGGTTTCGGGTGGCAAACAGTGAGCCAACAGCGAGCATGAAAATCATGGGAAATAGCCACAACCAGTTAGAGAAGGTTGGTCCAAAAAGGAGAAAAATCCAGATGGATGTAATCAACCAAGAGAATGTGGAATATATAGCAGTCAGGTGACCTGCGGTGATCTTTATTCTCGATGTGGTATTCGGTTCAGTATGAGTTGATGGATCGATTCTGCTAGTTCTCTCCTGCATATCAGTTTGAAAATCAAGTTCAGACTGCAATGATCGTGCGATTGTTTTTGGATCACCGAGTTTCTTAATTGATAATTTAATCAGGTCGGTACTGATGATATTACTACTAGAACGGATTTCACATTGTGCAGTGATATGGTATCGAAGATCATTGAGGGATTCCTCAATCTCAGATTCTGTCAGATCAGTCTCCTGAAGAGCTTTCCCGACTGCACTAATGTAAGATTCTAATACTTGAATTGCTTCCTCAGTATATTGTTTAGAGTCCATCATGATTTCACTCCCACATGTTTCAACTTGACAGTACCTTTCATAACCAAATTTCCTAACTGGTTATAATATACAATTGGATCTACACCTGGAGGACATACACTAAGCGACCTGATATTTATTTTTCCTTGACGAAGTACCAGATGAGGTATTATTTTTCTCAGGTCCGACCGTCTAAAATACTTGAATAGTTCGACCAGATAGAATAAAATAATTATTCCAATAATTATTACAAGTGCTACTTTAAGCAGATCCATCACCAATGGTTGTAGATTTAATCTATCATAAGCAGTTGATGTAGGAAAGATCGAGAGTAAATTTAATTGATCTAACAGATATTCAAGTCCCGAATACGACAATGAGGAGATATAGAAAATCAGGTAGGTAGTTACAGCTACTAAAATGAATAACAATGTCCGAGCAAAGGAAATGAATTTGAATCCAGTCAGATTTTTGGCTTTATCGATATTGAGTTGTAAATCAATCCAATCATCTGGAGAACCAATACCCAATAACTCTTCCAATTCAGCAACCTTATTTGTTGATTGTTGAGATTTCAGTGGAAGTGAATTATTTCTTGATGGTTGAATCTGGGATAATCTCTTCTGATCAGTATTAGACGAAACCGGATGATTAGAATCTGGCTCAGTTGATTCATTTTTAGCAGATGATTTGAATTGAGTTTCAGAATGATTTCCAGAATATCTTCCCGTATCAGATTGTAACTCACCTTGTAATCTTCTATCCCAGTGATGAAGTTTTTTCATAACTACAGTATAATACAGTATACCTCCAATTATACTCAAAAATCCACTAGTAACTAAGAATGTATCAAAATACATTCCTGATACAAATAATATCAATAAGTATTCAATCAGATAGAGCGGAGCTGTCATTAATATAAGAAAACCAAATTTCTTGAGTCTTGAAAGATTGGAGTAATCAGGTTTGAGCAAATTTGTCGATAATAATGAATAATTTGTCAAACTCAAAATTAATGGTAAAAGAACCACAAAGACATAAAAGTCATTCAATACTTCATAATAGTCCATAAATCCAAAATAAAAGATTAGTCCAAAATAATACAGAATATTTGCTTTTATCCAAGTTGACGTGGGTTTCTCAATGTATAGATTAGCAATCAAAGCAAAACTAATGATCGATAAAATCCCAGAATTTTGACCATGGAAGATACCACCATTAACATGAAAACCAAAGATACATGCCAAAATGATGAATACTGCAATTGGATAGAGGAGATATCTTGCATCTCTTTTTAGGCGGTTCAGATGTTCTGAACTAATAGAGGAATCCTTCACATCATTTGGAGGTTTGCTTTTTTGATTATGTTTAGTATGACTAGAAGTCGATTGATCTGTAAACGCTTCATTATTAACCTCCGGTTGAGGTGAAACCATCGAAGGAGTTGGCTCACGATCACTACTTCTAATCCCCTTTTCCTTCGATGATAACTTGAATGGGTTTTTAATTGAGAATACAACCTCATTTCTATCATTTCCAGTGATTAGTGCCTGATTATCACGTCGATTCTTGGCGATAATGGCATCAATATCAAATGGTCGGTTCAGGGTAGCCTGGAGTTCGATCTGTTGAAACAATTGTTCTCTAAGTATTAATATGATCTCCTTGGTCTCTTTTTTATTATGAAAATGCGAAAGAGAGATTTCTACCTCCTCAAGATATGAATTGATTTTCGCTAAATCCTTGGGAAGGATCTGATCTATAGATTGGGTCACCTAGGCGACCTCCATTCCTAAGCATGAAGCACATTGTTCACTGCCACCGAGTATTTCAGCCATTGATCTCTCATAGAAGTGTAATACTGTACTCCTGTCGAATTCAGCATGTATATAGTCTTCCGTCGATCCTCTGGGGGTTTGTAGGTCTCGACCAGTCCCTCGTTGATAAACCGTCGAAGTAGGGGATATACGGTTCCAAGTGGTACCTCGATTAATTGATCCGTTTTGTCGAGAATCGTATCGCATATCTCCGTTCCATGCATATTTTCTTCGTTCAATACTGCACATACAAGTAACTGAATCGCACCTCTGCGAATTTCCGTTTCCCATTTCTCGAGTAATTTCCGAATTGTGCTCATGGATTTGGAACTCCCAGTGAATAAATCTCGCCTTTGGTACATTTAAGGCTATTGCGCCATCACCAAAATATTGTATTGCATGACAAGCAATTATTCTCATCTAATTACCAAAATCGTGCTGGTGGTATTTATATCTTCTTCACCCCAATTAATGTATTGTATCACAAGCAATTTGAATTAACGCGATATCGTGTATCACAATACAATTCACAAACCAAATTTTACACACATGAACCGATTTTATAGAAAATGCGTTTCTTGGACATCATCATGTAGATACTATCGATAGCAATGGAAAAAGGTAAGATACTATTATCAGATAAAGAAATTCAATTTATCACAAATTGAAATTGGATGATTTGATCGAACATTCGTCTTGAAATATGTATAGGATCGCTACAATTCCTGTGATCTAGTTCGATTATTTGTTCACAGTAGGATGTACTTTGATTGAGGTATCATCACATAATTCTGCTTCTTTGTGTCCACAGGATGCACCCATCCAGCAAACCCATTCAACATTGCCCTCAAATTCCTCAAGGTGCATGGGATGTCCACAATGCATTGGTGCTGTTCGGGTACTACCACAATTGTCACATGTGTATTCTTTGGGGAGGTTTTGATAGACGGGATCTAAATCTGTCATCAATTTCAATATGTCATCTTTAGATATATTATCTTTGATTAAGTAGTAGACATTCATTACAATTTTCAAATGCCAGTAGAATTGGTACATTTTGGCTAATCTATCCGATTTGTCAAATTAGAACCAAATAATTCAACTGAATTTAGAATACAAATTATCGCGAGAATCTAAGGAGTTCACCAATAAATGATATTGAAGAATTCTTACGATATTCGACAATACACTACCTGATTCGTAATATTACTTGAATCAAAGAATATATAATTCACCAATGGAATCCTAACATGAAAAATACCCATAATGAAGCAATTCACGAGGGTAGGAACGTGATTAAATATGGCAGAAACTGATCCAATGTTATCATCACAGAAAACGATTACACCAGACATAGGGCTTGAAGAGGCTGATTTGAATGGTGTCAATGTTCTTCTATCAAAGGCGCTAGGTTCGGTATATACACTTGGCGCGAAAACAAAAAAATATCACTGGAATATTACTGGTCAGGAGTTCCAGCAACTTCATGAGTTGTTTGATGAACAGTATTCCATCTTACAAACAATTGTGGATGATATTGCGGAATATATTCGTTCCTATGGTGCAATGTCACCTGGTACTCTTGAAGAATTCCAACAGCTCTCCGTAATTGAGGAGAAGGCTGGATATAATCCACCAGCATTCGAAATGGTTGCTGATCTCGTTGCTGATTATGAACAGCTGATGAGAATGTTCAGAGAACATTCACAACTTGCAGTCAATGAATACAATGATGTCCAAGCTGAGGACCTCTATATTGGTTTCATGCACACACTCTCAAAACAGGCTTGGTTCCTCCGATCACATCTTGAAAATCAGGGAAAGAATGTATAATCTGATAAGTTACTGAATTAGACAAAAAACTGGAGAAATAATTCTTATTCTCAATTCCCACACTTACATCAAATGTAAACTATAATTAGCACAGTCTCAAACAGGAATCATGAACTATGAAAAGCGACGGATATATTCGGGGTTAATTATCACCGTCGTCTACTTTATTATGGCTATCTTCTTTCTTTTAATGATCAATCGTTATTCATTACAAAATGCGTTTTGGAGTCTTATTGCAGCAATCTCAATTTATTTCATCTGGTACTTTGTTTATCCATATTTTGTCAAATCCTATCGATATTCTGATATCAAAACTTCAGATGACTCGTGAATGAGATGTCACCACGGCAAATAGATACATAAAGGTGCGACCTGATATGCTAGGTATGAAACATTGGATACTTACAAATACTGGAATTATTAATACTGACGGAGAGAAAGTAAAAACACCATTTGATGGGAAATTAGTACATCATGGACAATTTGGACAGGAAGTTCTCGCAGTCATAGTCGATCGACACGAGATATGGTTTTACGATGGAACTTGGTTCAAGAAAGCCGAATCAGATTTGTCATTAAATTGTCTTCTTTGGACGCAACAGGGATTATTGATTGGCACTGCTGAGGCTAGATTAGCATGGTTACATGATGATGAGCTGGAATTTATCACCTCGTTTGATGAAGTATCGGGTAGATCTAATTGGACAACTCCAGGTGGTTGGGCTCCAGACGTGAGATCGTTGGCACTTGATCATAATGGAACGATCTATGCAGATATTCATGTTGGTTGGATTGTGAGATCAACCGATGGTGGTGTTACTTGGGAACAGGTGACTGAGGGACTGGATAAGGACGTTCATCAGGTCAATAGTCACCCTACTGAGAATGGTATAGTTACCGCAGCAACAGCTCGTGGATTTTATATCAGCCAGGATTCGGGGATGTCTTTCAAAAAACGGTGGGATGGATTTCGTCAGACCTATCAAAGAGCAACTGATTGGTTTGTAGGAAGTGACACGATACTCGTATCGGTATCAGATGGACCTCATAGTAATAATGCTAGACTTTACCGAAGTGAAGACCATGGGGTAAATTGGAAAAGAGTACAGGATATTCCAGATAAGATTTCCACCAATATTAATACCTACCAGATTACTACTGCAGATACAGGCCTTGGATTCGTTATTGTGGAAAACTCGAGCATCTATCAGACTAAAGATCATGGAAAGACGTGGCAGGTACTTGTAGAAGATCTTCCCAAAACTTATCAAGTGGTAGAACTTCCTTAATACTATCAATTTCGTACAAGAGGCAACTAAAAATGCTTACCGAATACCAAGAGAACTTATATCTCTCTGAGATTGCTTGAATAATATGGAAAGATACGAATCTATAGTATCAGAAACTAAATCAATCCTACCCGTATTCGAGAGTCGACCAAAAGGTAGTGGACCGTTCCCTACTATTATAGTGTTTATGCACGCACATGGGGTAGATGATTCAATGGAAAAAGTCTGTAAAGACCTCGCAGAGGCTGGTTATTATGCTGTGGCAATGGACAGTTACCTTAATCAAAAATACTGGTTTCGAACCAGAACTGATGATTTGATATTTTCAACCTACGATGTTACCTTACAATGGTTGGAAGCCAATGAATTTGCAGATATGAATAGACTTGGAAGTCTTGGATTCTGTATGGGAGGAAGGCATTCTTACCTTGCAAATGCCTACTATGATAATCTCAAGGCAGCTGTTAGTTTCTATGGATTCCCACATCGAGGAGATGATGAGGATACCACACCCCAAAATCTGATTGAAGATTTTTCAGCACCTAGTCTCTCAATATTCGGTGGTCAGGATAGAGGTATTCCTGCAGAAGCGGTTGATAATTATCGTAAAGCATCAGAGAAAATGGATTTAGAGCATAGAACCATTGTTTATGAGGATGCGGGTCATGGTTTTCTTAACCATAATTCGGCCAATCATAATAAAGAAGCAGCAGAAGCTGCTTGGTCAGAGACATTGGCATTCTATGAGAAGTATATTTAAAAATCTGATAAATTGGTTTTTATTGATCGTATAATGATGGAGGAATAATTGAATGGAGCCATCAAATTTATACGTATAGTGCAATTGAGTTGCTGTTAACTTGAATTTACAATTTTGAATTTACAATATTAGATAATTTCGCCTGGTTTTATAGAATTGCAAGAGGCCAATCAGGAAGTGTGATGAGTAGCATCAATGCAGCACCAAGAAGTGCGAAATTCTTGAGAAATTGGATCATCTCAGATTGCTGATCCTCACCCTCTTGAGTCCAGAAATTATGCATGACGGGAGTAACTCCAACAAAAAAGATACTTAGTGCTATAATTCCCACCAAGGGAAAAATCCCCAGTACCAAACTCAGACCCCCGATTACCAGAAGTGCTCCACTACCTAGTACTGCGAGTTTTGGAGCGGGTACTCCTTTAAATTCAGCGTATCCTGCCATTTGTTCCACTTCAGTGAAGTGATTGATACCCATAAATGCCAAAATTCCGCCGTATAGTATTCTACCTATGAGAAATAATGTTTGTTCAATCATAATAATACCTCAATGATATTTTGTAGCATAATACTACTAAATATATTTACAATATCGATCTTTATAATGATTTGGTTTTGTCCATTTTTTGTTCTCTAGAAGCAATCTATTGACGATTTATCATACTTAATTCGATAAAAAGTATGATTAGAAAAGGGATAGATTTTGTTAAAATCTTCAATATTGGTGCTGTATGTTCTTTGAATAACAATGAGATAGTACCATTAATTCTACGATATTATTCAATTTTCCCTAGCCAGGTATCATTGGGGAAGGTCGGATGAAAATCACCAATACTACCCATCATAAGATAGACTCCATCAAGATGTTGGAGTACTTTTTCTCTGGCAGCATTGAAATCCTCAATCGTCACAGCTCGTAATTTACCCATATATTCCTCAAGTGACATGAATTTACCAGCATCCCAGTAGCCAAATGCTTGATCTAGGAGGACTTGAATCGGTTCTTCTCGGGTACGCCTACGATCAAATTCAATTTGGTCACAGATCTCGTTGAGCAAATCTTCATCAACCTCCATCGTTAAGGCTTCATACAGCATCTGCATCATACCTTGATGGGCTTTCTCTACCATGGGTGGTGGAGCACCTACTAATACCAATATTTCGCCAACATCTTCGAAACTATTGCCAGTACAGAAAGCAAATGCAGTAATTCCGGTTCGCACTAATTTTTCTTGAACCAAACTGGATTTACCTAAACTAAGATAACTGGAGAGGATTTCCAGTGCAGCATAATCATCTGATTGGGCACCAGGCGTCTTCAATCCAACACCTAATAATGCTAAAGGTGATGGCTTATCATACCTGAACAGATTCAAATTAGTTTCTTGTGGTGGGGTGTATTGTACGAGATCATATTCGGGTTTGTTATCCCTTACCGGTTTCTTTCCAAATTTTTGATCCAGTTCTTGGAAGACATGATCTTTATCAAAATTACCAAGAATCATTATTGCTGCATTTGAGAGATCATAATGCTCTTCCCGATACTGCTCCATCTGTTCCAGAGTTACGGTTTCAAGAGAATCTTCATTGCCAATAACATCCATTTCAAGAGATGTACCCTCATGAAGATGAGTGCTAAGTTTCCTGAAGAGGAATTGGATAGGATTATCCTCGCCTCTTCTAAATTCCTGACGTACGACGAATGATTCATTATCAAATTCTTTCTGGCTGATCTTGCCATAATTCATGAGTTCAGACCAGAGATCAATAGCCTGATCCACCTCTGTTGCCAAAGATTTCGTAAAATAACATGTCACCTGTTTGTAAGTGAATGCATTTGTAATACCTCCAAGGTCATCTATCATCTCATGGACCCGATCTGGAGTCAATCCACGACTTTCATCTCCTTTGAAGAATTGATGCTCGAGAAAGTGTGAGATACCATTATATGATGCTTCTCGTTGCCATTCATTTCTTCCTCCAACGTTAAATGAAACTCCAATAGAGACTGATTTTGATTCAGGATAATTCATAAACAACACTGGTGTTCCATTGCTAAGTTCGCGGACTTCCTGAGTAATTTGACTATTTTCCATTATAACACCTTCTCCACTGATTCTTTCCAAGTGTCTGCAGCATCTCCCGGTTCTCCAGCTATTGCCAAACTGAAATTTTCCTTTTTCCAATATTGTAACATGTTTTCCTGCCAATCCGCTTCAGCTGCATCGATCAGATTCTGTCTAACTTTTTCCAAATCCCATTCTTGTCCAGTTAAACGCCGTTGCATTAACCAACCAGTATAATTCTGCGAGGAATCTGAGACAAAAAGTGCAGTTTTCTGTGCTGCTTTCAACGCACGATTCATCTCTTCTTCTCTAATATCTTCATTAAGGACATCTTTCATAATTTGCAACGCCACATCTCTGGCTTCTTCTGCGCGATCGGGACGGACATCCATACCACCTGTTACTAGACCGAATTTAGGAAACTTAGAATTCAGGACAAAGGTCGAATAAGATAAGTTTCGTTTATCTCGGATTTCGGTGAAAAATCGAGCTGAGAAACCGCCAGCCAAGACATTCTTGTATACCAAATCATCGTTTTTCTCATTTTCATGGCCATGAGAAATAAGATTAATGCCCATATATGCATTTTTCGTCTTATTTGCCATTTTATCCACTTGTACATTGAGTGGTTCCACAGAATTATCCCATAGGTCTACATCAGCGGATTTTGTTCCGAATTCATGCATGGTTGGTTCAATTGCCTCAAAATCATTATCAGCAATATCAATGCCAACAGCTACGAATTGTGGTTGGTATTGTTTTACCGATGCATAATTTTCCTCCAATCCGTCCACGGTAAGTGAATCAAGTCCTTCAAGTGTACCCAGAGAACTCCGGGAAACTTTACTTTGACCAAAGGCAGCTTCCCATCGTGTGCGTTGGAATAATCGCATTTGTGGGATCTGATCGAATTGTTGAAGATTACCTTTTTGTTGTTGTATTATTCGTGATAAAATATCTGCTTCAAATTCATTTTCAAGTAA
>Ga0102944_1000678_pt1 | contig 24974 bp, 21 predicted proteins | sample SalPonD_shore_MG_FD_78172 | JGI IMG/M metagenome (GOLD analysis project Ga0102944, IMG submission 78172) | Salt pond soil microbial communities from South San Francisco under conditions of wetland restoration - Salt Pond MetaG... | ecosystem: Environmental > Aquatic > Marine > Intertidal zone >...
CCGGATTGAAAAAGTGCATACCGATAAACTGCTCGGGGCGTGATGTCGTGGCCGCAAGCTTGGTGATTGAAATTGAAGATGTGTTGGATGCTAAAATCGTGTCACCGGAAACGGCTTTATCCACATCCGAAAACACTTTCTTCTTAAGTTCAAAATTTTCAGGCACTGCTTCTATGACAAGATCTACATCCTTAACTGCTTCAATAATGTTTGTATGCGTCTCGATATTCTCGAGCGTCTGAACCTTTTGAGCAGAATCGATCTTCTCTTTCTTGACCATGCGCTCCAGGTTTTTGTCGATCGTCTGTAAGGCTTTATCTGCGAGCTCCTGAGAAGTCTCTACCAGATGAACCGGGATACCGTTCATTGCAAATACATGACAAATTCCGTTCCCCATTGTACCTCCACCGATGACTGCTACTTTTTTGATATCCATAGAATTGAATGATTTAATTTCGATTTTATTGCTGTCGATTTTATGCAGAGAGTATAGAAATAATTTGGCATTTTCAACGCCCTGCCATTCTATTTATTAATTGCTAAGTTTGGTACTTTCCTGACTGACATTAAACAATTTCTGTTTTCATGAAAACATTCCTAAGAGGACTCCTTTTTTTCGTCATCCTACTTGCCGGTATTGCCGCGCTTGCGATCTATTGGACCTTCTATCGTCCACTGCCTGATTATCAAACAACGCTCAAACAACCTGAACTGCATCAAGAAGTCGATATTCATTGGGATGGGCATGGTGTTCCCCATATTTATGCAAATGACAAGCATGATCTTTATTACAGCATGGGCTATGTACATGCACAAGACCGACTTTGGCAAATGACCCTTTCACAGATTGCCGCGCAAGGACGATTCGCCGAGTTTTTTGGTAAACAGCTTTTACCCTATGACAAGTTGCAGCGCACCCTGGGATTTTGGAAAACAGCCCAAAAAATAGAAAAAAGTCTTTCCGATTCCACGCGGGCCAAACTGCAGGCTTATGCGGACGGCGTCAATGCATACGTCAAGGAGCATCCCAAAAGTCTTCCCATTCAATTTACTCTTGCGGATATGAAACCTATTCCATGGACGGTCACTCATACCGTGGCATTGACACGCCTGATGGCTTGGGAATTAAATCTAAGCTGGAAATCCGAGCTTACGTATGCGTACCTTTCAAATCATTTATCCAGGAACAAATTCAATCAGCTACTGCCCGATAGTAGATTCGTTCCCCGAATGAAAGCCGACAGCATCTCGAAATCATGGGCCGATGCCGTAATGCCGGTTCTCAATAAAAATGAACAACTTCACAAGTTACTCGGCCAGCGAGGAACACATGTCGGGAGTAATGCCTGGGCGATCAGTGCTGACAAATCAACTACCGGAGCTCCATTGCTGGCCGGCGACCCGCATTTGGGATTGGATGTCCCCGGAAAGTGGTACGAAGTTCACTTGCACGTAAACGGCCAAAATTTGTCGGGGGCAACACTAGCAGGGGCACCGATCGTGGTGTTGGGTCAAAATGATCATCTTGCCTGGTCGATGACCAATATCATGCTCGATGATACCGACTTCTTCCAGGAGGCTGTAAATCCCAACAATAAGAACCAATATTTACGTGATTCTCTAGCCGGTAAGCCCGTTTATGAAAATTTCAAGACTCAAAAAGAGGTTGTTAAAATTAAAAATGCAGATGATACCGTTCTTACACGCCGGTTAACAGATCACGGTCCCGTAATTTCTGATATCTATCCCCAGCAGAAATTTACCAAAGGTAAAGTTATTACCATGAAATGGACGGGCTATGAAATAACCAATGAAGTTAAAGCTCTTTTCAAGATGGATTGGGCAAAGAATTTTAAAGAATTCAAGGAAGGAGCACGTGATTTCAAGGTACCGGGACAAAACATCATTTATGCCGATAAAGATGGAAATATAGCCCAATTGTCCCTGGCCGATATCCCCATCCGCAAGGGCAATCCACTGGGCCTTCGAAAAGGCTGGGATACGTCACAAGACTGGCAGGGATTTGTTCCGTTTGATAAGCTGCCCTCTCAAGAAAATCCCAAGCGCGGGTGGGTCGCCAATGCCAATAATCCGCCCATGCCGGACAATTATCCTTATTATATCTCGGTCTATTGGGAACCTAATTCTAGATACGAACGCATCAAACAATATCTAACACAGGGTCAACCCTTATCGCCGGAAGCATTCCAGCAGATGCAAAATGATGCCTACTCCCTTTATGCCCGCGATCTCACCCGGCAGATCTTGCCCGACCTGAAAAACAGCAAGAAGTATAATTTCGGAACGGTTATCTCATATCTCGATAATTGGGATTATTCTTATGATGATTCCGAAACGGCTGCCTCAATTATGGATGTGTTTATGCTCCGACTTTCACGTAACATCTTTCAGGACGAGATGACAAAACCCGTCTATAATAGTTTTATTCGATTTCCTGCCTTGTCGGCGCGTGCGATGTTACGCTTTCTAAAAAATGGAAGCTCATTTTTTGATGACATTAACACCAAAGACCAGCAAGAAACACGGAACGACATCATTGTTGAAAGCATGCACCAAACTGTCAGGTATTTACAGGGAAATTATGGGGATGAACCGTTCCAATGGCGTTGGGAACAACTCCATAAGATTACCCTGCAACCTCCCTTTTTCGGAAAAGTAGCCGAAAACCCACAGGCACCGGCTGCACTGAAATTAATTGTTAACAACTTGATGAGCCTGGGTCCCTATTCGGCGGTCGGCGACGGGATGACCGTCAACAATGGAGAATATAGCTGGAATGATCCCTATAATATGATTTTAGGGCCTTCTATACGGCGCATTGTTGATTTCTCAAATCTGAGTCGAACGCTTTCTATTCTGCCTACCGGTCAATCCGGGAACCCACTTTCGCAATATTACGGAGATCAAACCGAAAGCTGGTTGAACGGTCAGTACAAATATCTGTACCAGGACAGTACTTTTTTCAAGGAAAATCAGTTTAAAACAATGAAACTTATTCCGGGCAAGTGACTAAGAAGTTGTGTGAAAAATCGGTGCCATGCTGAACTTGATTCGGCAGCTGTTGTATGTTTGTATTAGAAGCTTTGCAGATAACTTCCCCGGAAAAAACCAGAACAATAAACCAAGTTTAGTAAAACAAATTTCTTTGATTCACGGGCGGCTTTAACCTAAGTTAAGCCCGCGTTTAGGATTAGCATAAATTTTATTATTGCCTCATTCATGATTATTAATACCAAGTTACTATTACACCCCAAAAATTATTTATTCCCCCTTTTTATCGTTTGGCTTGGACTTCTCCAAGGCTGTTCGACCAGTAAAAAAGCTACGGAGAATGAACAACAAAGCATAGAGCAGAAAAGTATCCTCACTCAAATTGACACGCTTTCAAATAATCAACCTGGACTCGCATCCCATAACCAGCCGGAACAAAAAATCGCCCCGAATGCCGGCATTGATTCACTGCTTGCCGGGATGTCTCTGAAAGACAAGATCGGGCAGCTGTTTTTTATTCGCGCCCACGGCTATTTCAGAAGTAATGACAGCGAAGATTACCAGGATCTGCTTCGACAAATTCGAGATTACCACATTGGAGGTATCACTTTTTTTAGCGGGAATGTATATGGTCAGACGATCCTGACGAATAAACTTCAAAAAATTAGTAAAATTCCGCTTTGGATTACAGAAGATATGGAACACGGCGCCGCAATGCGCGTTAGAGGCGCGACTAATTTCGTGCCCTCTATGGGCGTAGCGGCAACCCAGCATCCCGATTACGCTTACTGGATCGGTAAAATTACGGCACGCGAAGCCAAAGCGCTGGGCGTCAACCAGATCTTTGCCCCTGTACTGGATGTTAACAACAATCCCGATAATCCCGTGATCAATGTCCGTTCCTATTCAGGCGATCCGGATACCGTTGCCAAATATGGCAATCAATTTATTGATGGCGTGCAATCGCAAGGGATCATTGCCACCGGAAAGCACTTTCCCGGACATGGCGACACGGATACCGATTCACACCTTGCTCTTCCAATAATCCGGTATGGCTATGCGCGGCTGGATTCGGTAGAACTCGTGCCCTTCCGTTCGGCCGTCAAGGATAATATCAGCAGTATGATGAGTGCTCATATCGCTTTCCCAAAAATAAGCAAACAACCCGGGCTTCCCGCCACGATGGATTCGACTGTGCTCAATCGCATCCTGATGGACAGCCTTAAATTCAGCGGAACCGTTTTTACTGACGGATTGGAAATGAAGGGTATTTCTTCGAATTATTCGCCCGGAGAAGCAGTCATAAAAGCCCTGCAAGCCGGCGCCGACCTCATGTTGCTGAGCCCCGATGACTTGACGGCCATCCATGAAGTTGAGGTAGCCGTTCATAACGGGCGACTGTCGGAATCCCGAATCGATCGGTCGGTTCGAAAACTATTAGAATGGAAAAAGAAAGCAGGCCTTTTTAAACATCATCATATTGATATTAATGCGTTAAGCGGCACGATTCATACCCGCAAGCATCAGCTAATTGCAGATGAAATCAGTCGAAAATCACTGACACTTGTCAAAAACAATGGAGACATCCTTCCTATTCGGGCAGCAGATTATCCCAACATTATGGTTGTCTCAGTCTCTGATGATGAAAGCGGAACGGCCGGATCTTCATTTGTAGAACGTTTGAAGGATTATCATCCCAGCGTGATATTTCATGTATTGGACAAACGCACCGGTAAGGAAGAAAAAGAACAAATGCTGAAGGATGCCAAGCAAGCATCACTGATTATCGTTGGCTCGTTTATCTATGTAAAATCGGGTGAAAAAGTGCAGTTAAGCAAAGATCATCTGAATTTCTTAAAAAAACTGACTAAAAATAAACCATCCGTACTTATAGCGTTTGGAAATCCGTATGTGGTACAGGATCTACCGAATACGGATGCGCAGCTCATGGCTTGGTCAGCTCATGAGGGACAAGTTCGGAGTGTGGTACCTGCGCTTTTCGGGGGATCCAAAATCAGTGGTCGTCTGCCCATCAGGATACCCGGAATGTACGATATAAATGATGGAATCACTCTGCCCCAGACAGCGCTTCGGTATGATAAACCAGAGGTCGCCGGCCTGTCGCGGGACTCGCTACATAAAGTGGCTGATATTATGCACAAAGCTATTTTTGATTCCACGTTCCCCGGCGGTGTGGTAGCCGTTGTTAAAAATGGGGTCATCGCTTATCAAAAAGGCTTCGGATACCAGACATACAAAAAGCTGAAACCGGTGGAAGAAGATGAAATTTATGATCTGGCTTCCCTTACCAAAGTAACGGCCACGACACCGGCTGTGATGAAACTTATTGACGATGGGAAGCTCCATCTGGATGATAAAGTAGGTAAATTCTTTCCTGAGTTTCGAAAAGGCAAGAAAAGTCAAATTACCATTCGTAACCTGCTGCTTCACAATTCCGGTTTACCGGCTTTCCGGATTTATGTTGATTCTTTAAAAACAGAAAAAGCCATTGTGAATGCCGTCAAACACGAACCGCTGATCAATGATCCAGGTACCAAATATGTGTATAGCGATCTGGGGTTCATTTTGCTGGGCAAAATAGTAGAACAAGTGACCGGCCAATCCCTGGACAAATATGTACGCAAGGAATTCTATTATCCGCTGGGTATGCATAATACCTTCTTTAATCCTCGACAGGTGGGAAGCTGGCTTACCGATCGTATTCCACCTACCGAGATCGACACCACTTATCGCATGAAGACATTGCAGGCACAGGTTAATGATGAACGAGCTTATTATATGAATGGAGTAGCCGGTCATGCCGGATTATTTTCGAGCGCGGGCGATCTGGCTATCTATTGTCAGATGTTATTAAGCAAAGGATCTTACGCCGGCAAGCAGTATATTAAGCCCTCAACTGTAGAAATGTTTTCCAAGCGGCAGTCCAAACGGTCAAACCGGGGCTATGGATTCGATCGCAAAAGCGAACCATTCAGCACGGCAGGATCGCCGACCAGCAGTAAAACGTTTGGACATCTCGGATTTACCGGGACCAGCTACTGGATCGATCCCAAACGGGATTTAGCTATTATTCTTTTAACAAATCGAACTTATCCGCATCGCTCCTTTGGTCACAACATAAACCAGGTTCGCTCCAAAGTAGGCGATGCCGTGGTTTCATCAATTATCAACTAATGGATACTGAGAAACTTTTACAAAACAGTTATACTCCCTATTCGGGCAATCCATCGGTTGCAATTGTCGAAAGTGAATCGGGATATTATTTTCCGGGATGCCGTATTGAAAATATTTCTTACCCGCTGAGTATCGATGCGGAGCAGAGTGCCCTCTTTTGTTGTCTCAGTGAAGGCCATAAACCTGCAAAGCTGTTCGTCTCCGATCCCAAAAAAGAAATTATCCGATTCTGGGAACATGTACTCAATATTACGATCGGGCAACTGGATGAGAATTTACTTTCCGATAATAATTTTGCTTCGATAACTCTGAATGAGAATCTCAATATCGATCAAACGCTGGATGATCTGCTGGATGCTGCGGTGGTTGGAGAATCCAACTTTCCGGTTTCGGCTCTGCTAAAAACGGATTTGGGCTATATCAGCGGAGTAAATATAGAATGTTCGGCCTGGGATATGGGACTTTGTGCCGAGCGGGTAGCGATTAGCAAAGCACTATCTTATGGTGCACAAAAGCTTAGCAAGCTACATATCCATACCCGCAAGGGGGAATTCAGCAGTCCGTGTGGTGCATGCCGACAGGTAATTATAGAGCACATGCCACACCGGCAAATTCATCTTCATCACGCCGATCATTCGGAATCAATCCATTTTAGCGAAGATCTTCTCCCCTATAGTTTTAGTTCATTCTCACTTTCAAACAAATAGATTCATTACCTATCATTTATGCGTTACATTGCTGCACTTGACTACGAACACCTGGATAACGGTGTATTTCTGACGACCCTGGCTAAATCTTTATTCCAGCAACAGGAAAAAAAGGAAGTAAGATCCATCTTGGTGCATTCAGATAGCAAGTACACCGAACGCATCATACAAACCGGGGTGATGCGTGACGAGGCTACTGTTCGTAGCGTCAAGGACCTGAATAATCGGCTGGTAGCTCTTTTTGCGGATCAAGGGGTTTCTACTGTGGGCATAAACCCGTTTCAGCGGAATTTTATTTCCAGAGAGGATAAGAAACTGAAATTCGACCATTCATTTTACGAAACTTTGCCCAGGCAGTCGGTACTATTGCTTTCAACTCTGATTTATGATGCTGAGTCACAACGTCCTGCGGTTATTGACTTGGCTACGCTAGCACAATTTTTGGCCGAAGAACTTGAGGCTGATGAGCTTTTTATCTTCTCAAAATCAAATGAATCCGAAATTTTCACCCAGTCCGATTTGCCTCATGAAATAAAATGGAGTGCGATGGAATCCTCATTTCGCGAAAAACAAATACCTGATGAATTTGCATCCCTATATCGCCCCATACAGCTTGTAACCGCACGTGATTTTAACGAAATCCCGGATCTGAAGCACGCCATCGCCATTGGATAATTTTTTTTGCTAGGATCAAATTTGAAAGCTTTAACGTGATAAATTCTTGTCAATTTGACCAAAAACCCATCCAATATGTTAAAAAGGCCATTTTTTACTTGACACAACAAGTCGATATACCTAGATTCGACCATTCGATGCTTTAATAAATTACATCGGAAAAAATTTTTAATATTAATACTAATCAAACGGAGTTACATAATGAGCCGATACGATGAAATGAGTGAATTGTTAGATCAGCTAGAACCTGACATCAATAAATTCTATGAAAAGGGCAATAAAGCTGCTGGTACACGTGCTCGCAAGACTCTTCAGACAATGAAGAAAAAAGCACAAGAAATTCGGATGGAAATTCAGGAGTGGAAAAACACTGGTAAAGTGTAAATTCGCCTATTTGAATTTAAAAGGGTTATCTCTTCTTCAGGAGGTAACCCTTTTTTATTTGTTGATGGATTTGAGAAACCAACTGTTTCGGGATTCAATGGGAAGTCCAAATAGAAAGAGTGATCTGGGGCTGGAAGATCTGATCGACCAAAATCTTAACCCGTTATATGTTTAAAAATAATGCCGCAAGTTTTAAATTTTCGGCATTTGATATACTTGCTTTTAAATCAAGTTAAACACTAACAGTCTTTGGACTCGGCAATCCCACATTCGGACGAAATGCAGGCTTCCTGCGAGCTTGTGTAATCTGCTCAAAAGCATAGGCATATTTTAAAAGCTTTGACTCGGTCCAGGGAGCGCCAAAAAAAGATATGCCCACCGGTAAATCGTGTATATAACCGGCAGGAACCGTTACATTAGGATAACCGGACTCTGCAGCCGGAGACGAACTTCCTCCGCCGGAATGATCACCATTCACCAGGTCTGTTGTCCAGGCAGGTCCTCCCGTTGGTGCTACAATGGCATCAAGATTATGCTCTTTCATGGTTGCATCAATGCCCTGTTCCCGGGATATCCGCCGGACTTTGGCATGTGCCTTTTTATATTCCGGATCGGAAAGCGGGCCTTTCTTCTCGGCCATCTCTAAAATATCCTGGCCAAAATAAGGCATTGATTCCTCTTTGTGTTGCTTGTTAAACTCGATGATGTCAGCCAGGGTACTCACCTTTACATCGGGATTTACACCTTTCAGATATTCATTTACACCATTTTTGAATTCGTAAAGCAGCATCGTGAATTCGGCATCTCCCATCTTTTCCTTGGGATCATAGTTTGCCGGATCCACAATTATGGCACCGGCTTTCTTCATTTTCTCGATGGCGGCATTCATCACATCATCAGTTTCTTTATGAAACCCAAAAAAATTGCGGGCGATGCCCAATCGGGCTCCTTTGAGGCCCTCTTTATCCAGAAACTGGGTGTAATCAGTATAAGAATTTCCTTTGCTTTGAGCGGTAACTTCATCATTCGGATCTACGCCGGTAATTGCTCCTAAGAGAATTGCAGCATCCGTAACGGTACGTGCCATCGGTCCGGCCGTATCCTGGCTGTGAGACAGCGGTATAATCCCTGCACGACTCCAAAGTCCGAGGGTAGGCTTGATCCCGACAACTCCATTAGAAGACGACGGACACACTACTGAACCGTTTGTCTCGGTGCCAATAGCTATGGTACATAAGTTCGCGGAAGCAGCAGCACCGGATCCTGAGCTCGATCCACAGGGATTACGATCAAGCACATTGGGATTACGAGTTTGCCCCTCTCTGCCACTCCAACCACTGGAAGACCGGGTAGAACGGAAATTAGCCCATTCACTTAAATTGGTTTTGGCCAAAATTATTGCTCCTGCCTCACGCAACTTTTTAGCCACCCATGAATCAGATTCCGCCACGTTCCCCACCAGTGCCAACGCACCGGCAGTCGTCATCATTTTATCCCCGGTTTCAATATTGTCTTTAATCATGATGGGGATTCCATGTAAAGGTCCGCGCAGCTTATCCTGCGCGCGTTCTTTATCAAGCTTACGAGCTATATCCAATGCCTCGGGATTCACTTGAATTACCGTATTCAATGTTGGCCCCGCTGCATCGATTTCGTCAATACGATCCAGGTAAAGTTGTGTAATAGATTCTGCCGTATACTTACCTGAGTTCATCCCCTTTTGGAGCTCAGCAACAGTAATTTCATCCAGTTCAAATGCGCCTGGCTTTAATGACGACTGTTCTCCATTTTTATTGGGTTTACAGCCACTTAGCATACTCATTCCGGCCATTGCACTGCCCAAAGCTCCAATCTGCAAAAAATCTTTCCTGTCCATAAAATGATCCCTTTCGTTAAATAATTAGTTAAAGCGCCTATCGAGATAACTAACGTAATAAACGGGGTTTAAACAGGCAACGGGATTTAAGCTCCATCCCGGGTAATCTGCCTCCAGTGTTTCTGAACGGGTTAAATTTTAAGCTTTTTACATAATTAGAGCGATCCGAATATCTTTCTTACCATTTCTTTACTAAAAAGAGAATATGATTCATTGATGGACTTCTTCACATCGTAAATAATCTCCCATTACCCAATGACCTTCCTTCCTGACTTGCCATGTCATTCTAAGAGAATTTTTACCTGTCTTTTCATAGATAAACCTGTTAGGTCTGAATGGAGGCGCAACTAATGTATCTGCGTTAAACAGCAAGGAATCGGGCGACCAACTGTCGCTTACCAATAAGGTCGAAAATGTAAGGGTGGTATCTTTAATTGAGCTCACCGATAGAGAAACTAATTTTTTTGATACAGCATCATAACTCCATATTGCTTTAGAATGCGCCTTTAGCGGAGGATGATCAATATGTTCGTATACCATGGCATTACCTTCCAATGCAGGTGAAAATGAAACATCCGCAGAGATATTCTGTCCCCTCGCATTCCCACCTTTGCAATTGTAATGTCCATAGAAATTATTAAACAATTGGTAAGCCCCTGCTTTAAGTTCCTTATTGGATTGGGCATCTACTTGTAATACGGCAATTAATACCCATAGAAAAATGGCTACAATTTTTTTGATCATATTGCTGATATTTAAAATAAGATGATAAAAATATCCTTGTTGAGGATAGAACTTGCCACTCATACGAAACCCATGCTCTCAGGTTTCCAACAAATGGAACCGTCATATACTATTGGGATAATGATAGATGAGCGTCTAAATTTTCTAATACAATCTAAACGGAAGGATCAGCAGGAAAGGGCTTATCTAAATAAAAAAGGGCGGTTTTACCGCCCTTTTCGAAAAAATAAAGAAGAATTAATCTTCCCCTTCTTGATATGATTTTACAGCTTCATCAACTGTACGATAACTATTGAAAACTGTTATTAACTTTGTAACCATCAGTAAACTTTCAATACGCTTATCAGCACCCGCAATACGCAGGTCACCGCCAGCATTTCTCATGGTCGTAAGGCCACCAATCAAAATGCCCAAACCAGAGGAATTCATAAACTTCACATTGCTTACATCCGCAATAATCTCTGTCTGTCCCTTATCAATAAGCTCGTGTAACTTATCGTTAAATTTGGTTGCATCCGGGCCTCCCATCAAATTACCGCTAAATTCAAAAATGATACAATTATAACGCTCTTCGATATTATAATTCATAGGCCAACCTCACTTTAAGTTGTCTCTCGGTTAAAATTGATTCCTTAATATAAAAGACTTAACCAATAATACGAATTCAAAATGTTTGATTTATGCTAATATCGAATAGAATATTCTAAACATTAAAAATGCATATATGATGCTTACAAATATTAAGATTCTTTAATTAATTTAAATAATAAATAGTGCATATTTAAATTAATAAAAAACAGGGAGATAGAAAGTATATATTGATTAAAGGGAGATTAATCAGGATGAAGCAACTCTTAATCATATTCGGTACCGTTATTTTTTTATTTAGTTGTGATTCGACTAATACCTCTTTTGATAAAGCGATTCCAGAAACCTATGTGCTCCAGATAAATAGTAATCCCACTGATGGAGGGACTGTTAAACCGGTTTCCGGCCAGTTTTTAAGCGGATCGAAAATTGAGATTCAAGCCTTTCCCAATGAGGGATGGGTTTTCGACGGATGGGAAGGAGATCTTGAAAGTAAAAAAAACCCGGATTCTTTACTGGTTGACGGGGACAAAAATATTAATGCACGATTTGTTCGAAATGATTTTTCATTGGATATACAGGTCGAAGGACAAGGAAGGGTCACTACCGAAGAAATCCAGAGCAAATCTTTAAATACTGGCAGTAAAATTGCATCTCCGGCTACCACATCCACGGAGGAAGAATTAGTAAAAATCCCAAAACAAAAATTTTCCGGGGATAATAATACCAAAGAAGAAAAAGCGACAAGTTCCTACAGTTCCGCACCTGTACAGGCCCCCAAACAATCACAAATTAAAACCCTGAAGCTCACAGCCGAACCCGCGGAAGGATGGGCTTTTAAACAATGGAAAGGAGATTTAACCGGAAGCGAAAACCCGACTACGGTGGTAATAGATACAAACAAAAGTATCACTGCAGTATTTGAAGAAATTACTCCATCGGCTTTAATAATTACCCGGCAACCGGGTGTTTCAATAGCCGGCACAAGCATTTCTGGCCCGCCAACCGCCCGGGTTACAAATAACCAGGGCGCTCCAATCAACGGAATAGAAGTGAAGGTTTCAGAACAGGGAAACTATACTTTCGACGAGGGCACACTGACTGTAACCACCGGATCTGACGGGCAGGCTTCATTTAATGACTTGGTAATCAATACCGCAGGTAGCTACAAATTGATCTTTAAAGTAATGGGTATGACCGGAGAAGTGCTATCCAATACTTTTACGGTAAACCCGGCTTCCGGCGATCCGACCCGGACTACCGCCACGGTACCCAACGGTATTGCCGGGGATCTTACCAAAATTACTATTTTAGTAGCTGACGCATATGGTAATCCGGTCAGCGGTGTAGCCGGTAATCTGTCGGCTAATATTACTTCAGGAGCAAACGTAAGGTCTAAATTTTCCAAGATTACAGATGATGGCAATGGCGTATACCGAACCAGCTACTCTCCCAAAAATTCAGGTACCGACCGGATCGACATTGAGCTTAACGGTAAAGATATAAGCGGCAGCCCATTCACGAGTACTGTTACTACCAATTCTGCGGCAAAAGTAATAATTAATGTGCAGCCAAAAACTTCCGAAGCAGGAAATCCAATACAGGGACCTCCGACTATCTTGGTTACAGATGCTCAGAACAATCCTGTTAAGGGCATAGAGGTGACCGTCAGCGATGAGCATAATTATACCTTCAACAAGGGAACACTAACCACTGTCACTGAAGGATCCGGCCTGGCCGTTTTTGATGATCTGGTCATAAATACACAAGGGCAATACCGGCTGGTATTTGATGCAGCAGGAATTTCAGACAATATTATTTCCAATACATTTACGGTTAACCCTGCTGCTGCTAACCCCGGGCAAACTACAGCATCCGTACCTAACGGTGCAGCCGGTGAGCCTACTGCAATTAATATTATAGTAACCGATGCTTTCGGTAACCGTATTAGCGGCGTAGCGGGTAAACTGTCAGTAAATGTATTTTCAGGTCCCAACGCGGGGACTGCATTTACCAGCATTTCGGATCAGGGTAACGGGGTATACCAAACTAGCTATACTCCCAGGAATTCCGGCACGGATAAGATCACCATACAACTGGAAGGCCAAAATATCAGCGGAAGTCCCTTCTCGAGTATCGTATCGGCAAGTGCCGCTTCCGCTTTTATTTTCTCAACGATCAACAGTCCCCAAACTGCCGGTTCCGGCTTTGGGATTACAATTACTGCTCGCGATGCCAGGGGTAATACGGCAACGGGCTATAATGGCACCGCAAATTTGAGTACCGGTGCAGGTTCAATCAGCCCAGCCAGCGTATCTTTTACCAATGGAATTGCCACCCCAACCGTTACAGTCACTAAAGCCGGGAGTGGGCAGACAATCACCGCTACCGACGGAGGTATCACCGGCACGTCCAACAACTTCAATGTAAACAGCGGTCCCATCAGTGTTTCTGCGTCCAGTGTAACAGCCACCTCTCCACACACCGCCAACGGCACAGACGCCGCGACGGTAACCATCAAACTCAACGACACTTACGGCAACCCCGTCAGCGGACTGTCGGCCTCTGCCTTTACATTGAGCCTGACCGGCAATGCCATTGCCGGTTCAGTCATTGAGACGAGCACCGCCGGCATTTACCGGACCAACATAACTGACAATACCGCAGAAAAAGTGAGCCTGACAGTAACCGCAAACGGGACGAAACTGGAAAACAATCCCATCATCACCTTTGTAGCAGGTCCACCTGCTTCGCTGGTAATTACCCAACAACCGACTAACACCACAGCCGGTCAGATGATAACTCCTACCCCACAAGTGCAGGTCAGAGATGCCAATAACAACCCCGTTAGCGGAGCAGGGATCGCTGTAACACTGAATACCGGTAATTTCGCCGACGGCAGTGTTACCTCAGTGAATACGGATGCTGCGGGCATAGCCACTTTTGACAAACTGATAATTGAATCAGCTCAAAGCGGTTATAAATTGAATTTCAAGATTAACACAATCAGTATATATTCTGATAACTTTGCCGTGACCAGTGGACCAATCAGTGCTTCTGCGTCCGGCGTAACAGCCACCTCTCCACACACCGCCAACGGCACAGACGCTTCGACGGTAACCATCAGATTAACCGATGCCTACGGAAACGTCATCAGTGGATTATCCGACTCGAATTTTAATTTACAAATAACCGGAGAAGCCAAAGCCAAACCTATCAATGAAACTTCAAGTGGAACATATCAAACCGGTATAACCGATGATCGAGCCCAATCAGTAACTCTAACAGTAACTGTTAATGGAGTAACCCTTAATGAGACTGCAACGATTACCTTTGTAGCCGGCCCTCCTTCTTCACTGAAGATTATTCAGCAACCGACTTCAACGACCGCCGGCCAAGCAATTAGTCCCTCACCTTCGGTGCTAGTGACTGATGCCAAAGGGAATCCAGTTGTTGGAACTCCGGTTAATGTTTCACTCAACACCAACAGTTTTTCTCCAGGTAGCATAACCACAAATAATACCGATGAAACCGGCACAGCCATTTTTAATAACCTGATTATTGAGAAAGCACAAAAAGATTACATACTTAATTTTAGTCATAACCCACTTACTGCAAGTTCCGGTAAATTCGAAATAAAAAATGCAGAAGCTGCTCAGTTGTTAATTGTTTCCGGCGATGGGCAAACCGGTATCGTCGGTGCAAACTTAAATAATCCATTCGTTGTCGGGATTCTTGATGCTTACGGAAATGCCGTAAACCGGCAAGCCGTTGATTTTACTATTAGCCAGATTCCCGATGGGGCAACGGGACAGAGTTTGAGTAAAACTTCTGTCTCAAGTGACCCAAATGGTCAAGCTTCTACCGTACTTAAACTGGGAAATATAGCTGGAACCTATCGGGTCGAAGCAACAACCGGAGGAGTTAGTAATTCAATAACCTTTAGTGCTGTTGCCGAACCCGGCCCTGCAGACAGTTTTTCTTTTTCGGAAATTAATAGCCCACAAATGGCCGGCAGCGGATTTGGAATTACAATCATTGCCAGGGATGCAAATGGTAACACGGCAACGGGTTATTCAGGTACCGCCAGCCTCAGCACTACAGCCGGGACTATCAGTCCAACCAATGTATCCTTTGTAAATGGAGTTGCAACTTCAACCGTTTCTGTAACAAAAGCGGGAAGCAATCAAATAATAAGTGCCTCAGACGGGGCAATAGACGGTAGTTCCAATAACTTCGAAGTAACAAGCGGCCCGGTAGATATTTCTACATCAAGTGTAACCGCCACCTCCCCGCACCTGTCGAACGGGACAGACGCGTCCACCGTGACGATAAAGCTATCCGATGCTTACGAGAATCCGGTGAGTGGATTAACAAATATAAATTTTAGTTTACAATTGACTGGAAACGCTATACATGGACCGGTAATCGAATCCACTACCCCCGGTACTTATGAAACCAGTATAACCGATGACACCGCTGAGAACGTAACAGTGACCGTTACAGTTAACGGAAAAACCCTGATTAAAAAACCCACCATTATTTTCGGAGAAAATAAATTATAACCTCATGTTATTTTGGGAATTCTTTTGAAAATCAGACGAATTTACCTGAGAACTTAATGAAGCAATCCTCTCCGTTTCTATTGCCATTTCACAAAAACCCTATCCAAAAACCTCGAGGGGTTGCCGGTAACAAGCCGGGCTGAATAAGTGGATTCCCGGTCTCCGTCGATGTGTGCCTCCCAATAACGCAAATTAATCCAAACATTTGCACTAGCAGCCGGAATCGTACAGGTTGGCAAATGATATAAGCCGGCCATCAAATTTTACCACCAACTACTTGTATTGTAAACGATTTGGGTTTGTTGATGCATACCATAAGAAGTAGCAATATTTCTAACGGCTATGAATTGATACCACTGCCGGGAATTTCTACTGTCAGCTTTTTTTGACTTCTCCTCGTGAAGAGACTTATTATATTCGATTTTCCAGTCTCTTTCAGCTTTTTCATCCAGATTTGATCCGATTTCGCTGATCAATTGTTGTGCTTCAGTGTTATAATTCGAATTTATTGGAATTTTTGCCAAATAGTAGGCAGCTGTTCGAGAATCACGATCCGCCCAGTAAGCTTTCGCTTTTCCCAAATAAGATGCATACCTGGCATCCTGAATTTCTTTCATCAGGGCTCGACTTTTATCATAGCATGGCATATCCGAGGTATATCCACTGAGTAAAGCAATCGCCTGAATCCAATTCCCATTGTTCATAGCTACTTTTGAGTTAGACAGATTCATTTCGCACTCATTTTTAATCTTTATTTTATAAATGGCAGCGGCGCGATCCGCTGCTCTGTTATAACAATTGCCCGTGGCTGCCGGGATGCCCACAAGCATATAAAGTGCCCGTTCGTAATTTCGCTGATTGGCCATCATATCGGCCTCTTTTAAAATCGATCCACACTCAGAGATGTAGTATTCGATAATTTTTTGTTTTCCCTCTGCCACAAAGCGGGCAATGGACGGATCCTGAACCTTGATATTGCGTAATGCCGAAATATATGCTTTGGTCTCGGAACGACCCACCCCTTTAATCATTTTGGAATAATTAGCAAACAGTTTGCCGTCAATGCCATCCCCGATATAAAAACTGACTTCTATTGTGTAGACATGTTGTGGCGGTGCTGTCGGAATAATATCCTTGCTAAGGACATTAATATTTGCCGTTATAATAAATCGTTGATTTATCATACTGCCGCTTACCCCGTTTAATGCAGTAATTTGATTCAACTTATTTTTCAGGTTGGCACGAACAATCGGCGATAATTGCTCAACTTGTTCCGGCAAGTATGCATTTAGAAAGACATGCGAAGAATCGTCAGGTGGATAAGGTGCATTTTTTACACCGCTAAAACTTATAAAAACAGTCAATAACATCCCGAGTAATATATTCATGATTTTCTCCTTTTTATCTTTCCCCTAAAACGAGCTGCGCTTGTCCCAGCCCTTTCATCATTAATTTTGCTTCAATAGCATATTTTTTTCTAAGAAATTTTTGAAGGTCCCGCGCCCATCGCCGGGTATCAATTGCTCGATCCCGATCATCAAACAACGGTATTCTAACCTGCTCAAAGAACATTTGATTTTCGGTTGCGATGGTGGTACTGAATCTCCCTTGTTTTGTGTTGTCGTACATCCAGTCCTCAATAATTTCAGATAGATCTTCATCGCCAAAATAATCCTCCAAATCGTGGTCCCAATTATTCCATACACGGACTCTCAAGGCGACTTCGCGTCCCTTAGCAAACATATCGTCAAAATAATTTTGCAGCTGTTTATTAAATTTATCGAGATGAGCAACAACAGCTTCCTCCAGTAGAACGGGCAATTCTACCGAAAAAGACGGTTTACCAGTACCTGAGGCGCCTGCAATTTGTTTGTTGGTATATGCATCCAATCCCCTCAAAACATAGGATATTGAACGCTTTGGCCCCTGTTGGTTTAACGTCCAGGTAACTTGCATCCAAATATCTGCTTGGGCGACTCTCTTGAGGGCATCAATCGGACTTTCGGCCAATTGCCCTCCGCTATCATTGGTCAGCATGTTATCTTCTGCGGACTGCATTTTTAACGACCGAAGAGAACTTTCAAGATCCTTCAATGGAAATCCGCGGTCAGCCATAAGCTCATTGAGCTTACTTATTACCATCAATAAATTTGGATTTTCCTGTAACGCCCGCTGGTAATCAGGTACCCGTTCTGTAACTCCCTGATTGTCGAATTCCATCAGATACCCGTGCTGATTACACCATACATCACTAGGAACAACCATAAGAGTAGGTTTTCTGGCCTGTGAATAAGCGGGTTCATAGCAAAGAAAAAATATTCCTGTTATTATTGTAAGCGCTTTTAGCTTACTTAGTTCAAAAGATTTCATATGTCTATTGATGATGAATTTATAGTGATGATGTGAATCCCCCGGAAAAACTAAAACCCGGCATTTAACGGTTCAATAATACCGTCATCCTCAAGATGTTTTCTCAAATCGGCCACATTAACGGATACTACCATCCCAATTTTATACATGGTATTATCGCCACTCCCAACCTTAAGTCGGTCGCCCGGTAAAATTGCTCCCGAATTTGTTAAGGTGACATATTGCAGGTAAGGACCGCCATCTGCGAAGAAATTCGAAAAATATGCAGCATTTTCGGTCTTGGTTTTTGTGTCGCGAATTAATGGGTCTTGACCGGGTATTCTTTTATTCCGTGGAAATCCTTTAAAAAGAATGCCATGAACCGCATCTTTGGGTGCCATATTTATAGCCACATCCGGATCTTCGGCATAAGACCAGACCTTTACCAGGTAAGTGCCTTGAATGCCCGTATCCTGTGCTTCAATGTCGTAGCGCCATTCATCAACGTTGCTGCTATCTTTACGTACGTTTGACGTACCGGAACACGAACAGATTATCAGTATAGTGAGTAATAGGAGTATTTTATTTGTTTTCATATGAACGTAGTTATTTTATCTGTTTAAGTAACATTCCAACTGCTACCTTACCATTTGCGCCGGTAAAATGAGTAGCATCTAATGATGAGGTATTTTCTTCCAATCCGGCCTTATAACGATTATCCCAAACCATGCTTTTATCAACTCTCACCCGGTCTACGACATCATATTGGGTTCGGTAAGTATCGCAATCTACCGACATCTCGAGAACATCGAATTGCTCGCCCCCTTCCAGGCCCTCTTTCATACCGATTTGGGCCGTTAACGGTTGAGAAGTTAATACCGGTACTTTGGGTTTAAATACATCGTATTCTTTCTGGAGTTTTGCGAAGGTGTTATCAATATTCCGAACCGTTGCTACATCGATAATCTCATTCTCCGTTCTGTTTTTGGTCAACGAAAAGGTGACCAAACTCCGCGAACCCTGCCGGCCGACATATTCCATTTTAAAAATGTCGGAATTCTCGAAAGCCTTTGGATCAGTCCACATCGTTTGATAAAAAGTATTGGCAATCGTGGGATTCCACACCAATTTGTACAACCAGGATAATGTCCAGACACTGTATCCCTTTTTTGCCTTTTTATAGGCTGCTTTCGCCGCTTTTTTTGCCACCATTCGGGCAAACACATTGCCGATTTTACCGGCATCCGACAATGCTTTCTGATAAAATAATTTGGCTACTGGCTCATTCGGTGTAAAGTAGAGCTTCGAGAAAACAACGAAGGTGTTATTGATGAGCTCTTCTCCCGCATCGGCCAGCGAAGCTAATCCGCGAACACTCTTTTTGGCGATCGCGGCCTCCATCTCGGTTGCGTTATAATATCCCCTGTCTTGCACCAATTGCATATCGAATGTGCTGTCATCCCCCAAATCAAACCATTGTGCCACCAGTTGGCGGGCCAGATGCGTTTTGTTGATTACCTTTTCAATTTTAAGAGGCATTAATTTATCTTTCGGGTCGTAGATTCCCGCGGTAATATCTTTAAGCCTCATTTCCAAATCACTGGGATTGGTGGAATAACCGGCGTCTCTTATTTCTTCGTCACTCAATGGTATTTTGGCAGGATCAAAAGCAGTCAGATTCACATCAAATTTGTCATACTTATCAGGAAAAGGGTAATTTTCCCATGAATCCATAACTACCTTCTTGCGAGGAAAACTTTCCGATTCGATTAGTACCAGATGCAGAGAACTCCTGTTGTATTTAAAATCTTTGTCCTTGGCCAGAATCTTGCCGGCATCACATTCAGGACCGCCTTCCTGCTGGGCAAATGTTTCACTTGATATCAAAAAAATGCCGATTAAAGCAACTAGAACACCCCGCGTACGCACACATCTCATGACTTACTCGTTTTTAACGTTCCGATTTCCCTACCTTTTATTGTATATCACTCCTGAATCACATCAGGTTATTCATTTTTTCTCAACTGAATAAACCAATGCTATCGCATTATTAATAAAGCGTGAATGCAGGGATTCATTAATCTTAACTGTGGAATTTTTAAACAAAAAACTTAGGAATGATTCCAGTTTGTAACGACTCCCTAAATAGATATCCAACTTTATTTGCAAACGTTTCCCTTATTATTTTGAGTCTCTCACTGCCTAAAGTGAATAAATACATTATTTAATTTAAAATAACATACCTATAAGTCAAATATTTTTTTACTCTTACGGATAAGTATTAATGGATTATAATTTTATTCTTGTAACCGGTGAGAACAGCTTCAAAAAAAGACTGCCGGCCATCTGCTATAAAGGGTATCCCCTTTTGGGCGAATAGGCTATACCCAGCAAAATTAAAAGGATAAGCGGACCGGAAGATATCCAGTTTCCTACGAAGGACCCGGATTTTAAGCAGTCGTAATGGTGATCCACCGGATTGAAGAAATAGGGATAATCCTGAAAAAAATAAATTAGCCCCACCTATTTCAAGGGTGAGGCCAAAAGAGAGAGTTTACGTCATATGAGAATGACGTCCTTTAAAAAAGAATAATAACAGATTTAAGAGTATTATATCTGTTAAAAATTGTAAATATAAAAAATTAGGTACCTTAAAAGGCTTTAGTGGATAGTTAAAGGGAACTTCAGAAGAGCTGTATGGAGCACTTTTCACCTCCGGCCTGAAACAGCTCTTGATACAAGGGTTCGCTGCCTTCATACTCACATCCCTTCATTATTTTATCCTTTTCACCAATTTTCCATCCTTATACCGTTCCTGCTTGATAATATTCCCATCCTTGTCATAGGATGTCATGATTCCCTGGTACATCTGATTTCCGGTATAGGAGACTTTAACTGAAAGCTGACCGTTTTTGTACCATCCACGAAGGTGCCCGATTCCATCTTCACTTTCAGTTGGCGGAATATTTTGATAAACCAAGACCCCATTGACATATATTTCCTTAGTATATGGTCCATTTAGATACCTGCCATGCTTTTGTCGAATGACATTTCCATCTCTATGCATGAGAGACCCGGTATTGATCCCATCTTTAAAATAAAGTTTCATATACAGGCTGTCATTCTGGGTATAGTATACATTTTGAGTTCCGGTGAAAGATTCTCCGGAAGAAGTATAATACGTGGCCAAAGGCTTTCCAAGCTCTTCAGAGCGTTTGCCATCAAAATGAAGTTCCGGAACATTATATGTTTTACTGGGAACAAGATCTGAAATAGTATAAACCGTCTTCTTGCTGCAGAACGCAAGGGTAAGCGACGCCAGCAGAGGCAAGAGCAGGACGGTCTTTGACCAGGATCGTAGTGGTGAGTGAGTTCGAAACATCATGCGCAGCCGCTTTTTAGTCAATGAGTAGTCAATGCTGCTGGTGGTACGCATTGGTTTATTTCCGGCGCAGACCCGGATCAGCATTTTTTGGTAGTCACTTGCCGATGTAACCTTACCGGCTACGGATTCATCCGCTATATATTCGTGATTCAATTGAATCGCATGCTTGTAAAGGTACATGAACGGATTAAACCAGAAGATAACTTTCAGAAACTCGATCACTAAAACATCCAGGGAATGGAGCCGGCAGACATGCATCATTTCGTGATCCAGGATCTCCGGTTCAATCTCTCCGGATTCAAATTGATCTTTATTGAGAAAAATGAACCAAAAAAATGACTGGGGAGTGGTCGGCTCATCCAGCAATACCAAAGTGGCAGGGCCTGCTTTTTCATGGATTCCGGATTTTATTTTGCCCAGAATGTTGAAGAGCCCACCCGCAAAACGAATAAAAAAGAAAAGGGTGATCAATCCATACAATCCAAGCACCATATCCGTGGTGCTTATCGGCCATCCGGACTCTGATGATGTAACCGGAGCTATTTCCCGGGAAGCATCAGGCTTAACTGTTATCACTGATCCAACCGATTTCCTTACCGCCTCAGCCGGCGCATTAATCACTCGTTCCATTTGCTGCATCTTAATTCCTGCAATGGACTGTTCGGGGTGAATACCAAAAGAAATCAATGGAGCCCTGAGTCCAAATGCTAAAGCGAACAACAAAAAGAAACGGTTGAAACGATGGATTTTCTCATTTTCGAGCAACAGCTTATAAACGCCGAAAAGTAGCCCCAGCAGTAGCGTAGATTTTATTAAATAGATGATCATTGGTTTTTCCTCTCTATTTCTTTTTCAACGATAGCTTTCAATTCTTTCAGTTCCTCCTCAGAAAGCTCAGTTTCTGAAGTAAAGAAAGAGGCAAATTGGGCAGCCGAGTTGTTAAAAAACTTCTTGATGAGTCCGTTTACATGTTTCGAAAAATAATCTGATTTCTTCACCAACGGGTAATATTGCCGGGCCCGGCCCATTTGCTCATAACCTACAAACCCTTTCTCGGTCATACGTTTAATTAAAGTGGCAACGGTGGAGGGAGCCGGTTTGGGATCAGGGTATTCTTCAAGCAGATCTTTCATGAAAGCATTTTCCAGCTTCCACAGATGCTGCATCAGCTCTTCTTCGGCTCTTGGTAATTGCACTGTCTTCTCAAGAATTTTAATATAATTTCTACAAATGTAGAATTTAAAATTAAACTTCCAAAATATTTATCCTCGTTTGGTCAAATTTAACTTACGTATTCTTACTTTATGAAAGGCTTCTTATCATTCTTTTTGATCTTCAGGTCAAGCAGATAATCCTCTCGATCTTTAGTACTGCTTTTAAAAATCAATTAGCATCAGTTGTTTATTAAAGTCGGCCGGCTCTAGTGTAAAATCATCTATAGTCCTTCACTTTCTCTGAAACACCGTTCACATAATTACCCACCATATCAATTTTTGGTGCAAGTCCTGAGCCTTCGAAGCCGTGAATATCCTCATTCGTCACATGTTTGTTATAATAATCCAAATAAGGACCGGCCAGCGGCATGTACGACCAATGCCATTTCTCTTCTTCATAGCCGTGGCGATTATGCAGGGTCTTATCGGTGTAAGGCTGGTAAAATCCAAAGTCATTGGCATGGGCTTTTAGCCAGTCGTATTCTTTCTTCCCTTTCCCTTCTTCAAACCAATCATTATTCAGGTTATTAAGATCCAGATCCGTCCCCCAGTGATGACGGGATGTCATCGGCATAGAACTAAAGAGCAGTATTTCTTTTGCTTTGGCCAAATCAGTTGATTTTTTTGAGCGCTTCCATTTACGATCCCATATAGATTTTTGATACCAGAAGTTCCGTGTACCAGAAACAATGATAAGCCGTACGCCGTCCTTTTGTGCGCTATCCGCCATCGCTTTAAAAGCCCGGTAAGTTTGTTTCTGCAGGTATACTTCTTTATTGGCATAACGATCGTCAACGCGCACGAAATCATCCCGCTTATGATAATCAAAACGTCCGGTTACCAGATTCACAGAGGCATTTTTCGGCATGGTAGTATGACGGGTTGAATCAGTCTTTGTAGCAGCTTGTACTTTAGGCTTATCATGTGATTCTTTGGTATCGGTATTACAACCTATCAATGACAAGCAAAGCAAAAAAAAGATGAATCTCATAAAGTAAAATTATTCGAATATTGAAATGATATCTAAAATAAACGTTTGATGTTGCTAAGAGCTTTACGGTCTATATTTCTTCAATAAACTTGCCGTAAATCCAACCGGTAATATTATCAGTCGTGCGTATCTTATACCAGGTTTTTCTACCTATTGCTTCAATATCGTTTTTATCAATGGTTCCTTCGGCCCTGCCGAATTGCGTCGTTATAAAAGAGGCCTGCACCGAATCCTGGTGATCCTCCAGAATACGTATCGCTTTACCTTTGGGAAGCCGGATGCGTTCCCCATTTACTTCAACCGATACAGCACGTTTTAACAGGGCTTCGTCACTATTTCCGGAAGTATATCGATCCAGTATTTGAACGACCGTTCCTTCATGTGCAACAACGCCGGCTGACGAGGATGAGGTAGTATGATCACTTCGGATAATCACGTTATTTCCGGTGACACGCGCTTTGGTTTTCTTATTACCGGCCTGAGCTTGTTTCATTTGGTCAATTTTAGTCTCCGCTTTTGTCCGAAATTGGCCTTTTGGAAATTTTTCCAGATACCTTTTAAACGGGGCCGAAACAGTATCTCCGGCAATGGATTTCCAATAAAGGGAGTCCGCACGCTTTTGGGCTTCCGATAGGTGCTCTCCCCCGGGATTCCTGTTGATATAGTTTTGATACGACTCATAGGTACCGGCCTGTTTAGCTTTATCCCAATCTGATCTTGAGGTACAACCGGACAGTTGATTTATGGCAATAATGGCAATGATTATTATCGTAATACGGATGCTGGGAACACGCATTTATTCTTCTATCTTATTGGAGTAATTAGGACACATTTATTTATAGACTTTAATCCAACTGTATTATAACAAAAATGAAAGTCTTTGATTGAACGAATCTACTTCTCACCTTTCTAAACTCTTAGTCACTTAAACAGATTATGTTTCGGGTTTCTCTTCTATTTCCAGTTTGGCTGTTCGAGTTTATTGAAGAGCTTGACACAATATCAACTGCCAGGGTCGGTACCTGAACATATGCTTTTTTGTGTCTGATTTATTGTAAAATAAAAGCCGCCGCTCCGGATCATTTGACACCCCACTATAATATGTCTCCTTTCTCTTAGATCGAAGTAAATATAAGTAATAATTCATGGTCTCTCTTGAATAAAATAGGCTAATCAGCTTTTGCCAACCCGCCTTTCTGAATGCTTTAGGACCCCTGACCTGTCTACAAATAATCCTTAATATTAATTTTACCTTCTACGAGCAAACGAATCATTTTCTTGCTTTTCCA
>Ga0102944_1000679_pt1 | contig 24973 bp, 24 predicted proteins | sample SalPonD_shore_MG_FD_78172 | JGI IMG/M metagenome (GOLD analysis project Ga0102944, IMG submission 78172) | Salt pond soil microbial communities from South San Francisco under conditions of wetland restoration - Salt Pond MetaG... | ecosystem: Environmental > Aquatic > Marine > Intertidal zone >...
CCTCGACAACCACGGCCTCATGGGGAGCGGCGTTGAAGCGCTCCAGGGCGCACAGATAGGGATCCGGCGCCGGCTTGGCCCGCGGGTAATCCTCGTAGGTGAGGACGAAGTCCATGTGATCCACCAGGCGGCGGCCGTCGTGGATCCAGCCGAAATATTTGCGGTCAGCGGTGGTTACGATGGCCATGGAATGGTCGGCGGCGAGGCGTTGCAGTATCTCCGGGACGCCGGGAATGTCGATATCATCGTTCTGCAGAGCATGGCGGTAATAGTCGTCGCGCCGGGCGATGGCTTCCTGCACGACATCCTCCGGAATCCCGGCCTGCCGGGCCAGGGTCCAGCTCGTTTCCCCGCGGATCATGCGCGCGTGATAAGCGCTTTCCTCCAGTTCCAGCCCCAGTTCCTCGAACACGCGCCGCGTGGTGCGGTAGAACAGCCCCTCGGTGTTCACCAGGACGCCGTCGTTGTCCCAGAGGATATATTTATACATATTAGGAGTTAGGAGTTAGGGGTTAGGGGGTGGAATAATCTTATCCTTTTGAATAGTTAGGTAATCTCGCCGCACGCATCCCGGGTGGGGCAGGAGAGTTTCAGTCTTTCGGGAACTGTGAGATTATTGAACACGATGTTTTTGATCGTATCGTCAAGCAGGGGGGATTGAAAGAAGCAATGCAGAGTCCGGATACTGAAGCCGACATGCCCGACCGGGTGGAGACGTCCATCCGCTACGTTGTTGCCGGGGAGAAGGCGGTGTTCTATCCCACCGACCGGGAAAAATCCTACTGGCCGGCGGAGGAGCACGTCGTGACCGTGGAAAACATGCGTCCCCGTGCCGAAACGCTGTCGCTGGAGAAAAACGGCTTTGCGCTGGTAAGGCAGCCGACGGCGGTGAAGAATTTTTATGATCCGGATGAGGTGCGCCGCGTCTATTTTCCGGAAATCATCGATTTCGTAAAACAGCTTAACGGCGCCGAAAAGGTCATTGTTTTCGGTGAAGTGGCCCGTACTGACGCCACCGGCAGCACCGACGGGCAGTTGCCCGCCTACGGGGCGCACATCGATTACGGTGACAGGAGTGTGCGTGACTTCGCGGAAGGTGAGCTCGGCAGGGACGAAGCGGCGAAATGGCTGCGGGGGCGCTATGTGCTGATGAATCTGTGGCGTCCGATCAAGACGGTATACCGGACACCGCTGGCCCTGTGTGACGCCTCCACCGTGACGGAAGGCGATCTCAATGACAGCGAGGTCCGGGGCGGTCTCATGGACCCGGAGCGACCCTCGTTATTCGGCTATAACCTGAGCTACAACCCGCACCATCGCTGGTACTATGCGCCCCGGCTGCAGCCCGACGAGGTGCTGGTGTTCAAGCTGTTCGATTCGGATCGCAGCCGCGTGCAGTGGACCGGCCATACCGCCTTCGACGATCCCTCGGCGGCGCCCGACGCCCCGCCGCGGGAAAGCATAGAGGTGCGAACCATTTCGTTCTTCCCCGGGGATTGAGTTTCAACCCTCACCCCTTGCACCTCACTCCTCACCGCTTAATGCCGGCTCGGCGTCGAGCCGTACCGCGATACCCACTAGTGACGGATCGGGCGCGGCGTATTGACGCATGACCGCCGGATCATGACCGGGCACGATGCGGCGCTCGTCGTCTACCAGTTCGCGCAGGGTCTGCCAGCCGGCGATCATCTCGCCGACGTCGTGGACGATGGGGAAGGGGATACCCCGGTTCATGTTGTCATAGTAATGACTGGCGTCGGAGGCCAGCACCAGCCAGCCGACCCGGGTCCATAACCTGACGACCTGCAGCCCCATGGTGTGGCCGCCCACCAGGTGCAGGGACAACCCCGGGGCCAGATCCGTATCGCCGTCGTGAAACACCACGCGCCCGGCATAAACCCGTTTGACCATTTCCGCCACCTCGTCCGCCTCGTAGGCGCCGGAGAAAAACCGGTTCCCCATGTGGCGGCCGGTGGCGTACATCATTTCCAGGTCCTGGAGGTGGAAGCAGGCCTTGGGAAACAGATCGAAGTTGCCGATGTGATCGTAGTGCAGGTGGGTGACGATTACGTCGCTGACGGTTTCGGCGTCGACGCCGAGACTTGCCAGTCCCTCAACCGGCGATCGCAGAAACGTCCGCTTGCGTTTTCGGGCCGCGGCCGCGTTGAAGCCGGTGTCGATGACGAAGGTGTACTCCGCGTTGCGCGCCAGCCACACGTAGTAATCCATGTCCGCGGCGGCCTCGTGGGGATCGGCGGCGCCGATGAAGTTCTCGCCCAGGGTGCGCGCCACCGTGGCGTAACGTACGGCATAAACCTCGAAGGGTTCCGGCTCAGCCATGGGTTTTGGCCAGGGATTCCAGGTAGCGGACGATATCGGTATTGTCGGCGGAGGCGCCCAGTTTCTCGACGGCGCTGCTCCACAGGTCCGAAATGTCCTCGATGAGTCCCAGCGGCGTGCCGCTGTCGCGGGCGAGGTCCAGCGCCAGTTTCAGATCCTTGGACATGAGTCCCATGGCAAAGCCGGAATTAAACTTGCGGTTCAGGATGAATGTCGGGTACTTGTGCTCGGAGCTGTTGCTGCGGCCGGTGGAGGCATTGATGATTTCCACCATGCGTTCCGCATCCAGGCCGAAGCGCGTACCGGCCAGCACTGCCTCCGCGGTCAGCGCCAGCGTTCCGGCTGAAAGGAAGTTGTTCAGGGACTTCATGGCGTGGCCGCTGGCCACGTCTCCGGCATGAAAGACCTTGCCCATGGTTTCCAGCAGCGGCCGGCAGCGTTCCACCGTTTCCTCATCGCCGCCGGCCATGATGGCCAGCGAAGCGTCCCGGGCCTTGACCACGCCGCCGGACACCGGGGCATCCACCAGACCAAAGCCGAGTTCATCCAGTTCCCGGGCCAGCTTCCGGGTGCCCAGGGGCGAGGAGGAACTCATGTCGATAACCAGGGTCCCGGGCGCCAGGGCTTCGGCCACGCCGTCGTCTTCCAGCAGCACGTCGCGCACGATGTCACCGTTAGGCAGCATGGTGATCACCGCCGCGCAGTCCGCCCCCCACGGCTTACCGGGTTCTCCGCGCACGCAGTCATGGTCCGCGGCGAAGCGTTCGACGGCGCCGGGGTCGGCGTCCATGACGTGCAGGCGATAGCCGGCCCCGGCCAGGTGGCCCGCCATGGGCGCGCCCATGTTGCCCAGGCCGATGAAGCCGATGTCGGTCGGCGGCTCCAGTCTACTTGCCATGCTTTTCGACGATCGGGGCCGCGGCGCGGAAACTGTCGATGGCAGCCGGGACACCGCAGTAGATGGCGCTCTGCAGGAATACCTCGCTGATCTGCTCCTTGGTCACGCCGTTGTTGAGGGCGCCGCGCACGTGGATTTCCACTTCATGAATGCGACCGAGGGCGGTGAGCATGCCCAGGTTGATGAGGCTGCGCTCCTTGCGGGTCAGGCCCTCGCGGCCCCAGACGGCGCCCCAGCAGTATTCATTCACCAGGTCCTGCATGGCCTGGTTGAAATCGGTGGTATTGGCGAGGGATTTGTCGACGTACTCGTCGCTCAGCACCTCGCGGCGGACCTTGAGGCCGGCTTCACTGAGCTGCTTGCGTGTCTGATCTGTCATATTGGCATTCCTCCTGTTTTCAGCGACGGTATCCGCGCTATATCAATGGGTTATGAGAAGTAAAGACTGATGGAAAGTGTGCTGACTACATGTGAATCTGTCAATTCTATAGCAATTTCCCATCTCTTAGATAATCAAATAAAACCTGTACAGGCCATGGAAGGCTGTAGCGGTGTTTATGCACTCATATACAAATTTATGTCACAAGGCACCGGCAGAAAGGGATAGCCGTGACAACCGGATCACGGGCAAAGCCGGCGCAAGGTTGGAAACGACACGGCAATTTCCCTGGTTTGGCACCCAAGGTTGCTTAACGAGTGGTGCAGGTTTACCCTTGGAATGGCCTGCCGCAGGTCGATTTGCCGGTATCTCACCAGACCTGCCCAGATTGTTATAACATCGGAATCAAGGGGATCAACAACCATGACTGGTAATACGAAGAGTGGCGGCCTGAACAAGGAACGGCTGGCTTATCTGAAATCCGTCATCGAAGACGATATCGAGAAAGGAAGGTATTACGGTGCGGGCATTGTTGTCGCCCGGCACGGCGAAGCGGGTTTGCACGAGACCATCGGCTTTGCCGATGCGGAGCACAAGCGTCCCCTGACCAATGACTCGGTTTACAGCCTGTTCTCAACGACCAAGGCCCTGACCAACACACTGGTATTTCGCGCTATCGAGCTTGGCCAGTTTGCCCTGACCACCAAGGTCTCCGAAATCATCCCGGAATTTTCCGGGGGTATGCGGGAGAACATCACCTATTATCATCTTTTGACCCATTCCTCCGGCCTGCCCAGTGTCTGGATCCCCAAGCCGGACATGTACATTGACGTGCTGGAAGACATCATCGAGGCGATTTGCGAGCGGATCCATTCCGCGGAAAAGCCGGGCATCCGGGTCGATTATTCTCCCCTGGTACACCATGCGCTCATGGGGGAATCGGTGCGGCGAACCGATCCGAAGAAACGTTCCTACCGCCAGCTCGTGGAAGACGAGATCCTGAAGCCGCTGGGCATGAACAGCACCTCCATCGGTGTCCGCGCCGATCTGAAGAAGCGCCATATCGTCCCGACATTCATGGTCGAGTCTCCGACCCAGCACCTGGGGCACAGTAATCTCGGTCCCAACGGCGCCTTCGAGGAAGAAAACGCGGAAATGCCGTGGGTGGGCGCCATCTCCAGCATCGATGACATGTTCCGCTTTGCGGAGATGTTCCGCCGGGGCGGCGAGCTGGATGGCACGAGGATATTGTCCCCGACCCTGCTGAGGCGGGCGCGCCAGAACCAGACCGGCCAGAAAGCCAATGAGCTTTACAAGGCACGGGCCATCAACAGCGGCTGGGAGCCGTTTCCCGCCTATATCGGGATCGGGTTTTCCCTGCGCGGCGACACCTATTGCCAGACCCAGTTCGGAACCCTGACCTCGCCCGAGACTTTCGGCAATTACGGCCACGGCAGTTCGCTGTTCTGGATCGATCCGGAGCTGGACATGACCTTTGTCTTCCTGTCGGCGGGCGTCATGCCGCCCAAGGAAAATACGGAACGCTTCCAGCGTATCTCCGACCTGGCCGTCTCCGCTGCCATCTAAATGAATCTTCCCTAAACGGACCCTGTTCCATAGCAGCCAACAAAATGACAAACGCCGAAATGGATAAGGAATTCGATTACATCGTCATAGGCTCCGGCACCGCCGGCTGCGTCCTGGCCAACCGGCTCAGCGAAGACAGCGATGTCAGCGTCTGCCTGATCGAGGCCGGCCCGCCGGACAAGAGCCCCCGCATTCACATTCCCGCCGCCGTTGCCACGCTGCTGTTCGATCCGAAACTGGGCTGGGGCTACAAGACGGTGCCGCAGAAGAATCTGGACGGCCGCGTGATTCCCATACCGCGCGGCCGGGTGCTGGGCGGCTGCAGCTCCACCAATGGCATGGTGTACTACCGCGGGCATCCGAAGGATTTCGATGACTGGGCGGAAGCCGGCAATACCGGCTGGAGTTTCGCCGAGGTACTGCCGTATTTCATCCGCTCGGAAAACAATATCAACCTGGGTAATTCCCCCTGGCACGGCTCCGACGGTCCCATGCAGGTTTCCGATATTGAAAAACTCAATCCGCTGATCGATACCTTCCTGGCGGCGACGGAAGAGGCCGGTTACCCGCACTGCGAGGATTTCAACGGCACAGTGGCACCGGAAGGCTTCAACAGCCGCCAGGGAGCTATCTACAGGGGCCGGCGCGTATCCGGCGTGACGGCGTACATCAATCCTGTAAAAAACCGCCCCAATCTCACCATCATGACGGAGTCGCTGGTGACCCGGATCCTGCTGCAGGACCGGCGCGCGACGGGCGTGGAAATCAACAGCGGCGGCGAAATCCGGAAACTGAAGGCGAACCGGGAAGTGATACTGTCCGCCGGCAGCATCGGTTCGCCGCAGATCCTGATGCTGTCCGGCATCGGTCCCGGGGCCGAGCTGCAGGAACAGGGGATCAACGTGCGCCACGATCTGCCGGCCGTGGGGCGAAACTATCACGACCATCCGGCCATCGGCATTGTTTACAGCATGAAAACCGCGGAGTCCTACGGCCTGTCATGGCGCGCCCTGCCCAGGGATGCATGGAATGTTGTCGAATACCTGCTGTTCCGCCACGGGCCCCTGGCCAGCAACCTGTTCGAGGGCATGGGTCTGCTGCGCACCGAGGAGGGCCTGGACCGGCCGGACATTCAGTTCGTGTTTCAGCCGGCGGCCCGCAACAAGAAATTCCGCCCCGTGCCGATAGGACATGGCTACGCCATGAATCCGGTATGCCTGTACCCGAAAAGCCGGGGTTCCGTGAAACTGGCGGGCCCTGATCCGCACGCCATGCCGCTGATCGATCCGAACCTGCTGGACGACGAGCGGGATACCCAAACACTGGTCCGCTCCATCCGGATCTCCAGGGAGATCCTGAATGCCTCACCGTTCGCATTCACCGGCGGCGAGGAAACCGCGCCCGGTCCCGCGGTCGACGACGACGCGGGGCTCAGCGAGTACGTCCGCGAGAAAGTGGTTACCGTGCATCATCCGGTCAGCTCCTGCCGCATGGGAGTTGAAGAAAACAGCGTCGTTGGTCCGGAGCTGCGCGTACACGGTATGGAAGGATTGAGAGTCGTCGATGCCTCCGTATTTCCTTCGCTGATCGGAGGCAACACCAACGCCGCGGTAGTCATGGTGGCGGAGAAGGCGGCGGACATGATCCGCGGCCGGCCCGCGCCGGAGCCCATGGACCCGAACAATCTCTGAACAGACAGCAAGCAGGGGGAAATATTATGGCCGCAGAACACATGAGAACATGGAAAGTAGGAAACATGGAAATTACCCGCATCGTGGAAGTCAATAACCACATTGATCCACTCGAGGTATTGCTGGAGGGCGGGAGTCCCGAAATGATGAAACAGCATGACTGGCTGTTTCCCAATTTCGCCACGCCCGAGGGTGACATGATCCTGTCCTTCCAGTGTTTCGTGCTGAAGAGTCCCGAACACCAGATCATGCTGGATACCTGCATCGGCAATGACCGGAGGCGTATCTTCGATATCTTTACCGACATGCATACGAGTTTCATGGAAGACCTGGCACTGACGGGATGCACGCCGGAGAGCATCGATATCGTGCTTTGTTCCCATCTGCATTTCGACCACGTCGGCTGGAATACGCACAAGGTCGACGGCAAGTGGGTGCCGACCTTCCCCAATGCCCGCTACCTGTTCACCAAGAAGGAATGGGATCACTGGAACCAGCTCCCCCGGGACGGCGGCATAGAGGCGGAACACCTGGTGGATTCGGTGGATCCCATCATGGAGGCCGGGCTGGTGGACTTCGTCGAGCCCAACCAGGAAATCGCCGAGGGCGTCCGGCTGATGCCTACGCCGGGCCATACGCCGGGGCACGTCAGTGTGTGCATCAGTTCGGAAGGCGAGGAAGCGGTGATCACCGGCGACCTCATGCACCACCCGGTGCAGTTTGCCGTGCCGGATATACCGGGCAATTTCTGCATGGACAAGCCGCTGTCCTGCAAGACCCGCCGCGACTTCATGGAAAAATACGCGGACAAGGACGTGTTCATCATCGGCAGCCACTTCAGCGATCCGACCGCCGGCTGGATCGTCCGGGACGGTGACAACTACCGCCTTAAATTCTAGTAGCAGCCGTCGAGTAACGGTTTGGTCAAATGAAACATGACAAACCGTCATGCCGGCGAATGCCGGCATCCAGTAGATGAATGATCATTACATTGATGCAGTCGTTTTTTACCTGCAGCAAAGTATGGAAACATTGGATTGACTGGATTCCGGCCTGCGCCGGAATGACGATATGGTGAGAACTCAATAACCATCAGGAACATCCATGAAACCTGATCTGAGCGGAAAGATTATCCTCGTGACCGGCGCCGGGCGCGGTCTGGGTCGGCATGTGTCCCGGCATCTTGCTTCCTGCGGCGCGACCATCGGCGCCCTCGACATCGATGCGGATGCCGTCAGGGAAACCGCCGAACTCATTACCGGTGGGGGCGGCAAGGCGTACTCCCGGGGCTGTGACGTCTCCGTCCGCGAGGAATTCATGGAAGCCGGGGCGGCCCTTGCAAAAGAGTGCGGCCGTATCGACGTGGTCATCAATAACGCCATGCTGCTCCGTTACGAGCCCATCGAGGAAGTCCGCAACGATATCGTGGACAAGATGCTGGGCGTAGGTATCAAGGGCTCCATCTGGGGCGCCCAGGTCCTGCTGGAGCACTGGGATCCGGAACGGGGCGGCGCCATTATCAACATGGCCTCGCCGGTGGTCGTCCGGGGTTTCCCGAATACCGCCGTCTACAGCACCGTCAAGAGCGCCCTGGTGGGCCTGACCCGTGTGCTGGCCGCCGAGCTGGGACCGCGGGGCGTGCGGGTCAACGCGGTCTCCCCCGGTTCCGTCCCCACCCCGGGGGCCACGGGCATGGTCAGCAAGGAGGAATATGCCCGGCGGGCCGCCTCCATCCCGCTGCGCCGCATCGGCAATGAACAGGACAACTCCAACGCCATCGCCTTCCTGCTGAGCGATGAAGCCGAGTTTGTCCACGGCGAAATCCTGAACGTGGACGGCGGCATCGCCGCCTGCGGTGCGTGAGTGTAATGGATGACAACGAACAAATGCTGATTGAATGGGCCTGCGAGAAGCTGGTCCGCCAGTTCGCCGTATTCAGTGACAACTATGACTACACGGCGTTGATGGATATTTTCACCGAGGATGCCGTCTACACCCGGCCCATGGCCCCCGATGAACGCATTACGGGCCGGGACGCCATCCACAAGGCCTTCCAGAAACGGCCGCCCCTGGTGATCCGCCACCTGACCATGAACTGTGTGGTCGAAGTGGTGTCCGCCGACGAGGCCAGGGGAATCAGCTACGTCATGTTCCTGGCCAGCCACGATACCGAAGGCGAACGTCCCGCGACGGCGCCGGCGCTGCACGTCGGCGAGTACCGGGACACCTTTGTGCGGACCGATGACGGCTGGAAGATCAGGGAGCGTTACGGCTCGGTGGCCCTCAAGGCTCCCTGAACGTACTCCCGCCTCTCTCCCGTTAGCTGTTACTTCTTGTCCATCCCGTCCAGCACCTCGTTGGCGGCGCCGAAGGCATCCACCGCGCGGGGCAGGCCGCAGTAGATAATGGAGTGAACCAGGATCTCCCGGATCTCCTCCTTGCTGACGCCGTTGGAAATGGCGCCGGCCACGTGGACCTTGATCTGGTTCTGCTGGCCCAGGGCGGTGAGCATGGCCAGGGTCAGCATGCTGCGGGTCTTGTTATCCAGGCCCGGGCGCTGCCAGACGTCACCGAAGCAGGTGCTGGTGGCATAGTCTGAAAGGGGCTGGGTGAAATCGGTGGTCTCCCTGGCGATCTTCTCCGCCACCTCGCCGAACATTTCCTTCATCAGTGCCTGGCCTTTCTCGTAACTTGCATCGGTCATTGTCATTTCCTCCGTCGACAGTCGTGGTTAAGGACATGGATGGTACGGGAACTTGTCCCTGAATTGCCGCAATATCGTCATTCCGGCGAACGCCGGAATCCAGTCGATTAAAGTAATCCTTTGTTTGTTGCACCAGCGCAAAGAAGATATGTCTACTGGATTCCGGCGTTCGCCGGAATGACGACGGCGGTGTTTTTTAATTAACGGGATAAACGTCATCCCCTCATGCAACGTGCAGATCAGGTAAAGGTAATCCGCACCGGAAGGCTGACAGGCCCGTGCCCGATGGTGGTCATCCAGGGCTCCGGATCACCCGCCGCCTCGAAGTTCTCTATGTGCGTCACCAGTTTCCCCAGCAGCGCGTCGGCCTCCAGCAGCGCCAGGTTGCGGCCCACGCAGGAGTGGATGCCGAAACCCCAGCCCACGTGCCCCCGGATTTCCCTCTGTATGTCGAAGCGTTCCGGTTCCTCCCATTTGCGCGGATCCCGGTTGGCGGCGGCGAACATCAGCCCGCAGCGCGTCCCGGCCGGGATGGTATAACCCTCGATCTCGACCTCTTGCGCAGTGATGCGGCCGGCCATGCGCGACGGCGAATCCCAGCGCAGGCTTTCCTCGAAGGCGGCGCGTACCAGGGACGGATCCCGGCGCAACAGTGCGTACTGGTCCGGGAATTCGCAGAAGGCACGGATGGCGGTGGAAATCGTCATGACCGTGGTATCGGCCGCCGCCGAGAGCAGGATCTGCACCAGCAGCTTGGCCTCGTCCTGGGTGATGAGGTCCCGGTCCGCCGCTTCGAACAGTTTCATGCCGAGCATGCCCGGTGTCAGCGCTTCCCGGCTGCAGCACATGTCCAGCCACTCGAACACCGGTTCGCTGCCCTGCATGGCTTCGTGAAAGAGCGCATTCTCCGGTCCCATAGTGGCCCAGACCATGTGGCCGAAAGCCGCCATGTGTTCGCGCCCCTCCAGGGGCAGCCCGATCAGATCCGGCAGTACCTTGTAGACGAAGGTGCGGCTGATGGCGTCGACGGCATCGATGTCCCGTTCCCCGGCGTTCCGGAGATCGGATAACAGCGCCTCGGCGTCGGTTGCAAAATTCTGCGTCATGTCCCTGAGCACGGGGGGCGAAAGAATGTCGCCCAGGACCTTGCGCACCTGGGTATGCCGGGGCGGATCATCGGTGAGCAGGATCTCCGGCCGCACCGAGTCCGGATCGTGCCAGGGGCGGGAGCGGGAGGAGAATGTCTGCCAGTCGGCCAGGCCGTTCTGCACGTGCTCGAAGCGGCCGGTGATCGCGATGTTCTCGCGTTCCAGCCACACCACCGGCGCCATCTCCCGGATGGCGTCATCCACTTCCCGTGCGTTGCGCACGGAGTCCGCATTGAAGATGTCGAGATCGGTGGCGGGTATGTCCGGGTTCATGATGTGCGGGTCCTGGGAGTGTCGTTTCTGTTATATTGTAAATATGTTCGTCTTTCCCGTCAGGTTTCATCCGTGACGATGTCCGGTAGCGGGATAATAATAATTGATGGACCGAGGTGGGCGAATTACCATCCCTTGAGGTGGTGTGGCCGGGACAGCCGGAATTATAGAGTTACAGTACGGGGTGACGGCAAACAGGGGGGCAACAATGAAACGCAGACGATTTCTCGCCATAGCCACCGCGGGCTCCGCTTGTCTGCCGGTGCTGGCCCGCGGCTACACGTGGCCGGCCACGCAGCAGGCGGCGTCCACCGGCATCGATCTCGCCATTTTTGACGATAGGATCCGGGAGGCGCACCGTTTCGGACGGACTCTGCGCAGGGCGGGGGTTACCGTCCGCTCCTTCTCCGGCGATGTGACGGCGCTCTGGTCCGGCCGCCTGGACGCCGGCTGGCGCAAATCCGCGGATTCCGTGGCGGGACAGACGGACAAGGACTGTTTTTTCTGCCTGTCGCAGATGGCGGTCAGCCACGGCGTGTATCCGAAGTTCTGGATAGAGCATGTCTTCACCGCCGCCGGCGTTTCCCATGTCATCAACGGTCCCGCGGACGCGGTCGCGCGTGCCGGCCGGGAGCTTGCGGGAAAGCCCGACTGGGCCCCCGCGGCGGCGCGGCTGCTCGCTTCCCTGGATCCAACCCGGTCGTCCGGCAGCGTCCGGGAGACGGTACACGCCGGCGCGGCGGCCCCCGGCCTGGAGACCGCCGGGGACCGGGACGTGGTACTCGTGTCCTGGCTCATGACACCCACCCACCAGACCCGTCTTACCCGGCGCGCGCAATTTCGGAGATAACCATGTCATTACCCCTGCCTCCCGGCACAGACCGGGCAACCTTCAACCGGGCCATGGCCGACTGCCGCAAAGTGGTCGGCGATGACTGGGTATTCACCAGCGAGGAGGACGTGCTGCTGTACCGGGACGCCTACTCGCCCCTGTGGGGGGAACCGCAGGAACGCATTCCCGCGGCGGCGGTGGCGCCGTCCACCACGGAAGAAGTGCAGGGCATAGTGCGCATCGCCAACCAGTACAGGATCCCCATCTACGCCATCTCCACGGGCAAGAACCTGGGCTACGGCGGCTCGGCGCCGAGCATGACCGGCAGCGTGGTGCTGGATCTGAAGCGCATGAACCGCATCCTGGAGGTGAACGAGAAGCAGGCCTTCTGCCTGGTGGAACCGGGCGTGAGCTATTTCGACCTGTACAACTACCTGCAGGAGCACAACATCAAGCTGTGGATCGACTGCCCGGATCCGGGCTGGGGCAGCCTGGTGGGGAACGCCCTGGACCGGGGCGCGGGCTACACGGCGGCGGAATACCGCAACCACTTCGACGCCCACTGCGGCATGGAAGTGGTGCTGGCCAACGGCGAAGTGCTGCGCACGGGCATGGGGGCCATGCCCAACTCGCAGACCTGGCAGTGCTACAAGTCCGGCTTCGGCCCGTGGATAGACGGCATGTTCAGCCAGTCGAACTTCGGCGTGGTGACCAAGATGGGTTTCTGGATGATGCCGGAGCCGGAAACCAACCTGAAAGGTGTGGTGCACTTCTATCATTACAAGGATCTGATCCCCATGGTGGATATCATGACCCACCTGGAGAACAGCAAGATCTTTACCGGCTACCCGGACCTGCTGAGCCCGCTGTTCGGCACGCCGGGCCTGATCGGCGTCCACGATTTCTGGGTGAACGGCCCGCAGCAGCGGGACGAGGAATTCCAGGCGCTGGCGGCCCGGGGCGCGGCGCCGGAGGAATATGAGCCCTATGCCGAGAAGCACCACATCCCGTTCTGGAGCTGCATCTTCTCGTTTTACGGCCCGGAAAAAGTGGTGCGGGCGCAGTGGGAGCACGTACAGGAGACCTTCCAGGCGCAGGTGCCGGAAGTCGAATTCGAGGAACGGGAGTTCTACAAGACGCCCCTGACGCAAGAGGAAAAGGACAACCTGAAGCATTCCGGCCAGCTCGGCGTGCCCAGCCTCAAGACCTTCGTCATCGGCGCGCGTACGCCCTGGAACAGCCATCCGTCCCACGGCCACATGTGGTTCTCGCCCCTGATCCCCCGGGACGGCCGGGAACTGCTCAAGGTCAACGACATCCTCGGCAAGGCCGCGCGCGAGCTGGGCCTGCCCGTGGGCTTTGCCTTCAACACGCCGTTCCCCTGCTGGGAACGCTGCTTCATGTTCATCATCGGGTTCCTGCTTTCGGAGGATCCGGAACAGAACCGCAAGTCCCGGGAAGCCTTCCGCAAGCTGGTGAAGATCGCGGCGGAACACGGCTGGGGGGAATACCGCACGCCGGTGATCTTCCAGGATGACGTGATGTCGGTGTATTCCTTCAACGACAACGCGTTGCTGCGTTTCCACGAAACCGTGAAGGATGCCGTGGATCCCAACGGCATCCTCTCGCCCGGCCACTACGGTATCTGGCCCAAACACCTGCGGGAGAAGAAGAAATGAACCGCCGCGCCATCGAAATATTACTGGTCCTGCTGCCGGTCGTTGCCGCCCCGGCCTGGGCTGACAATCATGGGCAGGTGGAGAAGGGCCACCAGGTATTCAAGAAATGGTGCGCCCCGTGCCACGCACCGGGAAAGAAGGAATATCCGGGGACCGTCGCGCTATACGCCAAGTATCACGGGAAAAAACCGGCGGCCCTGGAGCAGCGCACCGATCTGACGGGCGAGATGATCACGTATTATGTCCGTCACGGCGTGACCGTCATGCCCTTCTTCCGCAAGACGGAAGTGAGCGACCAGGACCTCAAGGAGCTGATCGCTTACCTGACCCGGAAGCACTAGAATCTGTCTCAATCTGCGGTTATGTCTTTAACGAAATAAAAAAACAGCCGTCGTCATTCCGGAAAATGCGAAGCATTATCCGGAATCCAGACCAGGTTTAACAAAGTCTGGATTCCGGGTTCCGCCGGAGCCTGCCCCGGACTTGATCCGGGGGCGGCCCCGGAATGACGATGTTAGTAATATATGCGCTTCTATTCGAAAAACAGCTTGTAGACGTAATGGGTATCCATGTATTCGCGGATGGCGAAGACCTTGCCGTTCTTGATCTCGACCGCCCAGGCGTAATCGTTGTCGTATTCCTTGCCGTTCTTCAGGCGGCCGGTGCCCTTGCATTCCGCCATGACCATCGGTCCCTTGGAGACGATGTTCTTCACCTCGACCTTGGGATCGCCCGGCTCGAATTCGCCGCGGATCGGCCCCAGGAATTCATCGATGATGACATCGCGGCCGCTGTGCGTGCCGGCGCCGGGGATATCCCTGGCCATGGCCTGCCAGGTGGCGTCCTTGTGAAACATGGCGCGTACGCCCTCCAGGTCGCCGCGGCTCAGCGTCTCGAAAAACTTGATGACGAGTTCTTCATTCTTGGTTGTTGCCATGATGGTCCCCCTGCTTTGGTCGGTGAATGGGTTGACTGTCGGGCGGACACAAAAAAACAAGCGAAATCATAAAGATATGACGACGCCGTCCGTATCTGCCGTGAATGATTCTGCAAACCGGGGTGGTGAGCACCATCCTATTGGGTGGAACATGACCCCGGCTGGCATGCGACAATGCCCAAGTACAAGCATAAACAGCATTCCCGGGCGGGTCTATCCGTTCCGCCGCATTTTGCGGAATGTGCCGGCCGCGCCCGACGGCCTGCCGGCGCCCGGCGCAAGCGAGTGCCGAAGTCGGGCAAAAATCTGAATCAGAACAACGCAAGTGAGAGGAACCATGGCAGACTCCTATGACATTATCGCAATCGGCTCCGGTCACAACGGCCTGGTGGCCGCCGCCTATCTCGCCGCGGCGGGGAAAAAGGTACTGGTGCTGGAACGCCAGCCCTGGTTCGGCGGCGGCGTGGTGACGAAAGAGCTGACCGTGCCCGGCTTCAAGCACGACCAGCACAGCATGGCCCACATCTTCATCCAGGCCAACCCGCTCATCAAGAACGACGAGCTGGGCCTGCTGTCGAAATACGGCCTCAAGTACATCTTTCCCGAACGCCCGCTGATTTCCGTCTTCCCCGACGGCGAGACCCTGGGCCTGTACCGGGACCGCCAGAAGAACTACCAGGAGATCGCCAAGTTCTCGAAGAAGGACGCCGACGCCTACCTGAAGTTCTCCGAGATAGGCGAGGCCTACCTGCCGTCCCTGGTGGCCACCCTGTACAGCCCGCCGGCGCCCCTGGGCGCCACCTGGGCCATGATGGACCAGAGCCGGGAAGGGCGGCAGCTCTTCGCCATCATGCAGAAGAGCGCCCACGACATTATTAATGAATGGTTCGAGAACGACCGCGTGTCCCTGCATTTCCACCGCATGATCAGCGAGAACCTGCACAGCCCCGAGGAACTGGGCACCGGCCTGAGCCTGTACATGTTCCTGGCCTACCTGGAGAAGTACGGTATGGGCGTGGCCGAGGGCGGCAGCGGCATGCTCACCAACGCCCTCATCGCCTGCATCGAGGACCACGGCGGCGAAGTGCGCGCGGAAACCCCGGTGGCGAAGATCCTGACCAAAGACGGCAAGGCCAGCGGTGTGCGCACGGAAGCAGGCGAGGAAATCAGTGCGAAGGACGGCGTCATCGGTGCCATCCACCCGCACCTGCTGGGCAAATTCGTGGAAGGCCTGGACGAACAGGTGGTCCACGACGCCGAGCATACCGCCATCTCCGACGTGGTCTGCTTCACCATCCACGCCGCCCTGAACGAACCGCTGCAGTTCAACGCCGGCGATGACGTAGGCATGTCCGTCATGGTGGAACTGCTGCCGGAGAACCTCATGGGCCTGCGCCAGCATTTCGACGACCTGCGCTACGGCCGCCTGCCGAGAACGCCCCTCATCGGCATGGGTTCATTATCCAACATCGATCCCACCAGGGTGCCGCCGGGCAAGGCCATCATGCACGCCTGGGACTACGTCCCCTACGAACACCCCGATGGTGGCGCCAAACACTGGGACGAGTGCAAGACGGAATTCGCCGAGAAGATGCTGGAGCGTATGCGCCCCTACATCAAGAACCTCACCCCTGAGAACATCATCCAGTACCACTGCGACAGCCCCCTGGACATGGAGCGCCACTCCGCCAGCTTCATCAAGGGCGACATCCACGGCGTCGCGACGTACCTATACCAGTTCGGCTCCCACCGCCCCACGCCGGACCTGGGGAGAAACACCGTGCCCGGCGTCGAGAGACTCTACCTGGTAGGCCCCTTCCAGCACCCCGGCGGCGGCGTCTTCGGCGCCGGCCGCGCCACCGCCATCACCATGTTCGACGAACTGGGCATGGACTTCGACAAGATCGCCGGAGGAGGGGGCAAGTAATGAAGATCTATTCCCAGGACGGCAGCGAACTCATGGACATCCAGTCCCTGTCCCGGGACGGCAGCAAGCTGGTGGTCAAGGGCAAGGTCTTCGAGTCCATGCCCATGACGGCCAAGATCAGCCCGTCAGACGCCCGCAAGGGTCTCAAACTCCTGAACTTCAAACTGGTCCTGTTCCTGCTGACGTTCCTGTTCCGCCGCTGAATCGAAACCGCCATTCCATCAGAGAACGGAACCCAAATGATTCGTCATTCCGGAAATCCCCGAAGGGGATTATCCGGAATCCATCCAGCGCCAATTGATTCTCCGAAATCAAGAACATATGTGATGTAGAGCGAAGCTGAATATCTGGTTTTCCAGAAATATGGGCAAATCCGGCCAACAAGGGTAATATTAATCCGGAGGTCTTGTTCATGGACAATGCCAATATCACAAGGAACCCCGAAATTCTGGGCGGAACCCCGGTCTTCACGGGCACTCGCGTCCCCATACGTTCCCTCATTGAAAGCCTCGAAGCGGGCGATTCCGTTGATGAATTCCTGGATAATTATCCCAGCGTAACCCGTGAGCAGGTAATTGGAGTTCTGGATTCAGAACAAATACAGTAGAACTCAACAAGTTCCACTCGCCCGTCATTCCGGCTAATGCCGGAATCTAGTCGATTAAATATCCGCCCTCTGGGCGGACATTATATGACTCGTATTGTCATTTCGACCAACGGGAGAAATCTTGATAAGCGTCTGAAAAGCAGTAAAAACTAGGAAATATCCTTGCCCGAAGCATACCTCGAATATCCCTCGAATTACCCACCAGGTCAGTAACATAGACACATGAAACATGGTGTCTATACTTAATCCATATCCCATCCCATTGAAACAAGGAGGTTTCCAGATTGTGTTTACTCAAATCAGCTGCAATATCAATCGACACTGACCCCTTTGATTCTAGTTGATATGGCGACAGAACGAGACTTAATATTTAATTCCAAACTATTAGGTAAATAACTAAGTGTCAAATAAGTTAGAAATATTATTTGTTGACGCATACAAAGAAGGCAGATTGCTTAATGAGATATATCTGCAATATCTCGGCAAACATGGAGAAAATGATGATATAAAAACAGCATTGGTGAGCATACATAATGCCGGGTTATGCAATGTAATAGAAGCGTATACAGAGTTAAAAAATAACAAAGAAAGTGGAGTCGATTTTTTCTTAACTAGATATGTTTTTGAGCAGTCGTTACCAGAGATGGAGTCAGAAATTCTTCCAGTAATGGAATGTGTATTGAACCTCGTGGAAGAGGCGGGCGCTGATTTAGCGGCGGGATATCCTCTAAGTTCGTTCGCAAGGTATTGTGAGCAAGATGAACGTAGACCTAAAGAAGCTGTTCAAATAATAGAAGATTGTGATAATAGATATGTTGGTTTGTTACACATAGTCCTTTCTTCTGGATCCAAGTTCAATAGTGAGTACTATTTGTCAAAAGCTATAGAGCTTGCCTCTCACCAAGATATTGAAATTCGCAAATTAGCAATTTTATCATTCCGAAACTTAGAATATAAAGGTAATAATAGAAGGATTAACAACGCTTTTAAGTGTCTACAGGAAAGATTAGAAAATGAATCTGATGATTATCTTATAGCACATTTGATTAGGGCAAGCTTTGGATTATGTAAACAAAGTAATTTTCTTATATCACATGAAGTTGCAATTTTGATTGATGAGGCTGTAAAAAAAGGTGGAAAAGCATGCATTCATGCCATTTCTGAAATATTTTCGACGGAACACAAAAATCTTCCTAATGAAATGCTTGATGTTATTAAAAAACATTTGTTATCTATTGACCCAAAGAATAAAGGAACGATAAGTCTAATTGATTCAGGGATAGCACATCTTATAGAAAGCAGCGAAGCTAATAAAGGCATAGTCTTTCTGGAAACAATTTTGCTCGAGAACTCAAACGAAATTTCAATGTATGATTTGAGTGTCACGAAATCGATAATATCTAGAAATAATAAAAATTTGCTAGATAGATTACTGACGAGGTGGTTTTTAAAGAGCGATTGGGTTTTGTGCGATGGAATTAGTGTGATAATTAATGAAATTCACGGTAATGAGCCTGAATTATCTATAGATCCAAATGAAATACCACGAAGAGATTTTAGACATTTATATTTTTTAGCTCGAAAAACATTTGGGTATTTATTTTATAAACCAATAACAATAACCAGTATAATTGTTTCCATACTTAGGATAGCGCGCGATAAAAAAACCAAAATGGCTTTAAGCGATTTTCTATATGATCCTGTTATGATGAATTATACAGGAAGCGCGCAAGACTATTTAAAGAAATGTGTATATAGAGAAAATAAAGTAAATAGAAGATACATTGAGATTGCACTAGATAAAATAAAGCGATATCTAAAAGGATTGCATTCAGTGGGTGAATTAAAGGAACTATACCCGCCACAAACTCATATTGATGCATATTGGCGTCAATATACACAACAAATGACAAGATCGATTAAAGACGCAGAAAAGAAATCTGTATTTGCTAATTTATTTTCTAAATCGGTGCTTCTTTATGGGAGAAAATCAATAGAATACATATCCGATGGAAATGAGATGCCAAAGAGAATGGAGTTGCCGCTACAAAGTCATAGTGTGACTATGGAGCAACCAAGATTAACAACTATAGACGATAATGGATTAAATGAATTAATCAAACATTTTAGGGCAGAAAGAATTATAAATGAAGCTAATAGTTAAGCATTATTTAAATTCTCTCAAAGAAAGAGATGAACTTGATGCGGTTCTTACAAATCTATTAAGTCAAATGGGCCTAAATGTAATCTCTCGGCCTGGCAGAGGAACTCGACAGGAAGGTGTAGACATTGCTGCGATAGGCAGCATTGGTGATGGGCCGGAAAAAGTATATTTGCTTTCTGTTAAGTCGGGCGATCTTAACAGAAATACATGGAGTAGCAATTCCCCACAGTCACTAAGGCCTTCGCTGGAACAAATATTAGATGCATATATACCTAATAGAATACCTCAGGAACACAAAGATAAAGATATTGTTATTTGTTTATGTTTAGGTGGTGATATACAGGAACAAGTTAGAGAAAATGTAACTGGATTTACGTCAAAAAATTCTAACAAAAAAGTTACATTTGAAGAGTGGAACGGAGATAAAATTGCTTCATTTATATTAGAATATTTTCTGCGAGCGGATTTGCTTGCTGAGAATGCACGTTCAGAATTACAGAAATCATTAGCGTTGCTGGATGAGCCTGAATCATCATTTAGTCATTTTACATCGCTTGTAAATTCAATATTTGAAGGTAAGAATAAAAACAAAAAGCGAGTGTTAATATCGCTTAGGCAACTAAGCTTGTGTTTATGGATACTGTTTTCATGGTCTAGAGATGTGGACAACCTTGAGTCAGCTTATCTTTCTTCTGAATTAAGTTTGTTGCGGGCTTGGGAACTTTTAAAACCATACCTTAATAAGAAGAGTAAGAGAAATGAGGAAATACAACAAGCTTTTCTTTCTGTATTAATTGTTTATATGCAGATAATTAATGCATACGTAAATGGGAAAATATTGCCTTATGTTAATATAAAGCATGCGTTGTCTTCTGCTGTTCATGCCCCCTCTGGCTTAGACGTTAATCTAAAAATGTTTGACATCCTTGGACGTATTTCGATAAGCGGTATATGGCTATACTACCAGCTATATCAATATGAAGATGTAGAGCAAAATTTGCATGAATCATTCATTAATGAGATTAATATATACTTTGATAGTATAAAGAAACTTATAATTAACAATCCTGCATTGTTGTCACCTATAAAAGACGATCAAGTTATAGACATATCAATTGCTATATATTTCTTAAGATTAGGTGAAAATAATGATGAATTCATCATGTCATGGCTAGGGAGGATTGTTGAATCATCAAGATTCGCATTTCTTACAAATGGAAAATACCCATGCAATCTAAGTAAATATGAAGATTTATTAGATCATCCAAGGGAAGGTGAAGAATATAGAGAAGAAGTGAATGCGGGCAGTGTTCTTTATCCAATGATTGCGTTCTGGTCATCACTTATAGGAGATAAAACAATATATGCGAGAGTACAGGAAATTAAACATAACTATTTGCAACATAGTAATTTTCAACTTTGGTATCCCAGTGAGGATTCTGAAGATAATTATTTTACTAATAAACAACCGCATGGCGCAGTATTGTCGCATGTGGGGATAGACAACACGCCTGAGAAATATCTAGAGCAAATATTTAATGAGTGCAAGAAGTCTCCATACTTTGAATCATTGTCTAGTGTTGAGAGAGGATTTTGGCCACTCATACTTGTGGCAAGCAGATGCTATCGCTATCCAGTCCCAATATTCTTCTGGAAATCAGAAAATGGCCAATAGGCAATAAGAATCATTGGTACTAGAGGATGAGATCAACGGGATCATCGTCGATTGGTTACTGAAGAAAATTATCCCAATATTGTATTAAGCAAAACCAAGCAAAACTAGGGACAGACCACATTTTTGGGTATTTAACTCGAAGCTGTATTTCTGAAAGGCTTTAAATGCCTTCCCGGTTCGGAGGTTCAAGCCATGAAACTGAATTACCATCCCGAGACCGATTCTCTTTATATCGATCTGTCTGAGAAACCCCGCTCGGAAGGCAGGGAAATCTCCGAAGGGGTTGTCCTGGATTACGATTCTGAAGGAAAGCTGGTAGGGATCGATATCGATAATGCGAGCCATAAGGTCAATCTGGAGAAATTGATTCTCAGCAAGCTGCCGGGCACTGTCGAAAACGCGGCGGCCTAGCCGATTGGCCAATAGGCATTACCAGGAAGAGCCCCAATTTTCACAATGGCCTAGAATTTATTGCCGATACGTCCCTGCAAGCGGCGTCGAAATTCTGTTCGATCAATAAGATTGGCGGTACCTGCTTCAAGTTCGGCAAGACGGCGCAGAATCTCCCGGTCCCATGCCTTCATGACATTCTGATCTTCAGGAGCATTCAGACTTTTGATAAGTTCATGTGCAAGCTCCGCGCGTTCCGCTTCGGGTAAGGTCAGAACTTCAGATCGGAGCTTATTGAATGTTTTGCTGTCCATGGCATTCTGCCTGAAACATACGGTGCGTCACAGCCAGGTTGTAACTTTCGTCGGCTTTTATCAGTGCGGTCTTGTAATTCATGACTTTAGTATAGATGGCTGTAAGGTATTTGCCAGCTAATATGTAGGCAAGATTTCTCGCTGCGCTCGAAATGACAGACTATGGGCTGTTATTAAGGCTGAATACCAATTCAGCATGACATGGATCCCGGATAAGCGCTTCGCGCTTTCCGGGATGACGGTTCGAGACTCTTCAGGTACTGGTGCCGCCTACTGTTAACTCATCAATTTTGATCGTCGGCTGACCCACGCCCACCGGCACCGACTGCCCATCCTTGCCGCACACGCCGATCCCCGAATCCAGCTCCAGGTCATTCCCGACCATGGAAACCCGGGTCAGCACGTCCGGACCGTTACCGATGATGGTGGCGCCCTTGATGGGACGGGTGACCTTGCCGTTTTCGATGAGCCAGGCCTGGCTGGCGCTGAAGACGAACTTGCCGTTGGTGATGTCCACCTGGCCGCTGCCGAACTGGGTGGCGTAGATGCCGCGCTTGACCGACTTGATGATGTCTTCCGGATTGTGTTGGCCGGCCAGCATGTAGGTGTTGGTCATGCGCGGCATGGGGTTGTGGGCGTAGGACTCGCGCCGGGCGTTGCCGGTGGGCTGCATGCCCATGAGCCTGGCGTTCATCTTGTCCTGCATGTAATTGCGCAGGATGCCGTTCTCGATGAGGGTGGTGCACTGGCTGGGCGTGCCCTCGTCGTCGACGCTCAAGGAACCGCGGCGGTTGGCGATGGTGCCGTCGTCCACAACGGTGACTTCCGGGGTGGCGATGCGCTGGTTCAGTAACCCTGAAAAGGCCGAGGTCTTCTTGCGGTTGAAGTCGCCTTCCAGGCCGTGGCCGATGGCCTCGTGCAGGAGGATGCCGGGCCAGCCGGGGCCCAGGACCACGGTCATGCTGCCGGCCGGGGCGTCCACGGCGCCGAGATTGATCAAGGCCTGCTGCACGGCTTCGTCGACATACTTCTCCACGATATCGCCGTCCAGGAAATAGTCGTAGCCGAAGCGGCCGCCGCCGCCGGCGCTGCCGCGTTCGCGGCGGCCGTTTTCCTCCGCGATGACGCTGACGTTGATGCGTACCAGGGGGCGGATGTCCGCGGTGAAGGTCCCGTCCATGGCGGCCACCAGCACCGTGGTGTATTCCCCGGCCAGGGAGGCCATGACCTGGGTGATGCGGGGATCCTTCTTGCGGGCCAGTTCGTCCACCTTCTTCAGCAGGGCGATTTTCTGGTCCGCCGGGATGGAATCCAGGGGATCCGCGGCCTCGTACAGGGGCGCGATGCTGCGGTTCTGCCAGGCCTGCAGGGAGCGCTGGGCGCCGCTGTTGGCGATGGCTCTGGCGGCCTTCGCCGCGTCCAGCAGAGCCGGCTGCACGATCTCGTCGGCGTAGGCGAAGCCGGTCTTGTCGCCGCTGACGGCGCGCACGCCCACACCCTGGTCGATGTTGTGCCCGCCTTCCTTGATGATGCCGTCCTCCAGCATCCAGGACTCGGAGCGGCTGGACTCGAAATACAGGTCCGCCTGGTCGACGTGGTGGGTGATGACCTGGTCCAGGGTTTTCTGCAGGTCGTTGACGTCCAGGCCGACCGGGGCCAGCAGGGACTTGGTTGCGGTTTCCAGCGATGTTGCCATGGCGACTCTTTATATAAGGTTTAAGTAAGGGTCCGGTGTTGGAGGGCAGGGAAGGACTGGCGCAGCGCCCGGACCTGCTCCAGGTCGATGTCGGCACAGACCACGCCGGGGCCCTTTTCCACTACCCCGAGGATATCACCCCAGGGATCGATAATCATACTGTGGCCCCAGGTGGTGCGGGTCTCGGTGTTGCGCCCGCCCTGGGCCGCGGCGATGACGAAACTCAGGTTCTCGATGGCGCGGCTGCGCAGCAGCACCTCCCAGTGTTTGCGGCCCGTGGTTTCGGTAAATGCCGACGGGACCGTGATGATGTCTATATTTTGAGGCAGCATGCGCCGGTAGAGTTCCGGGAAGCGCAGGTCGTAGCACACGGACATGCCGATATTGCCGATGGGGGTCTTGGCCACGGTGACATCCGCGCCCGGCATCATGGTGCGGGACTCGCTGTAGGATTCCTCCGCGGTCACGCTGACGTCGAACAGGTGGATCTTGTCGTAGCGGGCCATGCATTCGCCTTCCGGGTTGTACAGCAGGCAGGAATTCAGGACCCGGTCCGGTTCGCCCGACTCCAGCGGGATGGTGCCGCCCATCAGCCACAGGCCGTGTTCCCGGGCCTGGCCGGCGAGGAAGGACTGCAGGGGGCCCTTGCCGAAGGGCTCCTGGATGCGCAGCTTGTCCGTGTCCTCGCGCCCGATAATGGCGAAAAACTCCGGCAGCAGGGCGAATTCGGCGCCCTCGGCGGCGGCCCGGCGCAGCAGGGTGGTGGCGCTGTCCAGGTTGGCGTCGACGTCGGGGGTGGAAACCATCTGTACGGCGGCAACTCTCGGCATGTTTACGACTCGGCAGTAACAGTTTCGGGGGAGTATACGTCACTGCGCCGGCCGCGGTCAGCCGCAATCGCGCCTGTAACCGGAACGGCAGATCCCGTATACTTTTCAACTTTATATGGCCTTTTCAGGTAGTAAACATGGAGACTGAATTCCCGAGAATCAAGCGCCTGCCCCCCTACGTTTTCAACATTGTCAACGAGCTGAAAATGCAGGAGCGCCACCGGGGCGAGGACATTATCGACTTCGGCATGGGCAACCCCGACCAGCCGTCGCCGCCCCACGTGGTGGACAAGCTGGTGGAGGCCTCCCAGCGCCGCGACACCCACCGCTATTCCACCTCGCGCGGCATCCCGCGCCTGCGCCGGGCCATCTGCAACTGGTACAAGCGCCGCTATGACGTGGATCTGGACCCGGAGACCGAGGCCATCGTCACCCTGGGCTCCAAGGAGGGCCTGGCGCACCTGGCCATGGCCGTGGTGGAGCCGGGCGACGCGGTACTGGTGCCCAATCCGTCCTACCCTATCCATCCTTTCGGCTTCATCATCGCCGGCGCCGACGTGCGCCACGTGCCCATCGGGCTCGGCATCGACTTTTTCGCCGAGCTGGAGCAGGCGGTGAAGAATTCCTGGCCGCGGCCCAAGTTCCTGGTGCTGAATTTCCCCAGCAACCCCACGGCCCAGTGCGTGGACCTGGCCTTCTTCGAGAAGGTCCTCGCCTTCGCCCGGGAGAACGAGATCTGGGTGATCCAGGACCTGGCCTACGCCGATATCGTCTTCGACGGCTATAAGGCGCCGTCCATCCTGCAGGTGCCGGGGGCCAAGGACATCGCCGTGGAGTTCTTCTCCCTGTCCAAGAGCTACAACATGCCGGGCTGGCGTGTCGGCTTCATGGTGGGATCACCG
>Ga0102944_1000680_pt1 | contig 24962 bp, 25 predicted proteins | sample SalPonD_shore_MG_FD_78172 | JGI IMG/M metagenome (GOLD analysis project Ga0102944, IMG submission 78172) | Salt pond soil microbial communities from South San Francisco under conditions of wetland restoration - Salt Pond MetaG... | ecosystem: Environmental > Aquatic > Marine > Intertidal zone >...
GCCGCGCGGCGCGCGTAGAGCCAGCCGGCAATCTGGCGGGCGGTATATGGTTTTAATCCAAGCTTTGAGGCAACGTGCTCGAGCTCAGTGAGGGTTTTTCCAAAGAGGGCTTCTTTCATAGACGTGGGGGTAAGGTACCGCTATCACCGGATGCTCGGCAAGGGGGCCGCGCGGGCACGTGGCTCTAAAAGTAGATCTCAGAGACGATGTTTCGGTACGCTACGCCGCGGTCAATGAGAATATCGCGCACGTCCACTACCATCCCGGCGCTGCCGCACAGGTAGTAGCGCTCTTCCGGCGCGCACTCTGCGGCTTCCCGCAGGTAGGCGGTGAGGCGGCCGGCGTAAATCTCGGCGCCGTGGTCCCGGCCGCGGCTTGCGCAGCGGATGTAGCGCGGTCCAAGGAGCCGGGAAAGCTCGGCTGCAAAGTAGAAACGGTCTGCGCTGCGCGCCCCGTGAATGAGCGTTTTCCCGTGCGTGGAAAATGACCGGGCCATAGAGAGAAAGGGCGCAATACCGGTACCGGTTGCAATCCATACGGCAGGCTCCCCGGCGCGGTCTGTAAACTCGCCAAAGGGCGCGGAGACAAGAACGGTGTCGCCGGGGCGCAGCCGGCAGAGCTTTGGGGTGAGCGCGCCGCCGGGGACGTGGTCAAAGAGGACGGAAAGCTCACTTTCACCGGCGCCGCTTGCAATGCTGTAGTAGCGCGCAGGTGTTTCCGGGGATATGGTGAGGGCAACGCACTGGCCGGGAAGAAAGGAGGCGGTGCGCGGCACGGAGAGGGAGAATACGCCGGGGGCAATTTCTGCAAGACGTGAGACCGTGTGTGTCGTGAGGGATGCGGCGGCACGCGCGTGGGGACGGGAGTCTAACACGTTTTGCACTATAGCAAAGGCGGCACCGCTGTGTCAGTCAAGATAGCGCCGCTTGTTCCGCAGGTGTTCGTTCAGCGTGCGGGAGTAGACGGTCTCACCGTCCGGCTTGTGCAGGAAGAAAAAGAAATCGTGGGCGGCCGGGTGAATGGCGGCGCGAATGGCGTCCGCCCCGGGATTGCCAATTGGCCCCGGCGGCAGGTCGCGGTAGCGGTAGGTGTTGTACGGGCTGTCAACGCGCACGTCCTTGTAGGTTGGCTGCAGCTTACTGGTTCCCAGGACGTAGTTCACCGTGGCATCGCTTTCAAGCAGCATTCCGTTTTGCAGCCTGTTCCAGAAAACGCCGGCAATGCCAGGCATGTCTGCCACGGGAGACTCTGCCTGCACAATGGAGGCCAGGATAACGATGTCCCGCGCCGTGCGTTCCTGTTCTTCCGCCGCTTTGCGCAATTCTTCACCTACTTTTTCCTGAAAGGTATCGAGCATGCGCGCTACTACCGCATCAGCGCCGGCGTCCCGGGAGAGCTCATAGGTGTCAGGATAGAGATATCCCTCCAGGCTTTCTCCGTTTGCGAGTCTGGAAAGGAACCAGTAGTTCTGGTATTCCGGTTTCATGTGTGCGGCCGCCCTGAAGCGTTCCTGGTCAAAGAAGCCTTCCGCCTCAAGCCGTGCGGCAATCTGGGTGATGCGCCACCCTTCCGGGATAGTGACCTTCTTTGAGTCCACTATCACATCACCGGAGACCAACTTGTGAAGGATGTCAACGGAACTTAAGGCCGGGGAAAGTGAGTAGCGGCCTGCTTTAATCCGGGAACTGTCTCGCCTGGCGCGGGCGTAGAGCTCAAAGGCCAGGCTGCTTCTGACAAGCCCCTGCGCCTGCAGGGATGTTGAGACTTTCTTTAACGTCTCTCCGGAGCGTACGGTGAACTCCTTTGCTGCTCCGTTTGGATCCCGGGGAACGTGAAGCATGTGAAACGCGTAGTATCCAACCGCAAGACCGCCTGCCACGGCGACCACGAGCACCACGGCCCGCCTTACACAACCTTTCATGGTGATCACAATATAAACAGAAACGCCCCCGATCTGATAGATCAGGGGCGCCTCATCTATAATAATGCCGCTACGCGGCCGGTTGCCTTAGTACCGGTTCCGCCGTGAGTCGCGCAGGAACCGCACCGCCTTTTCCACGCCGCGATCCAGCTGGGGCTTGAAAAAGTACCCCAGGGCCACACCTGTTATCAGCCAGAATATCATTTTGATTCCTCCGCTTCACTATCAATGGTGATCTTCACACCGGCCTTTTCCTTGACCTCTTCCTTGGGCGGAATGGTCACCTTGAGGATGCCGTTACGGAAGGTTGCCTTTGTTGCGTCACGGTTAAACTTGTCTTCCGGAACGTAGTACTCCTGGCCCTTGATATCCTTAAACTTCAGGCGCCGCTTCAAAAAGTGAGCGCCGGTGTCCGGTTCGGTTCCTTCAGGGACCGTGGCGGAAAGTACCATGTAGTCACCCTTGAACTCCAGGTTGATATTCTCTTCCTGAAATCCCGCAAGCGCAAACTCAAACACCTGGGTTCTGTCATCCAGCATGTAAATGTTTGCAGGCGGATAGGAGTAAAACGGATAGAAATCCTTTGCCGCGTCCCAGTTAAATCCTTTGCCCCGCGGGTCAAAGTTCATCCGCTCTGCAAATACTGAGGTAAGGTCCTCCGCCGCGGAGAACGCCTCTTCCATCAACCGTCCAATGTCCATGAAATCTCTGTTTCTCATCTCTACACCTCTCCTGTAGCGTGTATTGTGTTTCAGCCCCCGTTCCGGGCGGCTGTCCTGCTGTGCTGTCTTTCCGACCGCACACACGGGCCCCATGCGGGCGCCCGTACATATAGTGTTGCAAAGAGCGTGCCATCCGTCAAGAAAACAGGGATCGATGTGGGTTGCGGGCGCGCCGCGGCGCGCCGCTCCCTGGTACGCGGGGACCACGCCTTGTGTGGCTTCCGGCATGAGCGGTAGCGGGCAAGACGGCGCCCGCTTTGCTGGAGTCGGAAAATCATATAAATGCTTGCCTCGAAAAGGTTTAATAGTTTCCTGTGAGCCGTTTTCCTGCTGTGTGCTGCAGCCGCAGCGTGCCGTTCCCGCCAGCCTCTCCGCCCGTGAGAGCCGCGTCCGGTATGCCCGTGCACGCTGCCGAGGATGCACATGTCCGGATTTCCGCGGGTTGAAACTGTGCCGCTCCGGCAGGAAACGGTGGGCAAAACGTGCCGTTGTGTCACATTGACGCGAAATGCCTTCCCGCCCTCATTTTGCTGTATCTTTTTGAGCCGTTTCAAAACGGCGGGTTTTCTGCTACCATACAGCAGCTATATACACAAGGACAACCAGATTTGAGTTTACGACTGCTGTTTTTGGGAGAGATTGTAGGAAAGGCGGGTGTATTCTGCATCAAGTCCGGCTTGAAAAAACTGAAAAAGAGCTACAACGCGGATTTTGTCATTGCAAACGGAGACGGTACCACCGGCGGCTTTGGGATGGGCAAGAATCACTCCATCTACCTCCGCAAGCTCGGCATTGATGTGCTTACCTCAGGGGACCAGATCTACTTCAAAAAGGACATGGTTCCCCACATTGAGAAGGCATACTACATTCTCCGCCCGGTCAATCACCTTTCCAGTAATCCCGGCCGAGGCTGGCGCTACTACACGGTTGGGGAACAAAAGGTAGCGGTCATCAATTTCCTCGGACAGGCTGGTTTTGGCCGTGTGCATGCAAGCAATCCATTCACTTATCTGCCGGAACTTGCCGAGCGCATCCGCAAAGAAACGCCGTTTATCATTGTTGATTTTCACGCGCTCACCACGGCAGAGAAGTGGAGCATGTTTCACCTGGCCGACGGCATGGTTTCAGCGGTAATTGGCACCGGCCAGCGGGTACTCACCGCAGACGCACAGGTGAGGCCGCATGGCACGGGGGTGATCTGTGACGCGGGACGCGTGGGAAGTATTGCCAGCGTCTCCGGTCTGGACCCTGCTATTGAAATGCAGAAGTTTCTGCGCCAGGTGCCGCAGCGTTCCGGAGAGGCGTGGGAAGGGCTTGAAATACAGGGGGTGGCACTTGAAATAGATGATGAGGGGAAGACCACCAGCATTGAGAGCTTCAGGCATCAATGTGACGATGCTGGGGAACACACGGATGACGGAAACAGCGAAAGTAGTGAAGATTGAGGACGATGTTGTAACCCTTGCGTGCTCGCAACGCGTGTGCGCGGCGTGTTCCGCCGCGTACTGCAATCCAAAGGCACAGCTTCTTACCGCCCGCAATCCGCGCGGGTTCGCGCTCTCCCCCAATGACACCGTGGAGGTCTCCCTTTCATCACGGAGCGCGCTGGTTGCCGGGGTACTGGTGTTTGGCCTGCCGCTTTTACTTTTTGGTGCTGCCTATGCGGCGCTCTCTCTAACCGTGCCCGAAAGCACAGACGCGCTCCGCGTGGGAGGCGGCATGGCCGCGCTCGCCGCAGCGTACGGCGGGGTTTATCTCTTTGGCCGGGAGCGGCTTTCAGACCGTCCGGTCATTACCGCGCGCCGGTGAGGGCCGCGTGGCACTCGGCGCGGGTCAATCCTGGTAACCGAACTGCCGCTTGAAGTGGCGGGAAAGCCGCTCCTTTATGACCGGCATCTCAACCGGACGCCCAAGAAGCGTTGCGACTGAGGTCTGGCCGCGGTCCGTGATACCGCACGGTATGATCCACTGGAAGTGGGAGAGATCCGTATTCACGTTAAAGGCAAAGCCGTGCATAGTTACGCCGTGACTGATCGCAATTCCAATGGCGGTTATCTTTTCCGTGCCTACCCATACGCCGCGGTGTTCTTCGTCGCGGCCGGCCTGGATGCCGTATTCTTCTGACAGAAGGTTTATGAACACCTGTTCAAGATTGTAGACAAAGCGTTTGAGGCTGCGCTGGTGCTCATAGAGATTGATAATGAGGTAGCCCACCAGCTGTCCCGGGCCGTGGTAGGTGGTCTCTCCGCCCCGGGTAATTCGGTGAACCGTGGCGCCGGCCGCTTCCAGTGTTGAACGCGGCACCAGAATATCGTTCTCTGATGCGCTTTTTCCCAGCGTAATGACCGGCGGATGTTCGAGCAAAAGGAGCGTGTCTCCGATCTTTTCCTGCTGCCGTTGTGCTACCAGGTCAAGCTGAAGCGCAAGCGCACGCTCATAGTCGATATGTCCAAGGTCGCGTATCTCAATCTGCATTACTCTCTCTGCTCCTTTGCCAGACGGCAAATGGCGCCGGCAATTTCATGAAGCGGCAGCTGGTGGCTCACGTAGCCGGCCTCAAAGGCCACCTTGGGCATACCGTATACCACGCTGGATGGTTCATCCTGTCCAATGGTGATGCCGCCCTTTGCTCGTATGGTACCCAGTTCCACCGCGCCGTCCCGGCCCATACCGGTCATGATCACCGCTACCGCGTGGTTGCCATACTGCTCCGCCACGGAGGAAAAGAGCACGTCCGCAGAGGGGCGGTGGCCGTTGCGCGGCGGATCATCAGTCACGTGGATCACTGCGGCAAGCGGCTTCTTTTCCACCACAATGTGGCGGTTCCCCGGGGCTATGAGTACCCGGCCCGGTTTGAGGAGATCTCCCTCTTCTGCTTCTTTCACCTCTATGGGACAGATTCTGTCCAGACTGCGTGCAAACTCGGTGGTAAAACCGGCAGGCATGTGCTGGACCACCACAACGGGCACGGGCAGGTCCCGGTCAAACTCGGCGAGCATCTTCCGCAGCGCGTTTGGACCACCGGTAGAGATTCCTATGGCAATAATTTCCGTGGTTCCCGCGGCACTCCCTGCAGTGATTGACGGCATGGCGGCTGCGGTCGTGCTCACCGCCGCCGGCCGTGCCTGACGAGTTTCCGCAGCGCCGCCCAATGAGGCTGCGGACGCTGGAGGTTGCGGGGCAGTGGCAACGGACGGCGCGGGAGGCGTCATCTGGTTCCCGTTTTTGCGGCGGTACTGGCGGCCGTAGTGGCGTGCCATTTCAATGATTTGATTTTCTACCTGGTGAATGTCTTCAGAAACCGAGCCGGAGGGTTTCAGGATAAAGTCCGCCGCCCCTAGAGCAAGGGCGTCCATGGTGATCTTGGCACCCTTCTTTGCCAGGGATGAGAGAATGACAACGGGAATAGAAATGTTGCGCTTGCGCCGCTCTTCCAGGAACTGAATGCCGTTCATTTCAGGCATTTCTATGTCCAGGAGGATGATATCCGGCTTCAGCCGATCCAGCTTCTGAAGCGCAAATGCTCCGTTCATTGCCTTGCCCGCAGCGTGAAGGTCCGGCGCGGAGTCCACAATGCGGGAGATAAGATTACGCATTAACGCGGAGTCATCAACAATGAGTACGCGTAACGGTTCGTTTTCCACGCCGGGTTCCTCTACGTCACGTTTTTTTGATAAATGCACGCCCAATCAGTCTTCAAGAACTCAAATCTGGTGTTCATACCAAATAGCGATTCAGAGTGTCCAATAAAAAGGTAGGAGTGGGGCGCCATGACATCCCAGAAGCGGTTCACTGAATCCTTCTGGGCGGTTTCGTCAAAATAGATCAGGACGTTTCTGCAAAACACAATATCCAGATTTCTCAGTCCGCTGTCATTCTTGAGGTTATGGTAGTCAAAGGTGACCGTGCGTTTCACCGTGTCTTTGATCTGGTAGTTTGTTCCCTTCTTTTCAAAATAGGTCGATAGGTAGTCCGGCGGAACGCCGTTCATGCGGTTTTCCGCGTACAGCCCCTCTTTTCCGGTCATGAGTGACTTCAGGCTGATGTCGGAGGCGGTGATTTCCGCCGAGTATCCGGGTGGCATGATGCGGTGCAGCATCATGGCGATGCTGTACGGCTCTTCGCCGGTGGAGCAGCCCGCGCTCCAGATGCGGATCTTCTTATCACTCCTGTCTTTTTTTCGTGCTATCAGGTCAGGTATTACGTGGTGTTCCAGTGTTTCAAAGTGGGCCGTGTTGCGGAAGAATCGCGTCAGATTGGTAGTGACCGAGTCAAGCAGTACTTTTGTTTCCTCGGCATTGCTCTGTATAAGCGCGTAATATTCGGCAGTGGTGGGAATGCCGGCGCTCTTCAGGCGCTCTTTCAGCCGGCTTTCCAGGATGGTGCGGTTTGAAGCGGAAAAGTGAATGCCGCTTTCGTTGTATATGAAATTGCGGAACCGATCAAACTCCGCGTCCGATAGGAAATCTGACATAAACTACAAAACTCACTCTTTTTTACAGAACCGCATTTTTCTCCAAGATAACGGCAAACCAAAGTGTATGATTTTGCTCGTTACCTGTCAATATAACTGTTTAGGCCTGAAATCTCCGGGCTCTGTGATATATTTTACGCTCAGTATGGATAACGGATGGACCGAGTTCCAGGTTGCGGGAGTATCCCTGGACCGCGCGAGCAACGAGCCGCGCGTCCTGCTGAGAGACAGTGCCGGTGAGCAGATCATCGGCTTTGACGTGGGGCCGTATGAAGCAACTTCCATCATTGAAGAAATGGAAGGAAGCCGTAAAGATGCCGCCTCTGCCCATAGTCTCATTGCCCGCCTTTTCAAATCCCACGGATTTCGTTTGCGCTACCTTAAGATACGCACGTTTGGGCCGATTGGCCACCAGGGATCGCTCTGTTACACGGCGGGCCGGCGAACCTATTTTATGGATGTCCCTGCCAGTGACGGCATAGCGCTTGCCGTGTATCTTCGTGCTCCCATCTACGTGGACCGGAGTACCGCCGCCGGGGAAATCAATTGCGGGCCCGGAATGGACCATGTGCGCGAAGAAATGGCAGATATCCTTGCGTTTTCCTCGCAGTCTCATCCGCAGTCGCCGGAAGAGTAGGCGCTTCTGCCCGTCGGGTTGCGTTGACATTGGCAATTCCGGCCGGGATAATGAAATTCCATGAAGAAGTACATATTCGTGACCGGCGGCGTGTGCTCGAGTCTTGGAAAAGGAGTCGCAGCCGCATCGCTGGGGAGTCTCATGGAGTATCACGGACTGCGCGTCCGGATGGTTAAAATAGATCCATACATTAACGTTGACGCCGGGACAATGAGCCCATACCAGCACGGTGAAGTGTACGTCACTGATGACGGTGCTGAAACCGATCTTGACCTGGGGAATTACGCCCGTTTCACTAATTCCCCCCTCTCAAAGGCCAATTCCATTACCACCGGCCAGGTCTACCAGGAGGTGATCCAGCGTGAGCGCGAGGGACACTACCTGGGCCGCACGGTACAGGTGATTCCCCACATCACGGACCGCATTAAACAGCGCATTATGGCGGTAGGAGAGCACCAGGACGTTGATCTCACGGTAGTGGAGATTGGCGGGACGGTGGGCGATATTGAGTCGGTACCGTTTCTGGAAGCGGTTCGCCAGATGATACACGAGGTAGGGCCGGAGAATGTGGTGGCGGTCCACCTCACGCTCATTCCGGAAACCGCGGGCGGAGAACTGAAGACAAAGCCCACCCAGCACTCCGTAAAGGAACTGCGGGAAATAGGGATCCAGCCTCATATTCTGCTCTGCCGCGCCCCGGAACCGCTTGATGATGACCTGCGCAGGAAAATATCGCTCTTTACCAACGTGGAGTTTGAGGCGGTGATCTCCGCGTATGACGTGAAAACTACCATTTACGAGATTCCCCTTAGTTTCCAGCACCAGAAGCTGGATGAGATCATCCTCTCCCGCCTGCGCGTTCCGTTTCAGACACCTGATCTTGGAGAGTGGGAGCACGTGGTGGAGGTCTTCGGCAACGCCGGGCAGCGGGTGCGCATTGCCGTGGTGGGAAAATATATCGACCTGAACGACTCCTATAAGTCCGTTGATGAAGCGCTTTTTCACGGCGGTATTGCCAATGAGGCAGGTGTTGAGCTTGTGAAAATAGACTCCGAACAACTTGAACGGCTGGACTCCCTGGAGCCAACCTTCCGTGAGGTGGACGGCATACTGGTGCCCGGCGGGTTTGGGAGCCGCGGCGTTGCAGGGATGATCCGCGCGGCGGAGTACGCACGGAACGCCGATATTCCCTATTTTGGCATCTGTCTTGGGATGCAGGTGATGGTGATAGAGTGGGCGCGTAACGTGATGCGGTTTGGAGATGCTGACAGTACGGAATTCACCCCGGAGACGGCGCACCCCGTGGTGAGTCTCCTGGAGGAGCAGGTAAATGTGACCAACTTTGGCGGCACCATGCGTCTGGGAAGTAACGAGTCACATCTTGCCCATGGAAGCATCATCAGGGAAACCTACGGCGCGGCAGTTGTTCACGAGCGGCATCGCCACCGCTATGAGGTTTCAAACTCCTACCGGCAGGCACTCGAGGAATCCGGACTTCGCATCAGCGGCGTGACGCCGGGCGGAGGCCTGGTGGAATCCGTTGAATGGCCTGATCATCCGTGGGCGGTAGGCGTGCAGTTCCACCCGGAGTTCAAGTCAAAGCCGGTGCAGGCGCATCCGCTTTTTGCCGGCTTTGTTGCGGCCAGTCTCCGGCACAGCCGGGAGCGCCGTCCGCTGGCAGCGGGCGCCGGCGGTGGAAAAAGATCATGAGCTATCCGGCGCGCCTGTTTCCGCTATTCCTCCTTTTTATTGCGGCAGGATGCAGTCTTGATTACCGGCAGGCGCAGGTGGCTGATACGCGTCCGGAAGACGTTCCGGAGACTATTCTGAGGGGCGCGCTATTCACCGTGGTGCGGCCCGGCTACCGCACCTTCACCGTGCGGGCGGAGCGTGCGGAATCCTACCCGGAACGAAACGAGCAGCAATTCTGGAACGTAACGTTTCAGGAACTCGACCGCGACGAGAAGCTTTTAACGCGCGGGAGTGCAGAGCGCATCACTTATTTCACGGAAAACGACAACGTAGAACTATCAGGTGACATATCGTTCTACTCCGCAACGCAGGAAGCAGGCATTGCCGCCTCCTATCTTTACTGGGATGATGGGAACCGCACCCTTACCGCTCACCAGGATGAGGCTGTTACGGTTACGCGGGACAACGGCTCCGTTATCAAAGGGAAGGGGTTCAGAGCCGACATGCGGATCAACGAAGTTACGTTTAGTGACGGCGTAGAAGGAACGCTGGTGACAGAGGAGGACTCCGGTGAAAGCTGACCGCTGCTTCATTCTGGGGCTCCTGTTCATTGCGGCCGCCGGTCTTGCACCGGTATACGCCAAGACGTTCTCTTTTTCCGCAGACCAGACCACAATTGTACTGGCCAAGGGAAAGGAGCGCACCGTTCTGACCGGGAACGCCCGCATTGTGAGTGAGGACACCACCATCCTGGCGCATCAAATTGAGATTTACGGCAACAATTTCCGCTACGCCACCTGCCGCGGTAATGTGCGGGTAACTGACCGGAAGCAGAACGTCTATCTGACTAGTGATTCGCTCTACTTTGACCGGGAGGCGGATATCACGCGCGCTGAGGGAAACGTAGTCATGGAAGACCGTGAGAACGAAACCATTGTGAAGGGCGGTTTTCTGGAAAATCAGAACAAGGATAAAAGCACTATTGTGCAAATTGGCGTGCGGATTCTTGGAGAGGATTTGACCACGCGGAGCGAGTTTGCGCGCTACCAGCGTGCTGACAACATTTTGGAGCTCTCCGGCCTGCCGGTGGTCTACTGGAAAGGAGACCAGTATGAGGCAAGCCGCATTGTGATCAATCTGGATTCGGATGAAATCACGCTTCAAGGAGATGTGAGCGGCACCATCACCAGTGAGGACTCAAACGCCAACGGGGGTACCCAGGACAATGAAGCAACGCCCTGACACACACACGGCACACGCCCCCGGCCTCTCGGTTTCAGAGCTTCACAAGAGCTTTGGCAAGAAGCACGCGGTAAAGGGTGTGAGTTTTTCCATGCAGGAGGGAGAGGTGGTCGGTTTTCTTGGTCCCAACGGAGCAGGAAAAACCACGGTATTCTACATGATTGTGGGCTTCATTCATCCCAACGCGGGCTCCATCTTTCTTGGCGGCGTGGACATTACCGCCAAGCCGATGTACCGCCGCGCTCGCCTGGGTATCTCCTACCTGCCGCAGGAGCCAAGCGTTTTCCGGAAACTGAGCGTGGAACAGAACATATGGGCAATACTGGAGACGCGGCGTGATCTGAGTGAGGCGGAAAAGAAAAACCGGCTTGAAGAACTTCTGTTTGAGCTGGGAATCCAGGACAACCGCCGCCAGAAGGCGTACACGCTCTCCGGTGGCGAGCGCCGCCGGACGGAAATTGCACGTTCCCTGGCAATTGCTCCAAAGTTCTTGCTGCTGGATGAACCGTTTGCCGGCATTGATCCTATTGCCGTCTACGAGATAAAGAGCATTATTCAAAGCCTTTCCCGGAAAGGAATTGGCATTCTTCTCACGGACCACAACGTGCGGGATACCCTTGAAATCACGGAACGGTCCTACATCATCAAGGACGGTGAGATTGTGGTGGCCGGAAGCCGTGATGAAGTAATGCAAAATGAAATGGCGCGCAAAGTCTATCTGGGAGAGAAGTTCCAGATATAACGCGCGCTGCGTTTGTAGGCGGGGCAGTTCTTCAGCCGGTTACCGGCCGACTGCGATCAACGTTGACAAAGCGCTCCGGCTCATCCAATATTAATGAGGGAGGAATGCGTGCAGTTCCAGAAGCCTGTTCTGGTCCAGGAACAAAAATTAAAGATGAGTCCTCAGCTCTACCAGAGCATTCAGCTGATGGCGCTGCCCCTTCAGGACCTGCAGTTCAGGATTCAACAGGAAGTTGAAACCAATCCGGCCCTGGAGATTGTGGAAGAGAAACCCACCGTTTCCCTGGATGACCTGCCCAGAAAAGACCAGGAAGTCTACGAATACTTTGAAAACAGCTCTGATCCCGGTTTTACGCGCGGCTATGATGATGAGGCCGGTGACAACAAACGCCGCTTCATGGAAGGCGCACTCTCCCGTTCGGAGTCACTCCAGGACCATTTAATGTGGCAGTTGCGGTTGCAGCCAATCTCGGACCGCCTCTTTGAAACTGGAGAGCTGCTCATCCGCAATCTGGATGAAAACGGTTTTCACCGCGAAGATCCGCACGTTCTGGTGGAAGAGGCGCAGTATGCCGCGCTTGACCACATGATGGAGGTGATACGGACATTTGACCCGGTGGGTACCTGCGTTTCGGATTACCGGGAGTCGCTTATTGTGCAAACGCGTCTTGCCGGTGATGCGCCGGACGGCACGGAGGTGATCCTGCACGATTACCTGGAGCCGCTTGAGCGCGGGCGGTACGCAGAAATTGCGCACAAGATGAAAATCACGGAAGAGCAGGTTACCGCCTGCCTGGAGTTCATAAAGCACCTCACACCGTTTCCCGGCAGAGAGTTTTCCACGGACTCTCCGCGCTACGTTACGCCGGATCTCATGGTGACGCTGAAGGAAGGTGAGTTCTACATCATCATGAATGATGAGGAAATCCCGGTGCTCGGAATTAATCCCTTCTTTTCTGAAATAGGCAAAGACGGTTCACGCGGCGGGGAGAAAGAAGTAAAGAAGTTTGTCACTTCCAAAGTCAAAGACGCGCGCTGGTTTATTCACAGCATTCAACAGCGCAACCAGACGCTTCTCAAGGTCTCCCGCGCAATTGTGGAGTTTCAGCGTGACTTCTTCCTCCGCGGCCCCAAGGCACTGGTGCCGCTTACTCTGAAGGACATTGCCGTTGAAGTGGGGGTTCATGAGGCAACCGTTTCCCGTATCACCTCCGGGAAATACGTACAGACCGAGTGGGGCATTTTTGAACTGAAATATTTCTTTTCCAATTCCATTTCAGGTGCCGGCTCTGGCGGCTCGCGCTTTTCAAAGGAGGCAGTCAAGCAGACAATCAAAGAGATCCTGGAAGCGGAATCCGGCTCTCAGAACCATCTTTCCGATCAGAGAATATCTGAGCTTCTGGCCAAACGCGGTATTAAGATAGCGCGTCGGACAGTGGCTAAATATCGGAAGGAGCTGGATATCAGCTCCTCGTACGAACGGTAATTCTCACAGGAGGTTTTGTATGAACATTGACATTCAGGCCGTACATTTTGACTTGAAAGATGAAACGCGAGATTACATTGAGGAACAGATCGCGAAAATCGATTTTGCCAGTGACCTGATTGTCGACCTTGATTTCAAACTGGTGCGGGAATCCAACCGGTTCGAAGAGGAGGTGAAAATCCACTTTCGATTTGGAAAATCACACGTCATCAAGACCAAGAGCTTTGATTTGCATGAAGGGCTGCACGAACTCATAGACAAACTTGCGCTAAAAGTCAAAAAAGAAAAGGGGAAAATAAAAGAGCACAAGTAGCTCTTCACAATTTGCCTATGAAAACCTTTACGGTCCTCGATCTGCTTGACCTTGATCTGAAGGAGCATAACGCGCTTGATCTGAAGTGTATCGGCGGGCGGCCGGGCCTCACCCGGGAAATCAGGTCGGCGGACCTCAACCGCCCGGGTCTGGCGCTAAACGGCTTCTTTGACGCCTTTGGAAATGACCGCATCCAGATCTTTGGCCGCGGGGAGACCGCCTTCCTGGAGCAGCTTGAAGAGGAGGGCAAGACTGACGCCATTGAAGAGCTCTTCCGCTGGGATATCCCGTGCGTGCTGTTTACCCATAGCCTGGAGCCCACCCCCTCTTTCTACGAACTGGCAGAAGAGTCAAACTGTCCCATCCTGCAAACAGATCTTCCGTCCAGCGAATTCTCTTCCCGGCTTATCAGGGCGCTGTCAAACGTCTTTGCACCGCAGGAAACCATTCACGGCGTTCTGGTCGAGGTGTTTGGAATTGGCGTGCTCATTCTCGGCGCGAGCGGCGTGGGCAAGAGTGAAACCGCGTTGGAGTTGGTGGAACGGGGACATCGCCTAGTTGCCGATGATGCGGTAGAGATTCGCTGCGTTGCAGGAAATATTCTCCTTGGGCAGGGTGCCAATCGGGCGCTGGGCCACCACATGGAAATACGCGGGCTGGGAATTATTAACATCACGCATCTCTTTGGCGTGGGCGCAATCCGGGACACCAAACAAATTCAGCTGGTTGTGGAGCTGGAAGTGTGGGATTCCAACAAGATCTATGACCGCATTGGCGCGGAGGAGCGCTCAAAAGAGTTTTTGGGCGTAAAAGTTCCCTACCTGCAGGTCCCGGTGAAGCCGGGACGGAACATTCCCATAATCATCGAAACCGCTGCAATGAATGAACGGTTGAAGAAAATGGGCTACTACTCCGCCCGCGAGTTCAACCAGAGCGTTCTGAAGTGGCTTGAAAGCGAAAACGCCCGGAATGTTTACTTCCGACAGAAACATGATATAGACTTCGACACCAGTGATGATGCTCACGAGGCGTAGGATGACAGAAAAAGAGATAACCGTAAGAAACAGGGCCGGTATTCATGCACGGCCGGCCGCCCTCATCGTGCAGACAGCAGGACAATTTGAGTCTGAGATTATTCTCAAGAAAGACAGTGAAGAGATAAATGCCAAGTCCATTATGGGAATTATTACTCTGGGAGCGGGGTATAACAGTAAACTTACCGTTGCTGCAGATGGCTCGGATGAGTCGGACGCCGTGGAGGCAATTGCCGCGCTGTTTGAAAACCGCTTTGAAGAGGAGTAGGCGGCTCGCGTATCTTCTATCGCTCATCTTTGTGACGGCGGTTCCTGCCGCAGCGCAGGAAGCAAACCTTCGCCTTGTATCTTCGCCGGACCGGCTGGCTGTTCAGGTGGGATTGACCGGTTATGACGGGGCAGACGTGATCTCTGCCGTAGATTCCGGGATGCGTTCCCGCATAACAATAGTGCTGCGGCTTTACCAGAAATCAGGCGGCGTCACTGGTATTCTCGGTGACCGCCTGGTGCAAGAGCAGCGAGAACAGTTTGAGGCGCGTTATGATCCCTTCTCCCGCGACTATGTTATTTCCAGTGAAACCAGGGAACAACGCTTCCGAAGAAGAGGCGAGTTCCTTCAAAGTTTTTTTTCCCCTCCGCCCATGGTTTTCCATCAGCTGCCTGACGGGTCCCAATCTTCGGGCTATGTTTTAGCTCAGGTTCGTCTTGAGCCAATGAAGGTGGCGCCTGCGCTGAGGCTCCTGAGGTTTTTGCTTCCCCACCTTACGGTGGTAACCCCGTGGAAGCGGCTTGAGTTGGCTGAAAGCGGAACAGGCACATTGCGGGAGAGGTATGAAAATCACGCCGGGAAGTAACGCATCACTGGGAGGACTGGTGAGCCTCATCGTGCTCTACGTCCTGTTGATTGCGCTGGTGCTTGTCTTTGCCAATCAGATTCTCTCTGATGTTTCTCTGGCGGAATCTCCAGCCTCTACCCTGGTCATCATTGTTGCCATTGCCTTTCCAGTCTTTCTCCTGGTTACGGTTGTTCTAAACATCGTGCGCCTTTTCCGCCAGCGCCAGCGCGGCCGACCCGGAGTGGCGTTCAAGCTCCGGCTGCTTGGTTTCTTCTTTGTGATTGTGCTCCTATCCTCTGTTCCGCAGGGGATACTTTCCGTGAACTTTATCTCCAGCGCAATGAACTCCTGGTTCAGCAGCAGGACAGGAGAGGCGCTGCAGGGCGGTCTGGACATTGCGCTTACGTATTACGATGAGAAGGTGGAACAGCTCGGGAACTTTGCAGACAGTCCGGTATTCCGGAGTTTGCTTGGCGGCGTGCAAACAAGCCCGCGCCGTACCTGGGAAAACATTCAAACGGTCAATCCCACGCTTGACGCCTTCCAGGTCTTTGATGAGTCATTTCACGGCGTATTTGCCGCCGGTCAGGAGACGGCGCGCATCACCGCCGCTCAGGTGCGGAATGCCCAAAACGGACTGGTATCCCGGGATTCTACTACCTCCGCCAGCTTCCTCTGGATCAGGACCACCTATGATGCAGGCTACACACGCTTTTACGTAGTGCTTTCCGTCACGCTCCCGGACGGTTTTGACGCCAAGGCGCAGCTTTTGACCACATCGCTTGAAACATTCGGGCAGCTTGATCGTCTCCGGCAGCTGTTTCTGGCCGCAATCATCCTCTTTTACGGCTTTTTTTCCCTGCCGCTTCTGCTTCTGGCGGTGATGGTGAGTTTTGTGCTCAGTGATGAGATCATTCGGCCCATTGAGAACCTGGAAGAGGCAACGCGAAGGGTGGCGGAAGGTGACTATTCATTCCGGATCCTCACACGCACCCATGACGACCTTGGGCTTTTGGTTGCGTCTTTCAACAAGATGGTCAGTGAGCTCGAACGCTCGCGGACCAAGATTCTGCAAACGGAAAAGGTCTCAGCGTGGCAGGAAATTGCTCAACGGCTTGCACATGAAATAAAAAACCCGCTCACGCCCATACGGCTCTCGGCCGAGCGCATTCTGCGCAAATACCAGAACAAGAGTGAGGACTTTGACGCCGTCTTTGAGCGCTCCATCAGGTCCATTATTGCAGAGGTGGACGGGCTTAATACGCTGTTAAGCGAATTCCGTAACTTTTCCCGCCTGCCTGAGCCGGAAAAAGTGGTCACCTCGCTCAAACAACTTGTTTCAGAGGTGGTATCCACCTACAGCGCCCAGACCGAAGGGCGTATTCATTTTGACGCAATTGACGAAGCGCTGCAGGTGCCGCTTGATCCCACGCAAATGAAGCAGGTGTTTGCCAACCTCTTTAAGAACGCGCTTGACGCGATGGAAGGCAGCGGCGACATCTTTGTACGCTCCGATCTTGTCAAAAAGGGTAATAGCAATTACTGTAGAATCCAGGTAGAGGATACCGGTCCGGGGATTGAGTCGGAGCACCACAGTAAGGTTTTCAACCCCTATTTCACCACAAAGAAGCACGGGACGGGGCTCGGGTTGTCAATTGTGGAACGGATCGTCTTTGATCATAAGGGACAGATCTGGTTCGAGACACAGCCGGGAGCCGGAACCACATTCTTCATTGATCTTCCCGCGGAGTTGTAGATGAGTAAGATTCTTGTCATAGATGACGAAGAAGGCATACGCGATGTCCTGTCCGGAATCCTGGAGGATGAAAACTACGAGGTTCTTACGGCTGAAGACGGCATAGTAGGACTATCTGTGCTGCGCAGTGAGCCCGTAGATGTGGTTTTGCTTGACGTATGGCTGCCCAACAAAGGCGGCATTGATGTACTGCGCGAAATTAAGCAGGAGTTTCCGGAAATCCAGGTTATCATTATCTCCGGTCACGGGAATATCGATCTTGCGGTAAAGGCAGTCAAGCTGGGCGCCTTTGACTTCCTTGAAAAGCCGCTCAGCCTGGAGAAGATCACTACCCTGGTGAAGAACGCCATAGAAATGGAGCAGCTGAAGAAGGAAAACCGCCTCCTGCGCAACTCCATTGTACAAAATGATGAAATGCTCGGCACAACACAGCAAATGCAGCGCATCAGGGAAATCATAAACCAGAGTGCCGGCAGCGACTCCACCATCCTCATCACGGGTGACAACGGCACCGGCAAGGAGCTGGTAGCCCGGGAGATACACCGGCAGAGCGCCCGCGCGGATGGGCCGTTTGTGGAGGTCAATTGCGCCGCAATACCGGACACACTCATTGAGAGCGAGCTCTTTGGCCATGAAAAGGGTGCATTCACCAGCGCCGTATCACGGCGAAAAGGCAAGTTTGAAATAGCAGATCACGGCACCCTGTTTATGGATGAGGTGGCGGATCTCTCCCTTGCCGCCCAGGCAAAGATCCTGCGGGCCATTCAGGAAATGCGCTTCCAGCGGGTAGGCGGTGAACAGCTCATTACTGTAGACGTGCGCATTGTGGCAGCCACAAACAAGGACATCATTTCTGAAATCCGGGACGGAAACTTCCGGGAGGACCTCTATTTCCGGTTGAATGTCATTCCTATCCATGTCCCGTCCCTCCGTGAGCGCCAGGAGGATATTCCAATTCTGGTAGATTACTTCATGAAGAAGTATCGGGACGCGCCGGATGCCCAGCCGCGCCGATTTCATCCGGAGAGTCTTACAATACTTACAGAATACAGCTGGCCCGGCAATGTTCGGGAATTGAAAAACTTTATAGAACGCATTAACATAATGACCGACGAGGATGAAATTGGGCCGGAGGTGGCCCGTTTCTACCTTGGAGAGGTGGAGAGCGAAAAGCGGACGGGGGAGCTTGATGAGTATCTTGAGCTCGGCTTGAACGAGGCCAAGGATACCTTCGAGAAACGCTATATCGTACAGAAGCTGGAAGAGAACAACTACAACATTTCCCGCACCGCCCAGTCACTGGGGATTTATCCGAGCAACCTTCATGGTAAAATAAAGAAGCTCGGAATAAAGATAGAGAAATGAAGTCGATCACAAAACGACAGCAGGAAGTTCTCGACTACATCAAGTACTACATCTCCGGACACAAATTCCCGCCCACAATCCGGGAAATATCGGAAAACTTCTCGATATCCGTGAAAGGTGCATATGACCACGTGAAGGCGCTGGAAAAGAAAGGCTTCATTCAGCTTAACAACCACCGCTCGCGGACCATTGAGGTTCTCGGTGCTGACGGTGAAGATGGGCCAGGCGTGGTTGAAGTACCCTTGCTGGGAAATGTCGCGGCGGGGCGCCCGCTCTTTGCGGAAGAGAACTATGAAGGTTCCGTACGTCTGCCGCAGGAATACCTGCGCGGAAAGCAGTGTTTTGCCCTTCACGTAAAGGGAGACAGCATGCAGGGCGCCGGGATTATGGACGGAGACGTGGGCGTGTTTTCACATCAACAGACGGCTGACAACGGGGATATTGTTGTTGCCATGGTGGATGATGCGGTTACCCTCAAGCGTTTCTACCGTGAGAAAAACCGTATCAAACTAAAGGCTGAGAATCCGGATTACCCATCGATCTTCTCCCAAAACGTCCGGATCCTCGGGAAACTGGCGCATCTCATCCGCAATTATGAGTAAGATTCCTTTCGCCTATCTCCTCCTTGGTCCTGAAGAGGGCGAAAAGTCTGATTTCATCCAGCGCATCCGCGACCTGATTGCCAAGAAAAGCGGCGCAGCCCCGGACGAATATACTTATTACAGTTTTGAGACCCCGGTTGGGGATGCAATTGGATTATTGCGCAACGGCTCGCTTTTTGCCGCCCACACCCTGGTTATCTATCATGGCGCGGAAGATATCAAGAAGAAGGACGATGTTGCCTCCCTTTCTGACTATTTGAAACATCCTTCGGAACACGGAACCATTATCTTCACCAGCGGTCAGCCACGCGTGGACGGAAAGTGGACTGCTGCCGTTCCCTCAGATGCAAAAAAAATCTTCTGGGAGATGTTTGACAACCAGAAACTGGGCTGGCTCACCGGTTACTTTCAGAAGCAGGGCCTTTCCATTGACCGGGATGCGGCGGAGCTCTTTCTTGAGCTGGTGGAGAATAACACCCAGGAATTGCGGCGGGAGGCTGACCGCCTCTGCCTCTTTTTTGGACGCGGGACCACCATTACCGAGGAAGACGTAGAGACCTATCTCTACCACAGCAAGGAAGAGAATGTATTCTCGCTCTTTGATCAGGTGGTGGTGCGTGATCTGGAGGGTGCCCTTGAAATTCTGCAGAAAATCCTGCTTTCGAGTGAAAACAATCCGGTCCAAATTCTGGCCGGACTCTCCTGGCAATTCCGCAAGCTCTTATCGCTGCGGCGCCTCTTGGACCGGCGCTATGACAGCGCTGAGGCGTACCGCACGCTTTCCATACGCAGCAAGCGCAACCAAAAAACCTACGCAATCGGCGCCCGGAACTACCCGGCCGCGGAACTGGAAAACGTGGCGGTAATGATTGGCGAGTGTGATGCGTCCCTGCGTTCCGGCGGATCAGCTCTGCACCCGCTGTTGCTGGAGCGTTTTCTCTACAACGTCATTGTGGGCAAGGCCACGGCCCCGGTTGGCGCCGGCGGAGTGGCTTCCCGGTAGCACTCTCTTAGGCGCGCAGCGGGGTTTCTTCCGAGACGTTGCGGAACAACACGCTATTCTTTCTCAAATAAACCCTTCAGGACCTCTTTTATTTCACGCGCTTTGCTTTCCGGGATGGCGCAGCTTTTCGCAATAATATCAGGTGGCGTTTCCGCTATGGTTTCAAGAGAGCCGAATGCCTGAAGGAGGCGTGTACTGCGCCTTTCCCCAATGCCGGGTACCTGTTCCAGCGTATCAAGGGCTATATCGTTCTTCTGTAGCCGTGCGCGGAACGTGGTGGCAAAGCGGTGCGCCTCATCCCGTACGTGCTGCAGGACCCTGAGCGGCGGTGAACCCTCCGGGAGCACAATAGGGTCGGCGCGGTGCGGTACAAAGATCTCCTCGTTGCGCTTTGCCAGCCCCACCAGTGGGATGTCCGTCATGTCCAGCGATTCCAGCACCCCGTAGGCTGCGCTCACCTGTCCCTTGCCGCCGTCAACAAGAATAAGGTCCGGCCGCGGCAGGCGTTCATTCAGGACGCGAGTATAGCGGCGGGCCATTACCTCCCGCATGCTTTCAAAATCGTCTATCTGTCCGCCCAGACTCTTCATGTGAAAGCGGCGGTACTGGCTCTTGTCCGGAACGCCGTTTTGAAACGATACGAGGGAAGCCACCGGATGTTTGCCACCTATGTGGGCAATGTCGAACCCTTCAATCCGAAGCGGCGCATGCGCGAGTTCCAGGACACGCTGAAGCTCCTGGAGCGCGGGAAGGTTTCCCCGGTCCCGAATCCGCTTTTCCAGGTCCGTCCTGGCGTTCTCTTCCACCATGCGCATGACTGACGCGTCCCTGGCGGTCTCAGGCGTGAGAATTTCCACCTCCGCCTCATGTTCGTCCCGGAAGTAGTGGACAAGATCCTGCGGATCCATGGGGCGGCTGATAAACAGTCTGGCCGGAACAGCGTTCCGGGTGCTGTAGTACTGGAGAATGAACTGGGTGAGATCTTCTTCCTCGGACGCAAAGACGCTGGTGCGGAACATATCGCTTCCCAGAAGCTTCCCGCCTCTCATCTGGAAGACCACAAACGTGCAGAACCGCTGTTGCGCGGCAAATCCAACGTAATCGCGCACGTCCAGATCAAAATCAACCACCTGCTGCTCCGCCTCCACCCGGGAAATGGCTGCCAGGATATCCCGATACTCCGCAGCCTTTTCAAACCGCAGCTCTTTGGAGGCGTTATTCATGTCCCGTTTCAGCTCCGTCTTGATTTGTTCTGTTTCCCCTGAAAGGAGGCGTTTGATGTGTGCCACGCGCTCATCGTACTCCTGCCGGCTCGTTTTGCCGGCACACACCCCCGCGCATCTGCCGATGTGATAGTAAAGACAGGGGTGATCACGATGTTTGACCGGGCCGCGGCACTTGCGAAGCGGGTACAGGCGTTCAACGAGCTCCAGGTATGCGTCAATGCTTGCTACATTGGGGTAGGGACCGTAGTAGGTGGAGCCGTCCTGTACGATGTAACGTGTTTTAAAAACACGCGGATACTCTTCAGCGGTCAGCCGGATCACCGGGTAGGTCTTTCCGTCTTTCAAGTTGATGTTGTAGCGCGGCGTCCACTTCTTGATCAGCGTATTTTCGAGAAGGAGCGCTTCGTATTCATTTCTGGTAATGATATACTCAATGCGGTGAACGTGGCTGACCAGTACCGTTGTCTTAATGTCTTTGCCGCCGGTGAAGTAGGACCGGACTCTGTTCCGGAGATTCTTGGCCTTCCCGACATAAATAACCTTGTCCGTACTGTCTTTCATGATATAGACACCGGATTGGGTCGGGAACTCGAGGCCTTGAGTTTTGTCTTTTCCCATAGTTGCCGATATTAGTCTATACAAGAATGGGTAAAAAAGAAACATTGTTGCTGATTACCCTGGTAATATTTGTCCTCACTCCCGTTTTTGCGCAGGAAGAGAGTGTCACTGTTGGCTCTGCGGATGACTGGAGCGGTCTGGCAACAAGCCGGAACGTGACTACCAAAACGGGGTATCGCGGCGGCAAGGATCTGGTGCTCAGGGATGGAGAGTACGATGTGACTCCCACAACTGATCTTCTGATCCACTTCAATTCAGCTTCTCTTTCCGATATGGGCGGAAATTACCTCCTCCAGGGAGACGGGCCGGCTGTAACCTCGGCTCACGCGCGGCTTGGCGGCGGAGCAGCTGTGTATGATGGCGCACATCCCCCCACGGTAATAACGGCGGGCCCAGGCGCTTTCTTTGCTCCCAACTCCCTGCATGGAAGCTTTTCCCTGGAGTTCTGGCTCTATCCGGTTACCATGGCGGAGGGAGAGACAGTGTTCTGTTGGAATGGCGCCCGCGCATCCGGGTCTCTCCTGGCCACCCAGCAGTTCCAGATCTACGTCACAGACAGACGCCTCTCATTTCTCTTTCACGACTTTTTTATGCATCCTTCCGGAAAACCGTTTGATACCTCGCTCACCGGCAAGAATCGTCTCATTCCGCGGCAGTGGTCACACCATCTCATCCGTTTTGATGCAGAGAGCGGACTGTTGGAGTACACGCGGGACGGAGTGGTGGAAGCGATCTCCTACGTGACTGAAAGCGGACACGAGGACGGGACGGTGCTTCTTCCCTATATTGGCGAGGGTTCGCAGCCCTATGTGACCATTGGAGGCGGTTTCACCGGCCTCATGGATGAGCTCAGGCTCTCGACACGTTTTGTCATTGATCCCTTTCTCTTTACTACCAGTAACGAGCCGGGTCAGGCGGTTTCAACGCCCGTTGACCTGCGCTATCCGGGCACGCGGGTTTCGCGAATTCAAGCCGTCTATGAGACACCGGGAGATACCGATATTACCTTTTTCTACCGGATTGCCAACCAGAAGGCGGCCCCCGGCAGCCTGGATGCTCCGTGGACACCCTTTGTGCCGGGAAGAGAACTTGATCCACAGCCTGCAGGCCGTTTCCTGCAGCTTAGAGCAGACCTTCTGCCGGACGGCAGGCAGGAGGTCTCCCCTCGGCTCTCACAGATGACCGTTACCTACCTTCCGGATCTCCCGCCGGCACCGCCGGCCCGCGTGATGGCTGTTGGCGGAGACGGCTCAGTGACGCTGCATTGGGCCGCAGTTCCGGAAAATGATATAGTTGGATACCGCGTCTACTACGGGAGCAAGCCGGGCAGATATTTTGGAACGGACGCAATACAGGGTGCCTCACCGGTGGACGTAGGAAAGGTGAATGAAATCACCATCGACGGGCTGACCAACGGAAGACTCTACTACTTCTCCGTGGCCAGTTATGATGCTTCCGGGATTTCACCACAGACCGTGTTGTCTTCCGAGGTAAGCGCCAGACCCCGGGGGATGAGCAGATGAGCCGGGACTCGTTTGAAGCGCAACTCGGACGCGCAGGAAACGCGTACCGATTAAAGGATTACGAAACAGCCGAACGACTCGCATCTGAGGTGCTTTCAAAGGATCCTGACAATGAAAACGCCTATATTCTTTTGGGGTCCGCCTATACACGCACAAAACAATACCAGAAGGCGGCACGGGCGTTTGCGTCAGCGGTAGAACGGAATCCGGACAACTCTGAGGCGCTGAATAACCTCGGCGTCATTTCCCGCCATCTTGGGGAGTATGACCGTGCCGTGGAAGCGCTGCAGGCGTCTCTGCGTCTTCAGCCGGATCGAGCGGATATCCACTACAATCTTGCCAACCTCTACAAGGAGACCGGGCATGCAGAGAAAGCCGCCGCAACCTATCGCCGTGCCCTGGAAAAACAACCTGATTTTGTGCAGGTTTACAACAATCTGGGGACGCTCGAACAATCTTTGGGCCACCAGGCGGAAGCGGTGCAAATTCTCTTCGAAGGATTGGAGCACGATCCCAACAATCCCAGCCTTCACTACAACCTTGGTGTAAGCCTTGAGCACCTTGACCGGATTGAAGAGGCGCGGGAGGAATACCAGCGCGCCTTACGTTCCAGACCGGGATGGACCGATGCACTGAATAACCTTGGCAATGCCCAGCTTCGCCTCGGTGAGCTGGAACATGCACGTGAGGCATTTGAAGAAGTACTGAGTATAGATCCGCGTAACCCTGTTGCCCACAACAACCTGGGAACGCTCCGGGCACGATACGGGCAGGTATCCGAGGCGTTGGATTCTTTTCGCACCGCCCTGGCACACCGGAATGACTACTATCGTGCTGCGGTAAACCTGAGTCAGCTGTTAGCAGATAACGCGGAGCCTCAGGATGCCGCGTCGGAAATTGCCCGGGTTGCGTCCCGTTTTCCCGGACGTCCTGAGATTTCTCACATACTCGCAGATACATATGTAAAATCCGGAAACCTGGACGGAGCGGAAAAAGTGCTCACCCGGGTTCTGGATGGAGAGCAGGGCAACGGAAGCACACTCATGCGCCTGGGAGAGGTCTATTTCCGGGAAGGAAAAGAAGACGTCGCACGCGAGTGTTTTGGCCGCCTGGAGGAATCTGCTCATCCTCATCCGGAGTACCGCCTGCGCGTGGCTACCATCTTGCGCGAACAGGGACGGTTGAAAGAGGCGCTTCGCGAGGCCGCAACGTATGTAAAGGCGCACCCTGAGGAGCTGGAAGGACAGCTCGCGCTTGCCGACGTCTATCTGGACGGCGAGCGTACCGATGAAGCGCTCAAGGTGCTCCGTCGCGCGCGTGAAAGGCATCCGGATCACGGCCGCGTGTTGTCCCGCCTTGCGCGCGCCCACCAGGCACGAGGGGAGCGGGACGGCGCCATCGAAGCGGCCGACGAGCTTATCAGTTTGCAGGGAAATCGGGCAAATCCGGATGACTTAAGCGCGTTGAATGAAAGTCTCAAGATCTATGAGAGTGCCGTGGCCGCGTACCAGGAAGAGTACGACCAGGCGTGGCAGCGGAATCTGAATAAGCTGGCGGAGCTTGTGCGTGAGGCGCAAGAGCTGGCAACTCCGTCTGAGGCGGAAGGGCTTGAAACTGATGAAGCCGAGGGGCTTGAAGAAGATTCAATACCTATTCTTGACTTTGTAGGCGAGCAAATCCTGGCCGAAGACGAGCCGGAAGTTGCGGAAGAACCGGAGGAACTTGAAGAGCTGGAGGAGATGGAAGAGATAGAGGAGCCGGAGCAGACGCC
>Ga0102944_1000682_pt1 | contig 24900 bp, 24 predicted proteins | sample SalPonD_shore_MG_FD_78172 | JGI IMG/M metagenome (GOLD analysis project Ga0102944, IMG submission 78172) | Salt pond soil microbial communities from South San Francisco under conditions of wetland restoration - Salt Pond MetaG... | ecosystem: Environmental > Aquatic > Marine > Intertidal zone >...
GAAGGCGGCCGCGGCGGTCAGCTCGCTGAACGACCGCGTGAAGCAGGTCCTCTCGAGCTGAAGCCGTCTCCTTCCCGTCGAGGGTCGTTCGGGACCGCCCATCGCCCCACGAGCGACGCTTCGAGCGGCGCCACGCGGGGCCGGACGCAGTCTTGTGCACATCGACCAATAGCGTTAACTGTGCGGGCCAAGTAGGACCGGGCATGTCCGAGTCAGACGACATCGACGCCATCCGGGAGCAGCGCCGGCAGGAGATCATGCAGCAGGCCGGCGGGTCGCCGGCCCCAGCGACCGCGACCGAGGCGAGCCCCTCGCCGAGCGAGCCCATCCACGTCGACAGCAAGGCCGAGCTCGCCGAGCTCGTCTCGACGCACAAGGTCGTGCTCGCCGACTTCTACGCCGACTGGTGCGGTCCGTGCAAGATGCTCGAGCCGACCGTCCGCGAGCTGGCCCAGCAGACCGACGCCGCCGTCGCCAAGGTCGACGTCGACCAGCTCCCGCAGCTGGCCCAGGAGATGATGGTCCAGGGCGTCCCGTCGCTGTTCCTCTACGCCGACGGGGAGCCCGTCAAGCGCATGGTGGGCGTCCAGGACTACGGCACGCTGTCGGCGCTGGTCGAGCAGTACGCGTAGGCGCGGCCGTCGGCTCCCTCGCCGCCCCTCGCGCCGGCCACGAGTTGCTGGACTTAAGCCCTCCCCCCGACGACTCCGCGTATGACACCGGCGCGGCCCGCCGAGTTCGGCTACGTCACGCCCGAGACGCTCGGCCTGTTCACCGACCTCTACGAGCTCACGATGGCCCAGGGCTACCTGGCGGCCGACCACGCGCCAAGGGCCACCTTCGACCTCTTCGTCCGCGACCTCCCGCCCGACCGGGGCTACCTGGTCGCATCCGGTCTCGAGCAGGTCGTCGCCTACCTCGAGACCCTCTCGTTCGGCGACGCGGCCCTCGACTACCTCCGCGACGAGGGCTTCGGCGACCGGCTCCTCGACTGGCTCGCCGACCTCTCGTTCACGGGCGACGTCCGCGCGATCCCGGAGGGCACGGTCGTCTTCCCCGACGAGCCGCTCGTCGAGGTCACCGCGCCCATCCCGCAGGCCCAGCTGCTCGAGACGATGCTCATCAACCAGGTGGGCTACCCCACGCTCGTGGCCACGAAGGCGGCCCGGATGCGCGACGTCGTCCGACGGGTCGGTGACGGCCAGTCGCTCGTCGACTTCGGCGCCCGACGGGCCCACGGCACCGACGCCGGCCTCAAGCTCGGCCGGGCGGCCTACCTCGGCGGCTTCGACGGCACGTCGAACGTCGCCACCGGCGAGCGCTTCGGCGTCCCCGTCTTCGGGACGATGGCCCACTCGTGGGTCCAGAGCTTCGACACCGAGCGGGCCTCCTTCGAGGCGTTCGTCGACCAGTACGGCGAGGACAGCGTCCTCCTGGTCGACACCTACGACACCCTCGAGGGCGTCGAGCTCGCGGTCGAGGTCGCCGAGGACCGCGGCGTGGACGTCGCCGGCGTCCGCCTCGATTCCGGCGACCTCGTCGCGCTCTCGAAGGCCGCCGCCGAGCGGCTCCCCGAGGGGATGGGCGTCTTCGTCTCCTCCGGGATGGACGAGTACGAGATCGAATCGTTCCTCGAGGCCGGCGGCGTCGCCACGGGCTTCGGCCCGGGGACGGCGCTGGCGACGGTCGACGACGCCCCGAAGCTCGAGCTGGTCTACAAGCTGGTCGCGGTCGAGCGCGACGGCGACCTCGCCCCCTCGATGAAGCTCTCGACCGGGAAGGAGACCTTCCCCGGCGAGAAGTCCGTCCGGCGGGTCTCGGGGCCCGACGGCTTCGAGCGCGACGTCCTCGACGTCCGGCGCGAGGACGACCCGGACGACCTCCTCGTCGACGTCTACCGCGACGGCGAGCTGGTCTGGACGCCACCCGGGCTCGACGAGCTTCGGGAGCGCGCGGAACGGCAGGTCACGCAGCTCCCCGCGACCGTCCGGGCCCTCCGCGACCCGGCGACCTACCCGGTCGAGGTCGGCGAGGCGCTCCGGGAGACGGTCGCGGGCTGTAAGCGGGCGCTCTCCGTCTGAGCGGCCGTGGTCGGAATCGCGTTATCGACTCGTCGACCGACCGGTCATCGACTCGTCGACCTACCGGTCAGTCGTCGCCGATGGCCGTCTCGGCGGCCATCTCCTCGTAGTTCTGCTCGAAGGTGTAGTCGTAGTCCTCGTAGGCCGCCTCGGGCATGTGGAACGGGATGCCGCGCTCCTCGAGTTCGGCCTCGAAGGTCTCGCGGACCGACGGGTCCTCGTCGGGGTACTGGATGTTGTTCCGCGTGAGGACCGGGTCGAACACGCCGTCGGCGCCGGAGAAGACGAGCGTGGACGGGTGGAGCGCCAGGTAGCGCGACGCCCGCGTGGCCGTGTTGAAGTGCTGGTGGAACCAGAGCGCCGGCGGCACCAGCAGCGTCCCGGGCTGCCAGTCGATGCGCAGCTTGTCCGAGGCGTCGTGCTGGGGCCACATCATCGAGTAGCCCTCGCCCTCGAGGACGATGACGTTCGCCCCGGGGTGGTGCCGGTGGGCCTTCTTGTAGGTCCCGACCGGGAACTGGCTGATGTGCGACCAGATGGAGGTGTCGGGGTGGCTGAACTGGATGCTCGCGCCGCCGGCGCCGCGGGAGGCCCAGTGGCGGATCTTCTTGTACGTGTGGATGTCCGGGACGAAGTTCGACTCCCAGACCACCGGGAACTTGGTCCCCTCGTACATGTTGCCGGCCGTCGAGTAGTACTGCTCGTCGGCGGCGTCGACGAAGTCGTAGCCGTTCCCGAAGATGAAGTCCTCGTCCCCGAACAGCTCGAAGAGCGACGGGAGGTCGGTCTCCGTGACCAGCCGGACGGGCTCGTCGCCCAGGTTCACGTGGCGGTAGCGCGCGTTGCGCGGGACGGCGAAGAGCGCGTTGTGGTCCCACTCGAACGTCGTCTCGGACCCCTCGGGCCCGATGGTGGTCGCCCCGCGCCCCTCGAGCACGTAGGTGATCTGCTCGTGGAGGTGCTGCTGGGGCACCGTCTCTTCGCCGGGCGGGATCTCGACGATCTGGACGTCACAGAGGCCCTCGTGGCCGACGAGGTTGACGAGCGCGCCGTTCACGCCGGTGCGGTCCCAGGGCCCCACGTCGGCAGTGTGGAGGTCCTGGACGTAGTAGCCCGTGTGGACCGGGATGCCCTCGCGCTCGGCGAACGCCTCGTACGCCTGACCGACCTTCCAGTACTCGGGAGCCTCGCTTGCGTCTTCCATACAAGAGCCTGCTGGTCGGTGGTAATATAACTTCCTTCAGGCCCCCGCGACCGGGCGGTCCGCGGTCGGCCGCGGTCCGATAGCTCAGCCCGTCACCGGCTCGAGCCGGACGAGCAGGAGCACCACGTAGCCCACCGCGAGGCCACCGGCGACGAGGAAGAGGGTCCGGAAACTGGTGGCGGTGAGGAGCAGGCCGCCCACGACGGGGCCGAGCGTGTTCGCCACGCTCTTGGTCGACTGCATGGCGCCGACCACGCCGGCCCGGCTCGTCGGCGACGCGCTCGCGGTCACGGCGTCGTTGAGCGTCGGGTTGAACAGCGACATGCCGGCGGCGAAGGTCACGATGGCCGCCACGAACGTCGGCGTCGACCGCGCCGCCGCGAACAGCGCCATGCTGCCGGCGACGACGGCCATCGTGACCACGAACGTCGTCCGGCGCGACAGCCGGGCGGCGATTCGGCCGGCTTGGGGCGCGACGACGATGCGGACGACGCCGAACAGCGAGAACAGGACGCCGACCTCGGCGATGGGCAGCCCGATGGCCCGCGTGCCGAACAGCGGCGCGTAGGTGAACATCACGATGCGGACCAGGAAGAGGACGAACCCGCCCAGGATGAGCAGCAGCAGGTTCGGGTCCCGGAGCGACCCCCCGACGGCGGTCAGCCACCCCGCGACCTCCTCGCGGACCGAGCCGCGCGCCGCCTCGTCGAACCCCGTGTCGGGGAAGTAGCGGTGGACGAAGAGGAGGGCCGGGAAGGCGGTCAGGTAGAGGAGGAACGGGACGTTCCAGGCCAGCTCCGCCAGGACGCCCGCCGTCGCCGGGGCGACGATGATGACGAGGCCGTTGGTGGAGGCGCGGATGCCCTGGGCCGTCGTGCCCTCGTAGCCGGAGAAGAAGTCGCCGATGAAGGCCACCGACAGCGGCGTGAGCGCGCCGAAGCAGAGCCCCTGGACGACGCGGAGGGCGAGCAGGACCTCGAACGACGGCGCGAAGAAGATGGCGACCCCGGCGACGCCGAAGCCGGCCAGCGAGACGAGGGCCACCCGCCGCCGGCCGTAGAGGTCGCTGACGGCGCCGATGACGGGGATCATGAAGAACGACGGCAGGAACAGCGCGGTCATCACCAGGCCGATGCGGGCGTCGGAGACGCCCAGCCCCGCCTGGATGGCCGGGAGGGCCGGCGACATGGCCTGGGCGCCGAACACGCCGACGCCGGACAGCAGGAGGATGGAGACCAGCCGGGGGTCGGCGAGCAGCGACCGCACGGCCGCCGGCTCGGACGCCGGTCCGTCGGCGGGGCCGTCAGCGTCCGCGTCGCCGGCTCCCATTGACTGGTGGACGGCTCGTCGCGCCCCGGTTAGGTGTGCCGACTTCGCGCCGCCCGCCCGCGTTCGTGCTTCGTTCGGGGCCTCGGCTTCAGCCCGGGACGGGCGCCGCGGAGTGGCACCCGCCCACCGCTCGCGCTGGGGCGGATACGGCCCTCGCCGCCGCCGAGCCGGGGTTCGGTCTCACCCGTCGTCGGGGAGCGGCGCCGCCGGGTCGCGCTGGGCGATGACCTGGGCGTAGGTGCCCGTCTTGCCGGTCGACTTCACCGTCCGGAACTCCGCGTAGTGGAGGACGGTCAGGTCGAGACACGCCCGGAGGAGCTCGTTCGGGGCGAGCCGGAGGCGGTCGTCGCTCGGGCCGGAGTCCATCGGTTCGTCGGTCCGGAGGTGGTCCTGGTAGAACAGGACGCCGCCCGGACACAGCGCCGCCTTGAGGTCGGACAGCCGGTCGACGACCCGGCACGACCGGACGGTGACCAGGTCGTAGGTCTCGGGCGGGACGACGAACGTCGAGAGGTCGGCCTGTATCCAGTTCGCGGTGACGCCGCGGTCGGCCGCGCGCCCTCGGGCGATCTCGAGCCCCGCCCTCGACTGGTCGACCGCGTCGACGGCGTAGCCCTTCGTGGCCAGGAAGACCGAGATGCGCCCCGTGCCGGTCGCCAGGTCGAGCGCGCGGCCGTCGGGGAACGCGTCGACGAACCGCGTCAGGGCCGCCGGCGGCGTGGGGTCGGCCGAGTACGAGCCCGACCGGAACTGCTGGTCCCAGTGGTCCTTCTCGCGGGTCATGCGCCCCCTTCCTGAAATCGCGTTATAACCCTACCGACCGCGGTCGCGACGGACCGGCGGCCGCCGCCGCGACGCCCACGAACCGAACACACCGATAGTAACATTCATAGGTTCTACTTCGTACGAATCGGTAACGGCCCGAGCCGGGTCCACCACCGGCCGCGGCCAGCGCGAGGACGAGAGCATGCAAATCACGATCGAGGGGCTGGTCAAACGCTACGGATCGGTGACGGCCGTCGACGGCATCGACATCGTCGCGAAGGAGGGCAAACTCACCAGCCTCGTCGGGCCCAGCGGCTGTGGGAAGACGACGACGCTGCGCTGCGTCGCCGGCCTCGAGCGGCCGGACGCCGGCCGCATCACCATCGGCGACGAGGTCGTCACCGACCCCGCCGAGAACATCTTCGTCCCGCCGAACAAGCGGGAGCTCGGCTTCGTCTTCCAGTCGTTCGACGTCTGGCCGCACCTCACGGTCTTCCAGAACGTGGCCTACCCGCTCCAGAACCGGAACGTGCCGAAGGACGAGATCCGCGAGCGCGTCACCGAGGCGCTGGGGCTGACGGGCATCGAGCACCTCGCCGACAAGCCCTCGACGCAGCTCAGCGGCGGCCAGCAGGCCCGGGTCGGCATCTGCCGGGCCATCGTCTACGAGCCGCGCGTCCTGCTGTTCGACGAGCCGCTGACGGGGCTCGACCGGAACCTCCGCAAGCAGATGCGCTACGAGATCAAGCGCATCCAGTCGGAGCTCGAGATCACCTCGCTCTACGTCACCCACAGCCAGCCCGAGGCGATGACCCTCTCGGACAAGATCTGCCTCATGAACACCTCGGGGACCGTCGAGCAGGAGGGGACGGCCGACGAGATCTACAACCACCCGACGAGCCAGTTCTCCTTCGACTTCTTCGGCTCCTCGGACGCCATGCCCGGGAGCGTCGTCGACGGGAACACGGTCGAGACCGACCTCGGGATCGTCGAGACGACCGGGGTCGACCTCGCCGAGGGCACGGCGGTCAACGTGGGCTTCCGGCCGGAGAAGGTCGACGTCGCGGTCGACGGCGAGGCCGACTGGAACGGCAACCAGTGGGCCGGCACCGTCGCCGACATCTCGTTCCTCGGGGAGATGTACGAGGTCATCGTGGACGTCGACGGGACCCAGGTTCGCGCGCGACGCCGGACGGTCCCCGACGGCATCGACGAGGGGGCGACGGTCTCGGTCCACCTCGACCCGACGGCCGTGTTCGTCTTCCCGTCCTGAGCGGCCGACTCGTCCGCGTTCCCTGACCCGTCGACCCGTCGGTCCGCCTCAGTCCCGGATGTCCTGCTGGAACCACGCGAGCGGGATGGCCGTCCCGAGCCCGGCCTCGGTCGCCCGCTCGTAGACGAGGTTCCCGACGGCGGCGAACTGCAGCCCCGCCGAGCGGTTGTGGTAGTAGATGGTCTCGTCGTCCGCCTGCCGCCCCGGCGCGTCGCCCACGAGGACCTCCGCCAGCGTCGGGTAGTCGTGTTCCGCGAAGCCGCTCACGCCGCGGTTGGTCCGGAAGCGTTCGAGGTCGGCCTCGTCGCCGATGCCCCGGCTCAGGTAGCCGTCGGTCGTCGTCCCGACCGTCCGGTCGGCGGCCTCGACGGCCGCCGGCTCGACCTCGACGCTCCGGACGTCGACGAGGAACAGGCCCTCGCTGAGCCACGCCTCGCGGAACACCGGCTGGCTGGCGTCCGTGGTGCAGGCGGCGATGTCGACGTCGGCCATCGCGGCCTCCGCGCTCTCGGCGGCCGTCACGTCGAGGCCGAGCTCGGCCGACAGCCGGTCGGCGAAGGCCTCGCGGTTCGCGGCCGTCGGGCTGTAGACCGACACGGCGTCGAGGTCGCGGACCACGTCGAACGCCCGGAGGTAGCTCTCGGCCATGCCGCCGGAGCCGAGGATGCCGACGCGGGACGCGTCCTCGCGGGCCAGCTGGTCGGCGGCCACGCCGGCCGTCGCCCCGACGCGGACGTGCTGGAGCGCCCCGTCGTTGAGCAGCCCGAGGAGCTCGCCGGTCGAGGTGTCGAACAGGAGGATGAAGCCCATGAACGTGCCCGGCTCGACGTTGAACTTCTCCTCGGTGACGTGGTCGCCGTGGTCCTCCCAGGTCAGGACGTCCGACTTGAACCGGAAGGCGAGCCGCGGCGGGTCCCGGATGGCGCCGAGCAGCGACCCCCAGACGTAGTAGTCCCCGTCGCGGGCCGTGGGCGAGACGACGTCCGTGCGCGGGTAGAACGTGGCATCGCGTCGGCCGAGCTGGGTGAAGGCGTCCTCGATGGCCGCCACGGCGTCGGGCATCTCGAGCACCCGGGCGGTCACGTCGTTGTCGATGAGCGTCGCCATGGGCCCTCCTCAGCCGAGGCCGTCATAGAGCTTCGTACGGGACTACCCCAGCCGGTCGTCCACGTCGATGAACAGGTCGGCCGGGTCCCAGCGCTCGTCGGTGAGCCCCTGCTCGTGGGCGTAGCGGGTCATCGTCCGGAGGGCCTCGGCGTTGGCCGCGTACTCGAACGACGTGCCCCAGACGTCGCCGAAGACCGCGGCCTCGCGCTCCCGGTAGGACTGCCACCAGACGAGGGGATACTTCGCCTCGTGTCGGGCGCGTTCCTCGAAGGTGGCGGCCGACGCCCGGAACGCCTTGACGAGCTCCGTCGGGAGCCACGGGTGGGCCGCCACGAGGTCGTCGCGGACGACGACGGTGTGCATCAGCGGGTAGTGGCCGCCCGCCTCGTAGTAGGCGCGCTCGGGCGTCTCGAGGTCGTCGTAGAGCCGCTCGACGGTCGCCGGCAGCGGGTACATCCCGCCGGTGCTCGGGATGGCGACGGCGTCGAGCTCACCCGAGGCCAGCAGGTCCCGCCGCGAGGCGTGGCGGTCGTGGACGGTCAGCGCCACCGGGAGGTCGACCGGCACCGGCTCGTCCTTCCAGGTCACCCACTCGACCCGCTCGAGGTCGAGGCCGTCGTGCTCGGCGAAGATGCCCTTCAGCCAGAGCGCGAGCGTGTTCTGGTAGGAGACGATGCAGACGCGCTTGCCGTGGAAGTCCGCCGGCGTCTCGATGCCGGCCTCCCGGTTGACGAAGACTCGCGAGTGGGGGAAGAAGCGCCGCGGGAAGGCCGGGATGGCGGTGAACGTCCAGTCCGGCCAGCCGGTGAGGTACGTCCCGAGCGAGAACTCGGCGACGTCGAACTCGCCCTGCATGGTGCGCCAGTGGCGCTCGCTGCCGCCCATCCCCGTCAGGACGGTCAGGTCGACGCCCTCCGGGGCGACCGCCCCGCGGACGAGCGGCTCGAGCCATTCGTAGTCGGTGCAGGCGAGCGTCAGCGAGAGCGTCACGTCGGCATCACGGCGGCCGTTGACGCAGGGGTCCCATAAACCTGGACCCGACCGCCGGCCGCGGCGTCGTCGTCGCCCGCCCATCGACGTCGACCGCGCCGGCCGTTCGGCCGCCCGGTGGAGTTATACGAGCCCGTCGGGTTGGGACCGCCGTGACCGACGATTCGCTGACGGGTCGGCTGGTGACGGCCAACCACGTCCTGACGGACTACGGCGTCCTGGACGGCTTCGGCCACGTCACCGTCCGGGAGCCCGGCGCCGACGAGATGCTCGTGTCGCGCTACCAGAGCTCGGCCCTCGTCGAGACGGACGACATCATCCGGATGAGCCTCGACGGGACCGTGCTCGGCTCGGACGACGCGACGTACAGCGAGACGGCCATCCACCGGGCCATCTACCGCGCCCGGGACGACGTCAACGCCGTCGTCCACCACCACGCCCCGGCGGTCATGCCGTTCACCGTCACGGACGCCGAGATCGAGCCCGTCTTCCACATGGGCGCCATCTTCCGCGACGGGGTGCCGACGTTCGACGACTACGACCACGCGGAACGGGGCCGCCTCGTCGTCACCGAGGCCGAGAGCGACCGGATGGCCGCCGCGCTCGGTGACCGCCGGGCCCAGCTGCTCGAGGGCCACGGGGCGAACGTGACCGGGGCCACCCTCGAGGAGGTCGTCGTCGCGACCGTCTACCTGGTGATGAACGCCCGCTACCAGCTGGCGGCGATGGACGTCGCGGACGCCGTCGGTGGCGAGCCGCGGTACTACGACGGCCCCGAGGAGTCGCTCGACGCGATGGTCGACGGCGTCATCCTCCGCCCGCGCACCGTCCGCCGCATGTGGGACCACCTGGTGGCGGTCCACGGCCGCGAGTGACCGTCGCTCGACGGCTCAGTTCTTGACCTGCTGCTGGAACCAGTCGAGCGGGATGGCCGTGCCGAGGCCGGCCTCGACGGCTCGGCGGTAGACCAGGTCGCCCACCGCCGCGAACTGCAGGCCGGCCGCCCGGTTGTCGAAGTAGACGACCTCCTCGTCGTCGGTCCGGCCGGGGACGGCCCCCGCGAGGACCTCGCCGAGCGTGTCGAAGGCCGTCGTCTGGTCGCCGTGGTCGAACTTCGACTCGAGGAAGGCCCGCTCCTCGGGCGTGCCGAAGAGCCGCGTCTCGTAGGGCTCGTTCGACGTCGCGAGGCGGCGGTCGAACCGGTCGAGCGCGGCGGGGGGGATCTCGATGGCCCGTACGTTGACCACGAACTGGCCCGGTGTCAGCCAGGCCGGGTCGAGCACCGGCTGGCTCGCGTTCGTGCACGTGGCGAGGACGTCGACGTCGCGGGCCGCCTCGGCGGGGTCGTCGACGGCGGTCGCCTCGAGGTCGTAGGTCTCGGCGGCCTCGCGGGCGAAGGCCTCGCGGTGCTCGGCCGTCGGGCTGTAGACCCTGAGCTCGGTCAGATCGCGCACGGCGTCGAACGCCTCGAGGTAGGCGTGGGCCATGCCGCCGGAGCCGAGGAAGCCCACCGACGTCGCGTCCTCGCGGGCGAGGTGGTCGCAGGCGACGCCGGCCGTGGCGCCGACCCGCACGTGCTGGACGACCCCGTCGTTCAGCATGGCCAGCAGCGTCCCGTCCGTGGTGTCGAACAGGAGGACGAACCCCATGAACGTCCCCGGCTCGCCGTTGAACTTCTCGCGCGTCGTGCCGGCCGCGGATTCCTCCCACCGGACGACGTCGGACTTGAACCGGAAGGCCAGCCGCGGCGGGTCGCGGACCGCCCCGATGTGCGAGCCCCAGGTGTAGCAGTCGCCCGCGCCCGCCGTGGGCGAGACGAGCTCCGCCAGCGGGTAGAACGCGGCGTTACCGGTCCCGAGCTGGGTGAAGGCGTCCTCGATGACCGGGACGGCGTCGGCCATGTCGAGGACGCGCTCGGTCACGTCGTTGTCGAGCAGCAGCACCATGCGACCCGCGCCACCTGGGGGCAGGTCAACGTTCCGGTGCTCGCAAACGCTTTTATCGCCCTCGGCAACATCCCCGGCCGTGACCGACTACCCCAAGCTCGTCGCCGAGGCGAACCGACTGCTGTTCATGGAGGGCCTCGCCACCTCGTCGGGCCACGTCAGCGCGTTCGACCGCGAGGCCGGCGTCGTCCACGTGAACTCGTTCGACACGCCCCGCGGGCGGCTCCGCCCGGCCGACGTCGTCGGCGTGACGCTGGACAACGAGCCGACCGACCCCGACGCCTCGCGCCCCGTCGACGAGGTGGAGATCCACACCGCGATCTACCGGGCCCGGGACGACGTGAACGCGGTCGTCCACGTCCACCCCCCGACCGCGACCCTCTTCGGCATCGCCGGCGTCGACCTCGTCCCGGTCCACATCCGGGGGTCGGTGCTGGAGGGGCCGGTGCCGGTCCTCGACCGTCCGGACAAGATCACCGACCGCGACGACAGCGACGCGATGCTGGCGGCCATGGGCGACGCGAACCAGGTGCTCATCCGTGGCCACGGCGCAGTCGTCGCCGACCGGGACGTGAAGAGCGCCGTCGTCCGGGCGCTCGTCATCGAGGAGAACGCCCGGTTCCAGCTCGGGGCGTCGGTCCTCGGGACGCCGGTCGCCATGACGCCGGCGGAGGCGGCGCGCGTCCGCGACCAGAACTGGACGCCCCGCTCCATCGCGAAGCGCTGGACCTTCTACACCTGGCGGGCGGCACAGCAGGGCTACCTGCCCATCGACTGACCGACCGGCGACTCGGCGACTCGGCGACCGGGACGTGGTTCCCGCAGCCCCGGAGGGCTGCCGGCAGCCTCAGTCGGCCGGTCGGTGGATGACCGTGACGACCGGCCGCTCGGCCCCGAGGAGGACGTCCTGGGTCACACTGCCGAAGACGGCCTTGCCGACGGGCGACCGCCGCCGGCCGGCGAGGACGATGTACCGGGCGTCGTGCTCGTCGGCGTAGGCGATGATCTCGTCCGCGGCGTCGCCGACCAGCCCGACGGTCTCGGCGTCCGGCGCGGCCGACTCGGCGGCGTCCGCGGCGATGTCGGCCGCGACGCCTCGGATGGCGTCCATCGACGCCGGCTGGCCGGTGTCGTCGACGGTCGAGCGCTCGAGGTCGACGAACTCGGACTGGCTGAGCACGTGCACGACGTGGAGCGGCTCGTCGAAGGCGGCCGCGAGGCGGCGCCCCTCCTCGACGATCCTCGGCCCCCGGTCCGAACGGTCGACGGCTGCCACGATGGTCATGGTTCGCCTCCACAGCGACCACCGCTATATAGCCCACCGGTCGCCCGTGGCCGACGCCTCCCTGCCAACGGTTAAGGGAGCCCTGTGCTTCCGTGTCAGCCATGCCACCCGACCGACCGCCGGAACGGACGTTCGTCCCGGTGGACGACGCCGCGCCCGAGTGGGGCTCGGACCACCTCGCCGACCTCCTGCGGGCCTTCGGCTTCGACTACGTCTCGTTCAACCCCGGGGCCTCGTTCCGCGGGCTCGAGGAGTCCATCGTCAACTACAACGGGAACGCGCCCGCGGTCATCGAGACGACCCACGAGGGCCTCTCGGTGTCCATCGCCCACGGCTACGCGAAGGCGACCGGCGAGCCCGCGCTCTGCGTCCTCCACGACGTCGTCGGCACCATGCACGGGGCGATGAGCCTGTACAACGCCTACGTCGACCGCGTCCCCATCGTGGCCCTGTCCGGGACCGGCCCGATGCGCAAGGAGCAGCGCCGGCCGTGGATCGACTGGATCCACACCGCGCTGGTCCAGGGCAACATCGTCCGGGAGTACGTCAAGTGGGACGACCAGCCGGCCCACCTCGATGGCGCCGCCGCGTCCCTGGCGCGGGCCTATCGCATCGCCAACACGGCGCCGAAGGGCCCAACCTACGTCACCCTCGACCACAGCCTCCAGGAGGGCCCCCTCGAGACGCCCCCGCCCGTGCCGGACCTCTCGAAGCTCGGGCCGCCGTCGAAGATGGCCCCAGATCCGGCGGCCATCGACGCGGCGGCGGACCTCCTCGTCGACGCCGAACGGCCCGTGGTGCTCGTCGACCAGGTCGGCGACTCCCGCCGGGCGGTCGCGGCGCTGGTCGAGCTGGCCGAGACGCTTGGCGCGCCGGTCGTCGACCCGCGAAAGCGCCGCTTCAACTTCCCGAACACGCACCCGATGGACCTCTCGGGCACCGACGTCTACCGCGAGGCCGACGTGGTGCTCGCCCTCGACGTCTGGAGCGCGAACTACACGCTCAAGGACACCGACCGGGTCCGCCACGAGCTGACGGAGGCAATCGACGGCGAGTTCGCGCTCATCGAGATCGGCACGGACGACCTCGGGGCGTCGAGCCTGACGTCGGACTACTACGCCCTCCGCGAGACCGACGTCGACGTCCTCGCCGACACCGAGCTCGCCGTCCCCGCCCTCGTCGACGCCGTCGTGGACCGCCTCGAGGCCGACCCGCGCCGGCGCGAGCGGGCCGAGGCGCGGTTCGAGACCCTCGCGGCGCGCCACGACGAGCAGCGGGCGGCCTGGCGGGCCGAGGCCGACGCGGCCGCCGACGAGACGCCCATCTCGGTCCCCCGGCTCGCCGACGAGGTCTGGAGCGTCATCCGCGACGAGCCGTGGGTGCTCGTGAACGGGACCCTGCGCGGCTGGTCCCACCGGCTCTGGGCGGTCGACGAGTTCGACCAGTACATCGGCGGGCGCTCGGGCGGCGGCGGCGTCGGCTACGGCGTCGGGGCCGCCATCGGCGGCGCCCTCGCCTACGCCGAGACCGACCGCGTCCCGGTCAACCTCCAGCCCGACGGGGACCTCATGTTCTACCCCGGCGGGCTCTGGACCATGGCCCGCTACGACCTCCCCATCCTCTCGGTCGTCCACAACAACGGCGCGCTCTACAACTCGACCGACCACCGGATGCGCCTCGCCGCGTTCCGCGGCCGCGACGACAGCCTCGAGCGGGCCCTCGTCGGGACCGGGCTCAACGACCCGACGCCCGACTACGCGGCGCTCGCCGAGTCGATGGGGGTGACGGGGTTCGGCCCCATCGAGGACCCGGACGACCTCGGTCCGGCCCTCCAGGCGGCCTACGACGTCGTCCGTGGCGGGTCGCCGGCCCTCGTCGACGTGGTGGCCCAGCCGCGGTGACGGCGACCGGTCGACGGGGGGCGCCGGCGGCCGCTCGAGGGCGCCGCGACGCCCGGCCGTCGGAGCTTATTTGAGTCCCACTGTCGACGGGGCGACGCGAGGACCCACCGCTCGCCATGACCGAGGACCGCATCGCCTCCCCCCGACGACAGTACGACATCCAGTATCGCGCGTTCCAGGAACGCGAAGGCATCCCGGTCCACCGGGGGCTGTTCCTCGACGACGTCCGGACCGCCGCCGTCGACGACTGGGACCGGACCGGCGGCCGGGGCGCCTTCGTCAACCTCGACGGGATGGAGTCGGTGACCGACGTCCAGCTCCACGAGATCCCGGCGGCGAGCGAGCTCGAGCCCCAGCGCCACCTCCACGAGGCGCTGGTCTACGTGGTCGCGGGCCGCGGCTTCACCACCCTCGGCATCGGGGCGACCGAGACGACCTTCGAGTGGGACGACGGCGCGGTGTTCTACCTGCCGCACAACACCCCCTACCGGCTCTCGAACGCCGACCGGAACCGCCCGGCCCGGCTCATGCTGACCACCACGCTGCCGCTGTACTACAACCTCTTCCGCACGGACGAGGCCATCTGGAACCTCGAGGGCTACGACCAGTGGTCGCTCGTCAGCGACGAGAACTACTACTCGCGCGTCGCCGAGCTGGCCACCGCCGACGACACCCGCACCTACTGGGACTCGAACTTCATCCCGGACGCCACGGGCTTCGACCAGCTGGCGTCGTGGTCGCTCCGCGGGGCCGGGAACAAGAGCGTCTTCTTCCCGTTCCGGCACAGCGCGATGGACAGCCACATCTCCGAGTTCCAGTCGGGGATGTACAAGAAGGCCCACCGGCACCTGTCGGGGGCCAACCTCCTCATCCTGACGGGCGAGGGCTACAGCCTGCTCTGGCGCGAGGGCGACGAGGACGCGCGCACCCGCGTCGACTGGTCCCCCTACTCGCTGTTCACGCCGCCGACGATGACCTTCCACCAGCACTTCAACACCTCCACGGAGCCGGCCCGGTACGTCGTCTTCCACGGCGCCCAGCAGCACCTCGGGCTGCAGCTCTACCGGTCGAGCGACGGCGCGGACCCGCTCCCGGTCCACCAGATCGAGTTCCACGAGGAGGACCCCGACATCCGCGAGACGTTCCGGGCCGAGCTGTCGGCCCGGGGCGTCGAGAACCGGATGACGGACGACCTCTTCGAGGCGCCGTAGCGGCGGCCGCGCCCACCGCGCCCGGCCGTTCCGCACGTTTTTAGCCACCCCCTGACAACGCCGGCGCATGACCGCCGCAGGCCCCAGCGACGAGTCCGTCCTCGACTACCACGGCCTCCGCGAGTGGCTCGAACGCGTGCGGTCGTTCGGCGAGCTCGCCGAGTTCTCGGGCGCCGACTGGGACCGCGAGATGGGCGCCATCACCGAGATCATGGTCCGCGACCACGCCGAGCGGTCACCGGCGCTGCTCTTCGACGACGTCCCCGGCTACCCCTCGGGCTTCCGGTGCCTCTACGCGACGCTGAACTCGCCGCGCCGGCTGGCGCTCACGCTCGGGCTCCCGACCGAGGGCTACCGTGACATGCCCGAGTACCTCCACACCTACCGCGACCGGACGAAGGACATCGAGCGCATCCCCCCCGAGCCGGTCGACGACGGGCCCATCTTCGAGAACGTCCTCGCCGGCGACGCCGTGGACCTGACGACGTTCCCCGTCCCCGTCCACCACGAGCTCGATGGCGGGCGGTACATCGGGACCGCCGACCTGGTCATCACCCGCGACCCGGACGACGGCTGGGTCAACTTCGGCACCTACCGCACGCAGCTCCGCGACGAGACGACCGCGCTCTCGTACATCTCGCCCGGCAAGGACGGCCGGCTCCACCGCGACGCCTACTTCGAGCGCGGCGAGCCCTGTCCGGTCGTCATCGTCTGCGGCCAGGACCCGGCGGTCTGGCTCGCGGCGACGCTGAGCGTCCCCTCGGGGGTCTCGGAGTACGAGTACGCCGGCGGGCTGACCGGCCGGCCCGTCGAGGTCGTCGAGGGCGAGGTGACGGGCCTGCCGATCCCGGCCGACGCGGAGATCGCCCTCGAGGGCTACCTCACCGAGGCCACCGACTGGGAGGGCCCCTTCGGCGAGTGGCCGGGCTACTACGCCGGCGGCAAGCGGCTCGAGCACGTCTTCGAGGTCGAGCGCATCTACCACCGCGACGACCCCATCCTGACCTGCTCGGCGTCGAACAAGCCGCCCCACGAGCACCTGTTCGAGCGCTGCGTCTCGCGGTCGTCGCGGCTCTGGGAGGCGCTCGAGGACGCCGGCGTGCCGAACATCGAGGGCGTCTGGGTCCACGAGGTCGGCGAGGGCCGGGCGTTCAACGTCGTGGCCATCACGCAGCGCTTCGCGGGGCACGCCAAGCAGGCCGGCGTGCTCGTCCAGCACCTCACCCCGGCCCGGTACGGCGGCCGGTGGTCGGTGGTCGTCGACGCCGACATCGAGCCGACGGACCTCGACGAGGTGCTCTGGGCGATGGCGACGCGGGTCGACCCGGCCCGGGACCTCGAGGTCATGGGACGGACCTGGACGAGCAAGATCGACCCGACGACGGTCGGTCAGGACCCCGACGACGACGCGTGGTTCAACAGCCGGGTGGTCGTCGACGCGACCGTCCCGTACGAGCACCGAGACGACTTCCCCCCGGTCGCCGAGAGCAGCCCCGAGCTCCGCGAGCGCATCCGGGCCGAGTGGGGCGAGCGGATGCGCGAGGCGGTCGCGGACGTCGAGCCGGCCATCGGGCGCTGAGGGGACGGCGCGGCGGACGGACGGCTCGACGGCGAACGAACGGTCGAGCTACCGGTCGAGCAGCCGGGAGACCGTCCCCGAGTAGATGTCGGCGCGCTCGTCGTCGGTGATGGGCAGCGCGTCGATGGCGGCCATGATGGTCCCGGGCCAGTACTCGCCGTTGTCCGGGCCGAGCGGGTAGTCGGAGCTGTAGACCATGCGGTCGGCCCCGAAGAACTCGTAGCCGCACTGGAGCGGGTAGACCTCGCCCTGGCTGCTCACGGCGGTGTCGCCGTAGACCCGCTCGAGGTAGGTCTCGAGGGGGTCGTCGAGGTCGGCGACGGCCTGCTCGGCGTAGAGCTCGGGCTCCTCCTGACGGGTCTGGTACCACGACTGGAACCGGCCGACGAGGTAGGGCAGCGTCCCGCCCAGGTGGTGGCTGACGACCCGGACGTTTCGGTGACGGTCCAGGAGCCCGCTGAAGACCAGCCGGGCGAGCGCGATGCTCGTGTCGAAGGGCCAGGCGAGCATCTTGTAGATCCAGGTCTCGCCCACCGCGAAGTCGTGCCACTCGGCCAGCTGCGGGTGGATCCAGACGGGGAGGGCCAGGTCGTCGACCGTCTCCCAGAACGGCTCGAACGACGGGTCGTCGAGCATGGCGCCCTCGACGTTCGAGAAGATCTGGATGGCGGGCATGTCGAGCTCGTCCGCGCACCGACGGACCTCGTCGAGGTAGTCGCCGGTCAGGTGGGGGATGGTCCCCATCGGGATGAACCGGTCGGGGTGCTCGTCGGCGATGCGCCGGATCTCGTCGTTGGCCAGCCGGACCGCCGACAGCGCGTCGTCGGGGTCGATGCCGAGCCAGATGGTCGGCCGGGCCAGGTTGATGACCTGGCGGTCGATGCCGAACCGGTCGAGGAAGTCGATGCGGCCCTCGACGTCGGTCATCCGGGACGCGCTCCGGAGAGAGCTGGCCTGCAGGGAGGCCTGGAGCCCCTCGATGGCGTCGAGGATGGCCTCGCTGGTGATGTGTGAGTTGGCGTCGATGATGTCCGCCATGGGGTGGACAGATGACCCAGGCCTGTTAAAGCGGTTCCGACCCCAGCGAGGCGGCCGCCCGGACCCGACGGTCCAGCCGGCCTCGTCCGACCGCCCGGGTCAGTCGGACGTCGCCGACGTCGGCTCGGGCGCGAGGTAGACCCGGGGGCTGAGCAGCAGGGCCGCGGCGGCGCTCGCGACGAGGGTCGCCAGGGCGAGGTACGCGAAGCTCTCCCGGATGCTCGCCACGTCGGCGACGTAGCCGATGACGACCGGCGAGAACGCGCTCAGCGCCTGGGTGAACGTCCAGAGGTAGCCGAACGTCCGGCCCTCCCACTCGTCGGGCGAGATGTCCGAGACGAGCGTGTCGCGGGCCGGGTTCGCCCCCCAGATGCTCCCGCCGACGACCAGGAGCGTGACGAGCAGCCCGAGCGGCGAGAGCCGGACGAAGGAGAGCACGACCAGCCCGACCGTGGCCAGCGAGAACAGCCCGACGATGACCTTGCGGTGGTCGTAGCAGTCGGTCAGCTCGCCCGCCGCCAGCTGGACGACCGCCGCGGTGAGCAGGAGCGCCGAGAAGTAGGCGTTCGCCAGCGACGTGGGCCCGATGGTCGTCCCGAAGACGGTCAGCGAGTAGCCGTAGACGTCCGTGACGAACGTCGGGACGTAGGTCCGGACCCCCTTGGTCGCGACGCCGCGGGTGACGAAGAACAGGAGCACGACGAGCATGGGGTAGACGAACGACCGGCGGTCGGCGAGGGCGGCTCGGGCGGCGTCGCCCGCGTCCGGCTCACCCGCCTCGACGGCCGCCCTCGCCCGGGCCGGTCGGGTCTCGATGACGCCGCGCGAGAGCACGGCGGCGAGCGCAGCCGCGTAGCCGACCCCGACGAGTCCCAGCACGAGGAGCACGCGGTTCCACGACAGGACGAGGACGAGCACCGCCACGGACACCGGCGCGAGGGTGTCCCCGAGCTTCGAGGCGCTGCCCCAGATGCCGAGCGCCCGGCCCTTCCGGCCCTCGCGGACGTTCGAGCTGACCATCGGGTAGCCCGTCGGGTGGACGGCGCTCGAACCCGCCCCCGCGACGACCATCCCGGCCGTCATGACCAGGAAGGGCCCGGTGAACGTGGCCCCGAGGACGGTGAGCGCGGGCAAGGTCGGGCCGAGGTTGGGCGAGAGGCCGAAGAGCACGTAGCCGAGGCCCATCATCGCGAGACCCGGCGGGAGGAGGTACCGGCGGTCGTACCGGTCCGAGAGGACGCCCAGTGGCGCCTGCCCGAGGCCGGACACGAGCGAGTAGACCGACACGAGGAGCCCGAGCTGCCAGAGCGGGTAGCCGAGGCCAAGGGTCAGGATGGGGATGAGCGGCGGGAGGAGGCTGCTCAGGAAGTGCTGGGCGCCGTGGGCCGTCCCCAGCACCAGCGCGGCGCCCCACTCCCGGTCGAGCCGACGTCGGTGCAACGTGTCCCGAGTCTCGGGGTCGCCGGTAATGGTTCTTCCCCGCACCGGACAGTCAACACCCTTATGTGGGCGAGCACCCGCTTCGCCTCATGACAGGCGGTCACACGGTCGTGGACGTCGACGCCCACTACCTGGAGGCCATCGAGGAGCTGGCCCCGTACTTCGACGAGGACGACCCCTGGCGCATGCGGCTGCAGGAGCGTCCCGACCGGATGACGCCCTCGAACACGCCCGACCACTACATGTACGGGCGCATCAGCCGCGACGAGGTCGGCTACCTGGACGGCAAGATGGCTCCCGAGGAGGTGCCCGCGACCATGGAACGCCTCGGCATCGACAAGATCCTCATGCTGTCGCACACGGCCATCGGGGTCTCTCGCATCGGGGCCCAGGACGCCCGCCCGTACGTGCTCTCGAAGGGCTACCTGGAGTACATGCTCGACCAGGTGCTCGACCCGTCGGCGGGCATCTACACCGCCATCCCCGTGCCCCACCAGGACCCGCAGGACGCCCTGACGCTCATCGACGACTACGCCGACGAGCCCGGCGTCGTCGCCCTGTGCCTGCTGACCGCGGGCCCGGAGCCGCCACTGGGCCACCGGCGCTACGAGCCGGTCTACGAGGTCGCCGAGCGCAAGGGGCTCCCGGTCATCTTCCACGCCGGCGGCTCCAGCCTCGACGACTTCTACATCTCCGGCTTCGAGCGGTTCATCGAGTCGCACTCGCTGGGCTTCCTCTGGAGCGTCATGGCCCAGGTCACCAGCGTCGTGATGCAGGGCGTCCCCGAGAAGTTCCCCGACCTCGACATCGTCTTCCAGGAGGCCGGCATCACCTGGGTGCCGGGGTACATGGCGCGGCTCGACGCCGAGTACCTCAAGCGACGGGCCGAGGTTCCGCTGCTCGAGAAGCGCCCGAGCGAGTACATGAAGGGCTTCTACTACGGCACCCAGCCCATGGACTTCGCCCTCTCGAACGACTGGCTGGAGGCGACCATCGAGGCGCTCGGCGGGGCGAGCTCGCTGATGTACGCCTCGGACTACCCCCACTGGGACTACGACCCGCCGAGCACCATCACCGACATCCCGTTCCTCTCGGACGCGGAGCGGGGGCGGATCCTCGGGGGCAACGCCGAGGCGGTGTTCGGGATATGAGCAACGAAGTGGGGACCGACGGCGGCGACGCGGGGGCCGAGGAGGACCAGGCGAGGGCCGATGCTGGGGACGTGACGAGGACCGACGGCGGCGACGCGAACCGCGTGCTCGTCTGCGACGTGGCCGACGTCCCCGACGGCGAGCGGGTCATCGTCGACGTGAAGGGCGTCGAGGTCGGCGTCATCAACGTCGACGGCGAGCTCTTCGCGGTCCGGAACGCCTGTCCGCACCGCTACGGGCCGGTCTGCGAGGGCAAGGTCACCAACGCGCTCGTGGGTACCTGGCCCGGCGTCGGCCAGCGCCTCGAGGAGTCGATGACCGGCGACCCGGCCATCGCGTGCCCGTGGCACGGCTGGGAGTTCGACCTGGCGACGGGCGTCCACCTCGGCGACGCCGACTACTCGGTCGCGACGTACGACGTGGTCGTCGAGGGCGACGGCGTCTACCTCGAGCTGTAGGGCGCGGCGAGGACCCAACAGTAGGGGCCCGCGGGGGTCCGCGGTCCGTCGCCCAAACCCTTATCGCCCGCCGCGGTTCGCCCTCACCAATGCCGCGCATCGTCGACGTCGACGCCCACTACTTCGAACCCGCCGAGGTCATCGGGGCGTACTTCGCCGAGCCCTGGCGCACGCGGGTGCTCGACGCCTGGAAGGGGGCCGACTCGATGATGACCAGCCTGTTCCCCGGGAGCACCGGCGACCAGGAGGTCTACGGCCGCATCCGGCGGACCGAGCTCGACACGGCGACGGGCCGGGGGCTCCGGGACCCCGAGGACGTCCCGGTGGCGATGGCCCACGTCGGGGTCGACGCGTGCATCCTGCTCTCCCACCGGATGCTCTCCTTCGCCCGCCTGGCCGGCGAGGACGAGCGCTAGGTCGTCCTGGCCAACGGCTACGTCGACTACATGCTCGACCGGGTGGTCGACCCGGCCGAGGGCATCTACACGATGGTCCCGGCGCCCTACCGGGACCCCGAGGCGTCCGTCGAGCTCATCGACCGCGTCGGCGACGAGCAGGGCGTCGTCGGCGTCGTCTTCGTCACGCCGGGGGCGGAGCCCCCGCTCGGGAACCGCCGGTACGACGTCATCTACGAGACCGCCGAGGCCGCCGGCCTCCCGGTCGTGTTCCACGGCGGCGGGGCCTCCATCGACTACTTCCACCTCCGGGGGTACGAGAAGTTCATCGAGACGCACACGCTGGGGTTCATGCTCAACAACGCCGCCCAGCTCACCAGCCTCGTCGTCCAGGGCGTCCCGGAGAAGTTCCCGGATCTCGAGGTCGTCTTCCAGGAGAGCGGCGTCTTCTGGATCGCCACGATGATGCACCGGCTCGACGCCGAGTACCTGAAGCGGCAGTCGGAGGCCCCGCTGCTCCGCCATCGGCCGAGCCACTACCTCCGGGGGTTCCACTACGGCACCCAGCCGATGGAGCAGCCCGAGGATCCCGCCCACCTGGCGGCGCTGTTCGACATGATCGGCGGCGCCGACCGCCTGCTGTACGCCTCCGACTACCCGCACTGGGACTACGACCCGCCCAGCGTCATCACGAAGCAGCCGTTCCTCTCCGACGCGGAGCAGGCGGAGATACTCGGCGGCAACGCCGAGGCGGTGTTCGGGATATGACCGGGCGCGTCCCGGTCGGGCCGGTCGACGAGTTCCCGCCCGGGGAGCGGACCCTCGTCACGGTCGAGGGCCGGGAGGTCGGCGTCTTCAACGTCGACGGCGAGCTCTACGCCATCGCCAACCGGTGCGCGCACGAGGGCGGCCCCGTCTGCGACGGCCAGCCCCGCGGCGCGCTCGTCGGCGAGTACGTCGGGCCCGGGGAGCGGGTCCGCGAGTCGTTCTCGACCGCGCCCGCCATCGCGTGCCCGTGGCACGGCTGGGAGTACGACCTGCGCACCGGCCGCCACCTGGGCGACCCGTCCATCGCCATCCCCACCTACGACGTCGTGGTCGTGGACGGCGTCGTCCACGTCGAGCCCTGACGGGGCCGCCGACCCGTCAGCCGACCCGGTCCCTGTGGGTGGGGTCGGCCCGTCCAGCCCCGTATCACGCCGCGGTCCGGGCCTCGCGGATGCGCTCGACCTGGTCGCGCGAGAGCGACAGGTCGGCCGCGCCCACGTTCTCGTCGAGCTGCTCGACGCTCCGGGCGCCGACGATGGGCACGACCGCCGGGAAGCGGTCCTGGTCCACGAGCCACCGGAGGGCGACCTGGGCCGGCGTCCCGCCGACCTCGTCCGCGACGGTCCGGACGGCGTCCAGGACGTCCCAGGCGGCCTCGGAGACGTACTTGCGCTCGAACGTGTCGCCGAGCCGGGCCCCCCTGGACCCCGACGGGGCCGCGGCCTCGCGGTCGTACTTCCCGGTCAGGAACCCGCCGGCCAGCGGGGAGTACGGACAGAGCGCGAGCCGCTGGTCGGCGCAGACGTCGAGGTAGGCGTCGAGGTCGAAGTCGGCGTAGCGCGCCGCGTTCTGCCGCGCCGCGTCGAACGGGGGCTGGGCCACGAGGAACGGCTCGAGGTCGCGGCGGTCCGCGGCCCAGAGCGCCCGGACGAGCTTCCACGCCGCCATCGTCGAGACCCCCAGGGCGTGGACGCGACCCTCCCGGACCAGGTCGTCGAGCGTCCGGACGATGGCGTCGACCGGCGTCGCGTCGTCCCACCGGTGGACGTAGTAGAGGTCGAGGTAGTCCGTGCCGAGGGCGTCGAGGGTGCGGTCGAGCTGGGCGCGGACGTGGCGGCGGCTCAGGCCCCCGCCCCGCGGGCCCTCGCCCACCTGCAGCCCGACCTTCGAGGCGATGGTCACCTCGCCCCGGTCGTGGTCCGCGAGCCACTCGCCGAGCCAGCGCTCCGCCCGCCGGTTCGGCTTGCCGTAGACGTTGGCCGTGTCGAAGAAGGTGATGCCGCGGTCCCAGGCCGCGTCGAGCAGGTCGAGCGCCGACGCGCGGTCGGTCTCGACCCCGCCGCCGAAGTCGCGCCCGAACCGCCAGGTCCCGTAACAGAGCGACGAGACGCCCATCCCGGTCCCGCCGAGGATCGTCTGCTCCATGGGCCACCGTCCCCCGTCGCCGCCAAATACGTTCGCCCGTCGTCGACGCCACCCCACCGCCAATGGGGGCGGCTCGACCCCCGTCTCAGGGGCCCGGCGTCCCGACCGGGGCCCCGTGGGGGGTCCGGGCGAAGGCCACCAGCACGACGCCAGCGACGAGCGCGCTGGCGAGCCCCATCGCGAGGAACCCGGCCCCGAGCCCCCAGTCGGCCACGACGAGGCCCACGGCCACGGGGGCGGCCGTCTTCCCGAGGTTCTTGAGGACCTCGTTGAGGGACACCACGCTGGCGCGGACGTCGTCGCCGACGCCCTGGGTCAGCGCGCTCTTCTGGAGCGGCGCGATGACCCCTTCGCTCACCCCGTAGACCCCGGCGAGCCCGACGAAGGCGGGCAGCGACCCGGCCGCCGGGAACGTCGTGACGACGAGCCCGCTCGCCAGGACGGCGCCCGCCATCACGAGGCCCAGCGGCCCGAGGTTGAACGACCGCCGTGACTGCGACGCCACGAGCACCTTCACGCCGCTGATGCTCCCGACGACGACGCCGACGCTCCCGACGCCCACGCCGCCGGCCGTGACGAGCAGCGGGAGGAAGGTCAGGACGCCGTAGGCCAGGAAGAAGCGGACGACGCCGAGCACGAGCGTCCCGGCGACGAGCGGTCGGCGAACCGCCCGCCAGACCGATTCATCGGCCTGACCTCCGGGGCGTCCGGGGGCCTCGGTCGTCGCCTCACGGTTCGGCGGTGCGTCCGCGCTGGCCGACCGGCCGGAACCGACGTCGGACCGACGGCTCGCCTCGACCGACGGCCCCGGCTCGGGGAACCACCACTGGACGGCGAGCCCGGCCGGGATCGCCAGGAGGAAGAGCAGGAAGGGGAGGTTCCAGGCCACCGCGGCCAGGGCGCCGGCGACCACGGGGAAGGCGAACCCCCCGAGGTTGACGGCGACCACCCGGAGCCCCTGGGCGCCGGCCTCGGCGTCACCCTCGAACAGGTCGCCGAGCAGCGTGATGGTCAGCGGCGAGATGGCGCTGAACCCGACGCCCTGGAGCGCGCGGAGCGCGAGGATGGTCGGGAGGTCCCGCGCGAAGAACACCAGCGCGCCCGCGACGCCGAACAGGAACAGGCCCGCGACGAGCGGCGGCCGCCGGCCCACCCGGTCGGCGAGCCAGCCCACGGCGGGGACGGTGACGACGACGGGGAGGGTGTAGGCCGTCATCACCAGGCCAGTCTGAGGCTCGGTGAGGGACAGGTCGCGCAGCATGACCGGGAGGACCGGCGCGATGCCGGCGGCCCCGAGGAGGGTGAGGGCGCTGACGGCGTAGACGACGACCGCCCTCGGCTGGCGCTCCGGCCGTCTCCCCCGTCCCCGGGCCGACTCGGTGCCCATCGTCGGCGTCCCATCCCCGCACCGCTACTATGGTCTTTCGCCCGGCCGCGTCGGGACCCGCCGACGGTCGCGGTCCCGGCGACGATCCCGGTCCCCGCGGCCCACGGCGCTCAGGTCGACGGCCAGAGCTGGTTCACGTGCAGCACGCTCGCGGCCGCCCGCGCCGC
>Ga0102944_1000683_pt1 | contig 24892 bp, 20 predicted proteins | sample SalPonD_shore_MG_FD_78172 | JGI IMG/M metagenome (GOLD analysis project Ga0102944, IMG submission 78172) | Salt pond soil microbial communities from South San Francisco under conditions of wetland restoration - Salt Pond MetaG... | ecosystem: Environmental > Aquatic > Marine > Intertidal zone >...
AATTCTTGGTGCTTGAAATGATTTGATTATTTTACACAATGATATTAAGCATTATTTCATAAGATGTGCCTTGCCGCTGGTCTGGGTGGCATCGGTCAATGTGCTTCTAATGGTTTCGTTTGGTGATGGATTAGGCCGATTAGAGAGATTTAATTTTCACCGAAATCAATAATAAGTTAGAAGAGGATTGTTATTTATGAGATTAGATTTTTTTGTGATGCACGATATTTGTTATAAAATTATCGAATAATGGTTCGTTCTTTAAACAGGAAGATTAACAATGATTGATACAGTTTCTCCCAAAAAGCGAAGCGAAATTATGTCTCATATAAAAGGGAAAGATACATCGCCCGAATTGATGATTCGCAAAGGTCTTCATAACCTCGGTTATAGATATATTCTCCATGATAAAAGATTGGCTGGCAACCCTGACTTGGTATTTCCAAAATACAATTTAATTATCGAAGTAAATGGTTGCTTTTGGCATGCTCACAATTGCCATATATATAGACTTCCAAAGTCAAATAAATCATATTGGGCAAAAAAAATTAAAGGAAACGTGAGCAGGGACAAAGAAAATTGGAATGCACTTCTTAGCCAGGGATGGCGGGTTTTACTTATATGGGAGTGCGCATTGAAAGGAAAGACAAGTTTAGAGATTGATGACGTATTAGGCAAGGCTGAAAATTTTATTCATTCAAATATAGCTTTTGAAGAGATAGAGGGTACCAATAATTGATTTAGAATCACGAGTTTTCATATTTTACAACTGGTTCTATTAATTTCTTCCCTAAGATAGGAGGGACAGCGTTACCAATAACTTTGTATTTTGCCTTTAAAGACGAATCGATATCCAATAATTCATGTGGCAAATCTTGTAAAATTGCACATTCTCTCCAGGAAAGTCGCCGGTTTTCATTACCTCGTAATTTCCAATTATCTTTTCCCACCTTCAGCATGGGTTTGCCCATCGGGTGAAGTGGAACGTGATGGCTGTTCGCGACAATTGTATAGCTTAATTCATCCCAAGATCTTTTTCGGTTCCTGGTTAAATAATGCCCATGAAATGGTCCATCAAAATATTCTCCTTCGGGCCATCGATCCATCGAATACAATAGATCCTGTAAAAATTTAAAATGCTTCTCTTTCTTTAGACCATGGGTCGGTTCAGGAAAATGGTATTTAAAATCATGAAGATCCTTGCGTACACCAACAATAAATATACGTCTACGCGCTTGGGCTACTCCATAATCTTCTGCTTTTAATAATTTATATTGTGGGGTGTATCCAGCCTCCTTGAATCCTTCCAGTTGTTGATTAAAAAACCAACCATCTTCGGCAGAGAGCATACCTCGGACATTTTCCACAAAAAGATATTTAGGCTTAATTTGTTTTAACGCACGGAGGAATTCAGTATATAAAAAATTGCCTTTTATATTGTAGAGATCCCGGGTCTCAAAGTTTTTATTTCGGCGGCGGGCTCCGAGACTAAATCCAGTACATGGGTAACATCCAATGAGAATGTCTGCCTGAGGAAAATTTCCAATTTTTTGTATATCCCCCAAATGGAAATCTACATTTGGAAGTATTGATCTATATGCCTTTGACGCATCCTCGTCTATATCATTAGCCCAAATGATCTCAATCCCAGCTTTGGTCGCACCGAGATCAAAACCCCCGCAACCTGAAAACAAAGATATAGCTTGTAATTTTTTCATAATGATAAAGTTATTTAATAATTTGGTGATATTTTAAAATATTGGTTCGGACATTTCAATCGCATTCTGTACATAACCCGCTATATATTTTTCCAACTTAGTGTAATGTTCTTTCGTTAATTTGGCGATTCTAAGCCTGTCAAAAAGAACAGATGTGGCTATTTCCATTGCATTATACCATTTCCCAGAGTCATTTCTGTACACGTGAGGAATAAAAATCATTAATACGGGAGGGACGGTATAAGTGATATAATTAAATCGTGAAGGATCAATATCATACTGTTTCCTCCCCCAATCTTGAGTACATGTACATTGACCAAAAAAAATAGGAAAACTTGTCAAACCATCATCGAAGGGGATCCAAGCTACTAAATCAAGTCCTCCATCTCCACCTGATTTTGCTCGTATTTCTTCTTCATATTTTTGGTTAATGCTTTCGCCGATATCTTCAGATAAGTTATGAATTTTATTTTGGAAATTTCCGCTGTAACGCCTATCCTTATTAACCTTGCTAACACCAAACATGTATGCTTGGCTAGTATCTGGCAAGAATTCGACAAGGGCATGAAAGCAAAGGTATTCAAAAAATGAAGTGAGGTTATATTGATCTGACTTGGAAACACATCTAAGGTTAGAAGATAAAAGTAAGAAGATATATATTTTGTGGCATTTATGTATTCTCCCCTTTGTTTTTAATACATTTCCGTTATTTAAAATTTTAAAAGGATATATAGTCCCGAAACTGTCTGCACGATATTTTAATTGAATAAACCAATCAGCGACTTTTCTTTTCCATCTATCATCTCTATTTGATGGTTCAGATGTAGCGAGTTCGACCTCTTCATCAGTTGTAGGGAAGTCATCCTTTAGTGTTCTTACTCTCTGGACAACATCACCTTGTGTTATCTCTTTATCGAGATTCAATAGACACAATAATTCAATATAGTCAGCCCAGATATAATCGGTATCATTGTCTGGTAAATTATCCAAATCGATGCTTATGCTATCTACAGTCATGATGTTTAATTATTCAGGCTTCCGTTCCATCAGTCATTTTGTCGAGTTCCTTTTTAATCAGAAAAACTAGGTTCTCTGCCAATCTATATATTTCACTTAAAATTTCATGATCATGTGTTTTCGGGTTCTTTACCATATGGATATACTCGTTCGCATTTTTAAGTTCTCGCTTGGCTTCCCGAATAGAAATTGAGAATATCTCATCGGGCTGATCTGTGTATTTAACTGCCTCCTCAAGTGGATCACCATCTTCAAATTTTTCCAAAGCTTTGTCAAATTCAACAATTTTAGAAAGTAATTTTAAATTCCTTGATTCGCCAACTCTTGTTTTTCCGCTCGCATTTTTTTTAAAGAGCCAGTTAGTAAAAGTCTCAAGTTTATCCAAATTCAATCCTGTAAGACTGGGATCTCTATTGCTATTTAATTCCAGAAAATTTGAGAGACTAGAATAATTAAGAGAAGTGGTGAGCAACGAGAAGTCTATTTGTTCTTCATCTAAATCTTCAATGTCGAAATATTCTTGTTCTTTAATTTTTCTATATATATTTAAGCCTGTTAATAGCTGGGCAACATAATATCTTTTGCTACCAATAGTTTTGGCTAATGATTCATGAAGCTCAGCTTCATTATCAATTGATAATGAGTCAGCCAATTGTTCAAGATACCTTGCCTTTTGAAGCGGATCCCATTCTTTTATACCTGTAATATGCCTATATCCAAGGTAATTTAGAATTTCTTTTCTGTTATTGTAAATAAGCGCCGGAATCTGACCGGGTTTATGAGTTGCCTCTTCGCTTATTTTTGAAATTGTCCTCATTTTTCGTGTAGCTAGAGATGGATCCAACAACAACTTCACTGCAGCTAATCTGCGATTGCCCTCTACAACTATAAAAGAATCCTCCTCATTTGAAGGGATAGCTAGTACAGGTTCTCCTTCAAAGTATCCAGTTTCGGCAATTGAGCCCATTAATTCTATTATGTTTGCCTTCTCTATCATATACTCATACACTTTTTCTGTGTCGATCCCTTGTTTAATAGATGGCAACCTTGGATTATCAGGATCGAAATGCAATTTATTTACATTTATAAATTGGACTCTATCTTTAGACATACCTATTCCTCATCCCTCAATTAGCCTGCCATATTAGATATTATTGTATTTATTAAAGCTAACTTTTTATGTATTCTAAGTAAATAATTATATCTTCACATGCTACTCCAATATTCCAGATTGCGATTTTATCAAGTTGTGTTATTTCCTATTTTTTCAAAACCTTTTATTTTCTTATTAGTCAATGCAAATCCGTTAGAGTAATCACCCTTCGGAGTCATACAGAGGTGCATTTATTCTTGAATGCAGTTCCCTGATTCACCTGTACACCAGATGCAAACTAATGTCCTTGCATAACGGGTTGATAAGGCTAAATCTTTTATTTTGTTATCTCAACATCAAAATTCCCTGCCACCGGCTCCTTAAGTAACGACGGGCGGGCTGCTTCCCCATATTTCACAATTTTTTTGTATGTGATGGACAGTAGTTCTTCCCGACGTTTCTCCATAACCCGGTGGGCCGGTTCCGCCGGGGTCTTCGGCGGCGGTTTTTCATGTCGTTCCTCCTGATTCACTCGGCAAGTTGGGCCCGGCACTGGGGGCAGCGGGTGGCGTCCTTATGGATCTTGCTGAGGCAGTGCGGGCAACGTTTGCCCCCGGCGAACAGGGAAAACAACACGCCGAAGGGGCCGAATAATAGTCCCAGCACAAACCATAGCACGAAATTGGCGCCTTTGTTGGAGGCGATCAGTCCGGCGGTCAAGCCGAACAACAACCAGAGCAGCATGAGTTCCATACGCGCACTCCCTGGTTCGAAGGGTTCATCAGACGGTAGCCCGAGTCCACACACACCACAATCGCCGGAAGTGATCCACATCACATGGGGAAGCAAAAATTACGACACCACTATTATCGCCATTAAATGGCGCACTGGCAAGGGTTCATTCCGGGCGGACTTCTCCGATTGTTGCGTTTTTCAACAAGAAAGCCCGGTCCGGATACATCATCCCGGCAATATTTCTCTTGCGGTAAAAATTGTGGTTTATTAAAGTGTAAAAGATGACAAGAAATGTCATTGTTGTATTCTGTATTCATTGACATATTCAACACATTCTTTTCCCGCCGGCGGAAGCCGCTTCTCCGAACCTGAGGGCAGGTGGCTATTGACCCGGGCATTCATCGGGATCTCCCGGCGGCGGATCGACTGGAGTGGCGAACCTCTTATGACAACCTGAACCGGTACCTGCAGGGATATAGCGCGTGACGGCGTTATTGGCGGGGGGCTCGCCGCCTGTAAATATAGAGAATGATATTTGTCAGGACGATTATGGAAGTTCAAGGGAGGAGTTCGGTGGACCATAGAGAGAACCTGCATGCCTTACTGATGGACCTGGAGGCCGACCCGGACCTCCTGGAAGCCACCCGCAACATTCTGAAGGCCGGGTATAAAGGCCTGAAATTCACCTGCCGTCTGCTCACCCCCGGGGACATGGGGACCGTCCCGTCTTCCCTGGAAAATGCAGCGGACGATACGATTCTGATCTGCGTGTGTGGTCCGGATACCCTGCCGCAGCTGCAGGATCTGCTCACCGCGGACCGGCGCGACGCAATGGCGCTCCCCACGGTGGTGGTGATGCCGGTGCCGGACGCAGACCGGATCATGCGGTTGTTCGACCTGGGGGTGGCGGATTTCATCATTCCGCCCCTGCATGGGGCGGACTTCTGGCCCCGGCTGCTGCGCCTGATGCGATTCCGGCGGAAAAACCGCACCCTGGAATGGCAGATGAAGGAGAAGCTGGGGCTGCGGCAGATCATCGGCGAGGACCCCGGGTTCCGGGAAGAGGTCCGGAAGATCCCGGTGGCGGCGGAAAGCGACGCGCAGGTGCTTATCACCGGGGAGACGGGGACCGGCAAGGAGCTGTTTGCCCGGGCGGTGCACTATTTGAGCCCCCGGGCCGAAAAACCGTTCGTGCCCCTGAACTGCGGGGCGCTGCCGGCGGAACTCATGGAGAACGAGCTGTTCGGGCACCGCAAGGGCGCTTATACCGGCGCGCATGCCGCCGAAGAGGGACTGGTGCACCAGGCGGAGGGCGGGACCCTGTTCCTGGATGACGTGGACTGCCTGTCGCAGGTCGCCCAGACCAAGCTGTTGCGCTTCCTCCAGGAGAAAGAGTACCGGCGGCTGGGCTCCCGGAAAATCCGGAAGTCGGACGTCCGGATCATCGCCGCCACCAACCTGGACCTGGAGGAGGCGGTCCGGTCCGGAAACCTCCGCTCCGATCTGTATTACCGGCTGAACGTGATCCCGCTCCACCTGCCGCCGCTTCGGGACCGGCAGGACGATATCCTGGTCCTGGCGCGGTATTTTCTCCGGAAGTACTGCCGGGAATACGGCAAGCAGGTCCACGAGTTCAGCCCCGGCACCCGGCGGCACCTGTTGCTGTACCGCTGGCCGGGCAACATCCGGGAACTGCAGAACGTGGTGAAACGGGCGGTCCTGTTTACGGAGGGGCCGGTGATTTACGACCTGCATACCACCGTTGGGCCGCTGGAAGCGGAGCGCTCCGTGGAGCCGTTCAACCTGGCCAAGGCGGCGGTGATCGAAGCATTCGAGAAAAAATATATCCGGAGCCTCCTCCGGATTCATAACGGCAACATCACCCATGCCGCCGAGGCGGCCCGGAAACACCGCCGGGCGTTCTGGGAGCTCATCCGCAAGCACCGCATCGACGTGGAGCAGTTTAAATCCGAAGCCCCCGTCTCGTAATACCCTCCGATGTTCTTACCCGGATTCCCGGCGCCGGCCCGGCCGCCCGGGTTCCATTCCCCAGGTAGGACGGATCTGTCATAATTCCCCGGCCGTTCCCGGGCAATTTCCGGACGGAAACCGGAGAGATCTATGCGGATTATCTCACTGTAAAAATAATATGTTAGATATCTGGCCTGACCTGGCTCCCACCCGGTTGGTTTAATAATTGTATCGGAGAAATGAAAAAAGGACTCCGGCAGTGTGTTCGACAGAGAAACGGTCGCAGGTACGCGCCATCGAGAAGAACGTTTTGGAATATCTGCTCCGCAACCCGGACGCCCGGGATACCCTGGAAGGCATCGTGGAATGGTGGCTGCTGGAACGGGAGATCCGCCGCCGGACCGAACAGGTCAAAGAAGCCATTAACACCCTGGTGGACGAGGGGCTGCTCCTGAAACAACAGTCCGCTGATTCACGAACGCATTTTACCATCAATACCGAACGCTCCCGGGAGGCGGAGGCATTCCTCCGCTGTCAAGGCTGTGAAGACGGGGAGAAGGGTGAAGGATAACGCGGCACGAACCGGTGGGTAGTGAACCCTTGAGTCATGCGTAAATGCGTAAAAGCGTGGATGCGTGGATGCGTAAAGGCGTAAAACGGAGACCGGACCACCCGGTTCCGTCCTCCACAAACAGTCCTCGGATTTCACTGATTAACACGGATTACCATCAAAAAAACGATGGGAAGGCAGTGGCAAGCCCTGTTTCCCCTCCCCCCTGAAAGCGGGCTAACCCCGCCTCCCGGTCCCGATCTTTCCTACTGTAGCCTGAGTGATCTCACTGTAAAAAATCCGGGCGGACGTTCGTCCGTTCTCTTCCCGTTTGAACGGGTGTTGGCGGAACTAAAGCGCCTGCCGGCTCCGGAGTCCACCCCCGGGCAGGACCGGCGCCTAAATGCGTGGTGACGGTTTTTTAGGGGCCCGGCAGACTCCGGGGTACACCGCTGTTGACGAGAGGTGGACAATTTTGTCGGGGTGGGTGAAGCCGCCAATGAAGGGCGTTTGGGGCGACGCAGAACTTTCCCTACGATAAAAGTATCCGGTTCGGTCTGCGATGGCCGTGTTCACCGGAGCGGAAGTGATGTGCGGTAAGTTGTTGAAAAATTTGCGGTAATGCCGTTTCTCCGGAATTCTGAGAACGTTGGCCTGAAAGTTGTAAGGAGTATCCGGAAAGGTGAGCGCAGTAATCTCCATTTTCGGGAGGGCGTTCTTTGAACCCAAAGTAAGGAACAGACATTCAGATGGCGGATTTTCGTGCAATCGAGGCGGTGGGGCAGTCGCTCTTACGCCTCCTCCGGATGAGCTATTCCCCGGAGGATTTCGATAACGATTTGCAGTTCCAGCTGTATGGTCCCGATAACTTTTCCAAGCCGATGTCGGCCGGGGTGTCCATTTTCCTGTACCGGATTCTCCAGAACGGCACCCACCGGACGCCGGGCGGCCGGCGGAACGGGCAGGGCCGGAAGTATTACAGCAGTCTGCCGGTGGATCTCTATTTTCTCATGACGGTCTGGGCCAAGGATGTCTCCCTGCAGTATCGCATTGCGGGCTGGCTTATGCGGACCCTGGAGGATACTCCGGTGCTGCCTCACGGATTGCTGGAATCCGCGGCGCCCGGGATTTTCAAACAGGGCGAAACGGTGGAAATCGTGCTGTGGGAAATAACGAACGAGGACTTATTCCATCTCTGGGAATCCCTGGCGGAGGACGAGTACCAGCTCTCGATCCCGTACATGGCGCGGAACGTGTTCATCGAGTCGCGGCAGAAGGTGACCGAAGGCGCGCCGGTGCAGGAGCGGGTGTACGACGCGGGGGAGAGAGAGCCCGGTGGATAATGGGTTTTACGAGGAGAACCGGTGAATAATTTGTCTCAACCACCGATCGACGTAAAGGAGCGGTTGCGGATCTTTACGCCGCTGGGCATCCGGTTCTGGGATACGGCCCGGGACAGTGCCGTCCGGGACGGGCTGACGGTGACGGCCCGTCGGAAAGGGACTGCGGGGCCGGTCCGGCAAGCATTTCGCACCGGCGGAGGCCTTTATGCGTTCCGGCGGCTGCCGGGGCTGCGGCCGGTGGAATATCCGGATCCGGATGCGACCGACCCGGAGAGCCTGGCCGGTCCGTTCAAATATATTATCGAAGTCCGGGACGAGCACCACCGGTTTTTGCCGGTGGTGTTTGCCGTGGACGTGCCTTTGTCGTCGCGGGGAATTTATCCTGCGGCGGCAGCCGTCAGCCTGCCGGAGGACGGGCCGGCCGGATTTTACCTGTTTTCGGCGCCCGCCCGGACGCCCGCACCAGGGATTGCCGCGGTACGGGCCCAGATCCGGGATGTGACCTCGGGGCAGCCGGCCGCGTACGCCGTGCTGGAAGTGGTTCTCGACGGGTCGGCCTGGTACGGCATCGCCGATGACCAGGGCCGGGTGGCCGTCCAGTTCCCCTATCCCCGGGTGGAGGCGCCCCTGTTCGGGTCGCCCCCGGCCGGCAGCCAGCCACTGGCGAACCAGCAATGGGCGCTGGAGGTCCGGGTCCGGTACCAGCCGGACGGGCTGACCTCTTTCCCGCCCACCACGGTCCCGGATTATCGATCCATTTTTGAGCAGGAGCAGGGATTGCTCTACGAGCACTCTCCGGACGCCTCTCCACCGGGCGGGTTGACGGGGAGTCTGTCGGTGTCGCTGCACTACGGCGAACCGGCAATTGTGCGGACCGGCGGTGTTTCGGAGCTGCTCGTCCAGCCGAATGTGTCAATACCATAATGAGATTAAAGGAGGTGTATCGTGCCAGAATATCTTGCCCCGGGCGTTTACGTTGAGGAAACCAGTTTTCGCCCCAAGACCATCGAGGGGGTAAGTACCAGCACTGCCGGCTTTATCGGGCCGGCCCGTTACGGGCCGACCAGCGGCGAACTGGAATTACTTACCAGTTTTTCGGATTTCGAGCGCATTTACGGAGGGCTGGATCCCCTCACCTATTCCGACGGCACCGTGTCGCCGAATTACCTGGCGCATGCGGTGCGCGCGTTCTTCGAAGAGGGCGGCCGCCGCTGCTACGTAACCCGGGTGTACGACGGATCGGGCGGCGAGGCGGCCACCAGCAATTCTCCGCCGGATGCCATTCAGCTGACCGCCCGGTTTCCGGGCCGGGCCGGCGAGATGCGGGTCATCTTCACCCCGGTCCTGAGCGATAACCTGCTGGTAAGCGATCCCCTGACCGGGAGCGCCCAGATCCGGCGGATTAAGGAGCGGGATACGGTGTACGTGGACTCGGCCGACAGCATCCCGAGCACGGACTATTACAACGTGATCCGTGAGGACGACACCCTGAAGCTGGAGGATGCGAACGGGACGGTACAGGAGATCAGCAATTTGGATCCCACCGCCGACACGGTCAAGCTCCTCACGGTGAGCGTGTCCATCGAGCGGCCCATCATCCGGCCGCAGCGTCCGGGCGATCGGTACGACATTCCGGAGGTGCTGCAGGGCTTTTCCCTGCACCCGGAGAATTCCGATTCGCTGGCGGCGTATTTCGCCACGGAACCGGATTCCCGCCGGCTCCAGATTCTCGTGCCGTTTGCCATCGATTTGCCGGCGTCGCCGGCGGACGACCTGACCGGCGCGGATTACGCCCAGGCCCTGTTCGGGAACACGCCCGACCAGCCCACGGATCCGTTTCTCCTGGAAGGGGGATCCGACGGATCGCAGCCGTCGGCTGCCACCTATCGTGGGAATAATTCGGCCGCCAGTAAGAGCGGTTTTTATCTGCTGGAAGACCTGGAAGATATATCCATCGTGGCAGCACCGGGCTACTCCGCGGGCTATAACAGTAACCAGAACCGGGTGCTGGCCATCCAGGCGCACCTGATCAATCACTGCGAGCAGATGCGCTACCGGATTGCGGTGCTGGACACTCCCAAAGATCTTTCGCCCACCGGCGCCAAGGAATTCCGCAGCAAGATCGATTCGGAATATGCGGCGCTGTATTATCCCTGGGTGCGGATTCTGAATCCCATCACCGGGGAGGAACTGTTGCTGCCGCCCAGCGGATTCGTGGCGGGCATCTACGCCCGCAACGACGTGGAGCGTGGCGTGCAGAAAGCCCCGGCTAACGAGGTGGTCCGGCTGGCTATCGGGTTCGAGTTCCTGATCAATAAAGCCCAGCAGGAGCTGCTGAATCCGGAAGGGGTCAACTGTTTTCGGTTTTTCGAAGGCCGGGGCAACCGGCTGTGGGGCGCCCGGACCGTATCGTCGGATCCCGAGTGGAAGTACGTGAACCTGCGGCGGTATTTCGCCTACCTGGAGCGATCCGTGGACAAGGGCACCCAGTGGGTGGTGTTCGAAAGTAACGGCGAGCGCCTGTGGGAAAACGTCCGGCGGACGGTGCAGGATTTCCTGCTGAACGAATGGAAGTCGGGCCGGCTGATGGGACTGACCCCGGAGGAGGCGTTCTTCGTCCGGTGCGACCGGTCCACCATGACCCAGAACGATATCGACAACGGCCGGTTGATTTGCCTGGTGGGTGTGGCGCCGCTGCGTCCGGCGGAATTCGTCATCTTCCGGATCGGCCAGAAACTGCTGGAGACCACCGGATAAGGACCGGTTTACCGGCGGATGTTCCGTGCGGAGCATCCCGAACAGACTAACCCATCCGAGGGAATCGGAAAGGAGCAAGATGCATGGCTACCGCCAGAGAACGACCATATAGTCAATTTAATTACCTCGTGGACCTGGGCACCGGGGACACCGACAGCGCCAAGGCCGGCTTTCAGGAAGTGAGCGGCCTGGGGATGGAACTCACGGTGACCGAATACCGGAACGGCAATGAAAAGATCAACGCCTCCCGGAAGATCAACAGCACATACAAGGTCCCGGACGTCACCCTGAAGCGCGGCGTGATCGGCGAGACCGACCTGTACGAATGGCTGAAAACGGTCCACGACGGCAAGCAGGACGAATCGCTGCGCAACGTCACCATCCAGTTATTGAGCGAAGACCGGTCCTCGGTCGCCGTGACCTGGAAACTGGCCAACGCCCGGCCCATGAAGTACACCGGGCCTTCCCTGAACGGGAAAGGCACCGACGTGGCGATCGAAGAGCTGGTGTTGTCCTGTGAAGACATCGAGATGGAGTAACCGATCGTGCCGGCCGTGACCGACACCACTCTCCCCGGGATCCGGTTCGAGACCAGGACCGCCCCGCCGCAGGAGACCCTGCCCCGGATGGATATCTCCGCCCTGGTGGGGTTCGCCTCGTCCGGGCCGGTGAACCTGCCGGTGCCGGTGGAATCGGTGGGCCGGTTTCGCGAGATCTTCGGCCCGGATCTGCCGTTGGCCTGGAACCCGGAGACCGGCCGGCGGAGCCGGGCGTATTTGGGCCCGGCGGTGGAGACGTTTTTCCGGAACGGCGGCCGGCGCTGCTGGATTGTCCGGGTGGCCGACGCGCCGGAAACGAACCGGTTCGTGCTGCCCGGCCTGGTGGATCCGGCCACCGGCACCCCGGCGTTGGCCCGGGCCCGCTGTCCCGGCGCCTGGTCGGACGCCCTGAAGGCGGATACCGTGCGGACCGAGACGTTACTGGGTTCTGGTTTGTACCGGCTGCCGGACGTACTCGGTCCTGTTGTGCTGGTTCCGGGTGAAGAGCCCGGAATCCGGCCGGGGGATCTCCTGCAATTGGAGTTTTCCGATCATTTGGTGGCCTATGCCGTCGCCGGCGAGGTTCGGCCGGCCGCCGGAAACGCCGCGGCCTCCGTTCCGGAGCTGCCGGCGGGCCCGGCCGCCGAAATCCGGATCGCCCGGCAATTCTGGTTCCGGACCGCCCCTGAGAGTACGCCTTCGGTCGTCCCGGCGACTATTACTCTGCGGCAGGGGGACCGGGAGTACCCGCTGACGCTTCATTCCTTTTCCATGGAAGACGGCAGCTACGAAGTCCGGCTGTCCGACCTGGCGAAGCCGCGGCCGGCGCCGGGGGATCTGCTGGTGATAGATTTTCCCGGAGACGGCGAAGTCTGGCTCAGCGTCGGAGAAGTCACCGGAACAGCCGATACGGGCTCACCGCCGAAGGGCGAACTTTTAATTACCGCTCCGGAGGGGTTGTGGCCGCTATCCGGCACACCCGTGGCCGATCTGGATGAGTACACGGCGTGCACGGTGACTCGTCTGACCTTTGATCTGCTGGGCTGGAAAGAGCTGGAGATCAGCGCCAGATTACCCCGGCTGGGATTCGGGGCGACCCATCCCCGGTTCTGGGGTGAATTGCCCATGGATTCAGTTTTGTTCGCCCGTCCCGGGCAGCCGGTAAGCCGGAAGCACTCGTCTCCCCTGTTTGCCGAGGCGGCGGAGCCCCGGTTTCCGCTGGCGGGGCCTGCATCCCCGGCGCCGTCGTACATCCCGTTCGGCATGGGGCTGGCTCCGGATGCGTCCCGGGCCCGGGCCGCAATGGACCGGCAGTACGGGACAGGAGATCCCGAAGATCGTCTGCGCCGCGACGGTGTGGCTGCATTCCGGACCTCGATCTTTTTGGATCAACGTCTGCAGGGCCATACCACGAGGACTCTGGACGGGGCCATGAAGTCCCTGCGGTACGAGCAGGGCGAAGCGCTGGCCGGGATCCATGCGCTGTATGATCTGGACGAAATTACGCTCATTGCGGTCCCGGATGCCTTGCACCGGGGCTGGGAGCGGGCGGTGCCGGCCGTGCCGGAGGTACTGGAGCCACCGGAAAATATCGCCATCGAGCGGACGGGAGCGTACGAAGGAGTGTTAGGATGGAGCGCCGGATCGCCGCCGGAATCTGATCTGGTGTTCGAAGTGCAGGAAGATGTGTCGCCGGACTTCTCCCGGCCGGTGATTATTTACCGGGGGGAAGCCACGGCAGTGCATCTGGCGTACCGGGCCGACTGCGACCGCTGGTACTATTACCGCCTCCGGGCCATCCGGGGGCAGATGACAAGCGCCTGGTCCGCCACGATTCCGTTTCAGGTGCCCTACACCGGATTCGACGATTGTGTCGGCCGGCTGCCGGCGCCACACCTTGCACTAACCTATGAAGGATCGCCGCCTGTTCCGGTCCTCTCCTGGCACCGGGTGCCGGAAGCGGATCGGTACCTGCTGGAACAGGCCGGGGATCCGGAGTTTCTGACAGCCCGGATTGCCGCACAGCCGCAGGACACCGGGGCTCCGGAATACACCTTTCATCCCGGGACCGGCGAACAGACCATCTCGTATTACCGGGTCAAGGCGGTTTCCGAGACAGATGTTTCCAGGGAGAGCCCGTGGTCCAACACCGGGTACCTGCCGAACCTGGCGACCGGCCAGGTGGCGGACATTCCGCCCGGGGATTACGCCACAGCCGCTCCGGGATACCGGGACGGCTTGCTGGACCTGCAGCGGGTGTTGTTGCGGTTCGCCGCGGTGCGCGGGCATCTGTTCGCGGTGCTGGGTTTTCCGCAGCATTACCAGGTGGCGGAGATCCGGGATCATCTGGCGGCATTGTACCCGGCGTACGACGGATTGGGTTCCGGCTCTTCCGGCGCCATCCCGGCCCTGAGCATGGACGAGGAGAAGGTCTTGAGTTTCGGCGCCGTGTACCATCCCTGGGTCGGCCTCCGGCTGGAGGAGCAGGCCAGTTCGGTGGTGTTCGTGCCACCGGACGGGCTCCTAATGGGCAGTATCGCCGGGCAGGTGGTAACCCGGGGTGCGTGGCAGGCCCCGGCCAACCGGGTGCTGCAGGACGTGCTGGCACTGGACCCGCCCTTCGATCGCGACGCGTGGCGGCAGGTCTACACCCGGCAGGTGAATCTGATCCGGCAGGATCCCCGGGGCATGCTGGCTCTCAGCGCCCGGACCCTGAGTGTGGATCCGGACCTGGTACCCATCGGCGCCCGGCGGTTGATGATCCTGCTGCGCCGGCTGGCGCTGCGCGAGGGCACCACCTACGTGTTCGAGTCCAACAGCAGCCGGCTGCGGCGACGCATCGCAGGGAAATTCCGGCATGTGTTGACGGACTTATTTCAACGAGGTGCTTTTGCCGGGACCACTGCTGCCGAGAGTTTCCGGGTGATCACCGGGCCCTCGGTGAATACCCCGGAATCCATCGACCGGGGCGAACTTATCGTGGAATTGCGCGTGGCGCCGTCCAGGCCCCTGTCATTCCTGGTGATACGATTATATCAACAAGATTTTGAAGGCTTACAGGTCGAGGGGAGCTGACACACGATGCCCGAACAGAATCCACCTCAGCCGCGGCCGTTTACCACCTTCAACTTTCTGGTGGAGCTGACCCTGGAGGGACAAAGCAAACCGCTCTGCGATGCGGCGTTTGCCGAGTGCAGCGGTCTGGAGGTCTCGATGGAGCCCAAAACGTTCCGGGAAGGCGGAAATAACGGCGGGCAGATCCACCTGGTGGGGCCGGTCACTAACGGCCAGCTCTCGCTAAAACGGGGGATGACCGACTCGTTCCATCTCTGGACCTGGTTCGATGACGTGCTGCGCATCGGGCAGCACGGGTTACGCGCCTCCGGGGAAGTCATTATGCTGTCTTCCGCCCGGGGCGAGGACGGGACCGAAACGGTCCGGGCGCAGTTTCAACTGACCCGCTGTCTCCCGGTGAAAATCAAGGCGCCGGCCCTCAACGCCAAGGACGGCAGTATCGCCATCGAGGAAATGCAAATCGCCTACGAGCGGCTGGAATTATTGTTACCGGAAGGGAGCGCCTGAGTATGCCCCAGGCCCAGACCATCGAAAAAGCGGTTCTCCGGGAGATTAAATGGAACGAAGACGGCCAGGTGCGGGAGGTGTCGGACCAGAAGCTCACCGTCCAGTTTAATCCCCAGACCCTGAAATTGACCTACTCCAACCAGAAGGCCGGTGGGACCCAGTCAGGAGGCGGGGCCATTCAGTTCGTGGGCAAAGGCACCACCAAGCTCTCGGTGGAATTGCTGTTCGACGTCACCGTTACCGAGGGGGAAGACGGCGGGCCGGATGACGTCCGGGACGTGGTGGAGCAGGTGGTGCGCTTCATCAAGCCGGAAAAAAAGGAAGGCGACAACAAGTATTTACCCCCCGGCTTACGCTTCATCTGGGGATCGTTTTTGTTCGAAGGGGTGGTGGACTCCATTAACGAGACGCTGGAATTCTTTTCCAGTGATGGCCGCCCGCTGCGGGCCACCGTGACGCTGGCCATGTCCCAGCAGGAAATCAAGCCCGAGCTGGCGAACCCGGATTTTCAGCGGGGCGCGGCCCAAGCTGCCCGCACCAATCCGGGTGGGGGATCCGGCGGCGGGTCGAATGGCGGCGGTGGCGGCGGAAACCGGCCCCCGGGGACTCAACCGCAGCAAGCCGCCCGGTCGGGCGACAGCGTCCAATCCATGGCCGCCCGGCAGGGGAAGCCGGATAACTGGAAGGCCGTAGCCCGGGCCAACGGCATCGAAAACCCGCGAAATCTCTCCCCCGGGACGCTGCTGGATATGAGTTCGCTGAATCAGGCCAGCGCCCGGGTCAGCGCCGGAATCTCGGGGTCGGTGCAAACCAGCGGGTCGTTTGGGGCCGGCGCCACCGGCTCGGCGCAAGCCGGGGTGACCGGATCCGCCCGGGCCAGTGCGAGTGCCAGTGCGGAAGGAAGCAGTGATATTTCAGTCAGGAGGTCTTCATGAGTGTGATTATCAATGATTTCGAGGTGGTGGGAGAGGAACCGCAGGCCGCGGAGGAAGCCGGGACCGAAGCGCCGGCCCCGGTCGGCACCTCCACGGAGATTTCACCCCTCAAGGTGGAAGATATTTTACGCTGGCAGTCCGAACGGATGCAGCGATTGAGAGCCCACTAACGCCGATGCCAATGAACGCCAACTATACAAACGGACCAGTATAATTCCATGGGAGATACCGGAACAACCCGCGGATTTTATGCTGCCCAGCCCGGTCTTCGGGTTTCGGGTAATGCCGAGCCGGCCCTGGAGGAAAACCTGTTATCCCTCTTGGTGGAGGAAACCACGGCGGGACTGTACCGGTGTGAAGCGACCTTCCAGAACTGGGGACCGGTGGGCGGCGAGGTGGATTATCTCTACCTGGATCGGCAGCTGCTGGATTTCGGCTCGCCGTTCGAAGTGGTCGCGGGCAGCGATGAAGCGGAGCACCGCATTTTCCACGGCCGGATCACCGGCCTGGAAGCGGTATTTCCCGGCGAACGGGCGCCGGAAGTCACGGTGCTGGCGGAAGACCGGTTCCAGGATCTCCGCATGACCCGCAGGACCCGGACGTTCGAGGAGAGCAGTGCGGCCGACGTGATCCGGCAGATCGCCGACAATCACAGCCTCCGGGCAGAGATCGACATCGGGGACGGCACGCTGCCGGTGGTGGCGCAGGTGAACCAGAGCGACCTGGCTTTTCTCCGGGACCTGGCACGGTCCCTCGCCGCGGACCTGTGGGTGGTGGAAGATACCCTCTACGCCCAATCCCGAAATCACCGGCAGACCAGCAGCGTGACCCTCACGTACGGGCAGGGCTTGATGAACTTCCGGGTGCTGGCGGACATCGCCCGGCAGCGTACCAGCGTGACGGTGAACGGTTGGGACGTGGCGGTGAAGGACGGGGTGAACCACGAGGCGGACGAAGCGGTGATCCGGAACGAACTCAACGGGTTCGAGGGCGGCGGTTCCACCCTGCGCTCCGCCTTCGGCGAGCGGAAGGAACGGATCGTCCACATGGCGCCGTTTACCCGCCAGGAAGCCCAGTCCTTATCCGAGGCGAAATATCGGCAAATCGCCGGGAAATTCGTTACCGGCCGCGGCCTGGCGGTGGGGGACGGCCGGATCCGGGTGGGAACCCATGTGCGATTTCAGGGCCTGGGAGACCTGTTCGGAGGTAGCTATTACGTGACCCGAGTGCGCCACACCTTTGAGCGGAGCACCGGCTACCGCACCGCTTTCGAGGTGGAGCGGTCCGGGATCGGACAAGTGTAGGTAATACAAAATTTGAAACGGATACGGATGAGTGTATGGATTTTGATGCAGAGTATGATGTTATAAACGACCGCGTACCCACCGGGTTCGGTGGCCGGTTTTACGGCGCCTATCCGGCGCTGGTGACGGAGATCACCGATCCCGACGGCCAGGGCCGGGTGAAGATCCGGCTGCCCTGGTCGCCGGACGACGACGGGGCGACCTACGACGTGTGGGCCCGCCTGGCCACTTTCATGGCCGGGAATAACCGGGGCGCGTGGTTTATCCCGGATGTGGACGACGAAGTACTGGTGATGTTCCAGGGCGGAGATCCCCGGCATCCCTACGTGGTGGGCGGTTTGTGGAACGGGCAGGATGCGCCGCCCGAAAGCATGGACGGGGCCGGCAACAATTACACCAAGGTGTTACGCTCCCGGAACGGCGTCCAAGTGACGCTGGACGACACCGACGGCCAGGAACAACTTATAATGGAAACCCCCGGCGGACAATCGGTCACCCTGCAGGACGGCCCGGGCACCATCACCATCGAGGACAGCAACGGCAACAGCATCACCCTGGAGGCCAGCGGAGTGACGGTCCAGTCCTCGGCCAAGGTGACGGTGAACGCCAGCACGGTGGAAGTCAGCGCCGGGATGGTGAAGGTGAACGCCGGGATGTCCAAATTCAGCGGGGTCGTGCAGGCGGATACGGTGATCACGAATTCGGTAATCAGCGCCAGCTACACGCCCGGCGCGGGAAACATCTGGTGAAACTATGAATCAACAACTGATACATTGGGTGGCCCCTTCCCCCTTATGGAAAGATTTGACCGAAACGAACGTGGCAGCTCTTTACCAACCGGAAATTTTTCAATTCTCCTCAGATTCCTTTATGGAGGAATTGATATCCCAGTTGGAAGAAGATCCCGAAGGAGTTGGAAAGTATGGTGTCCGGCCGGAGACTTGGCAGGGTGACGCTACGCAGTTGAAACTCTACCAACCTTCCCATCAACGGCATTATATGGTGAGCGCGTCACTGGTCTGCCGAAATCCGGGTCTGCCAGATCGGCGAATTGATGCGGGTAAGCAGGAAACGGTTTCCTTCGTGTTCCGAAGATTACTTCCTGCCCAAAAAGGTGCTGCAGGCGACCGACAGGAATATGCTTTGATCCCCACCTCGAACGGAAATAAGTGGACCCGGGTGCTGAGCGAGGATAGAGTCGCAGAGAACGTACTGGTGCCTGGTGAAGAATTACTCCCCATGTTCCCGCTGAGCTATCAGAGCAAGGAACATCTCCGCAAGCTATTTGCAGGAACAATACCGGTCGGTAAACAAGAGATCTATGAGAACAGCGCCAAGGTATCTGCAGAGGGCGGAAATGCCGGAAATGGCTCTGCCACTTCCGGGACGGCAAAGAAAACGGCCCGAAAGATCCGCTTCCTGGTGGACGTTAGTGAGCCATGGAATAATCTGGTAGAATCCGCCGCCACCATGAATCAGATGGCGACAGATACCCAATTCGATGAGGCACCGGACGGTTTGGATACACCCGATAATGAAGATCAAATTATCCAACAGCAATTGAAGGCCAGTCGGGAGCAGATTCAGACCGGTTCCTGGTATATTTTGCTGGATTTTGCAGACTATCTGGCGGAATACCTTCCGAATGTTTGGACCGCCATAGAAAACGATGATGACAGCGGGCTTACCTCAGCGGAAGTTGATCTGCTAACGTCCCTCGAGAATATTGAGCCCCTCAGCGGATTGAATACCGGGGGACGTCCCATGAAACCGAACATGCGCGAGGCACTCAAGGATATCGTCGATTTCCGGACACCCCTGGATGAAGAAAAAATTGCACCCTATGACAGTGATGATGTTGTTGACTCCTGGCCTGATTTTTTATTTCCATTGGCAGATCCGGGGTCCGCAGATGGGCATACACTGGAGCGGAACAGTCAGCCGTTTTCACCGGCTACGCTTATCACCCTGGTCACCGAAGCCCTGCCCGAAAATTCCAATAAACCCGACCCGCAGATACCCTTCGCCGCCAAACTCTCCGGGCAAGAAGCACCGGAGACCGGCCAGGGATTGTACCGGATTCGGTGCATTTTCCAACGCCCTAAATGTGAGCCGTGGCAGGAACCGGTGGTGAGTGCACCAAGCGAGTCCTTTCAGCTGGCCGGATTTTTCGATCCCGATGCTCCCGCCAGACCGATCCAGGTGACCCTGCCGGCCGATCCCACACCCTCCGGCTTGAGAAAATATGCAAGGAATACAGCGTTCAGAATGTCTAACGATATGTGTAATAAACTGGGAATGGTGAAAAAGGTCACCTTGGGTGATCTGGTGCGATCCGTCTTACCCTGGCCGTTTCATAAAGATCTGCCTCTCGGAGGTGAGCCCAATGCGTGCAAGGACGATTCCGGAAATCCTATCGGAGTCGTTTGTTCACTCTCCATTCCTATTGTAACCATCTGTGCCATGTTTCTCTTGTTTATCATCGCTTTTGTGCTGGATATCGTCTTTCGCTGGATTCCATGGCTGTTTGTCTGTTTTCCACTGCCGAACTTCGGAGGTAAAGAATGAATCCTAAGACAGACCAGGGAGAATTATTCGGCCGGGGGATCGCTTTTCCGCCCCGGATTTCGCCCGAAGGACGCCTGAGATGGTCCGCCGGACCTGAGAACATCCGGGAATCCATTCAGGTGATTCTGTTAACCGAATTCCAGGAACGGATCCTGCTGCCGGAATTCGGCGGCGGTTTGCAGTCCTATCTGTTCGAACCCAACACCGCCTCCACCCACCGGCTGATCAAGGAGCGGATAAAAACGACCCTCGCCCTGTGGGAACGCCGGATCCGGGTGGACCAGGTGACCGTGCAAAAGGACGCCACGGACGGCCAGGCGGCCATCGTCACCATTCATTACCGGCTGGTGGCCACAGGCACCGCCCAGGAAACCTCGCTGACCATGCAACTGACAGGCTAAGAACGAACTTCGGATTATACCGGGAGAAACATTAAACCATGCCATTACGCGAACCACCCATTGACGATCGGAGTTACCGGGACATTCTGAACGAAGCCATCGCCCGGATCCCGGTCCATAATCCCGAGTGGACCAATTACAACGACAGCGATCCCGGGATCACGCTGCTGCAGCTGTTTGCGTTCATGACGGAAAACCTGCTCTATCGGGCCAGCCTGATTCCGGAGCGGAACCGGGTGAAATTTCTCCGGCTGCTGGGGATCCCGATGCAGCCCGCCCGCCCGGCGTCCGGCCTGGTGACCTTCAGCAATCCGCAGGGACCCCTGCAAGTGTTTACCCTGGATCCGGACCTGGAATTATCCGCGGGATCGGTGCCCTTTCGCACCGAAACCGGCCTGGACGTGCTGCCGGTCGAGAGCCAGATCTTTTACAAGGCCTCCCCCGACCTGTCGGCGGCGGAGCAGGACGAGACGGACCAAATTTATCAGCAGCTGTATGCGGATTACGGCGAACTGGCCTATTATGAAACCCGGACTCTGTCGGCTCCGGTGAGCGGCGCATCACTGCCGGTGCTGGATCTGACCCGGGGGGAGAACGCCATGACCGTGGACGGCGCGGCCTGGCTGGCCCTGCTGGCCCGGAAGCCCGGGGAAATCAATGACGCCCGCCGGACCATCGCCGGGAAAGTGCTGACCCTGGCCATGGTGCCGGCGTCAGGCGATGCGTCCAAAACCCTGGTGCCGGGCGGAGAGCAGGGCGCCGAAAGCCGGCTGTCCCTCTCCTACGAACTCCCGCGGCTGGTGAAATCCGGAGAGACCTACCAGGTGCGCTATCAGCCGCTCCAGGTCCGGCCCCGGGAGAACGTATTGTTTCAACCCGGAACGGTGGAACTGCTGCTGCCGGAGGAAACCGATTTTCCGTTGTGGTCGGAAGCGGACCTGGACCCGCTGGAGCAGGGCGCCGGGAATTTTCCGCCCTCTCCGGATGACGAGACCGTCTCCGGCCGGATCATCACCTGGATCCGGATCCGGGTGAAACAGGAGTCCGATATCGGCGGCGGACAGATTTCCGCACGCCTGAGTTTTGCCGGCATTAACGGGGCGAATATCAGCCAGCGCAGCCGGGTGTCCAACGAACTGGTGGGCGAAGCCACCGGGGAGCCGGATCAGGAGTACACCTTGGTCAAGACTCCGGTGTTGAAGGAGAGCCTGCGGCTCAGCGTGGGCGGCGTGCTGTGGGCCCGGGTGGACGACCTGGGGAGCGCCGGTCCCGAAGTAGACCGTCCCGGGGGGAGCGGACCCGCCGCCCTGACCGGGCAGACCGGTTCGACCGCCGCCAGCCGGGTATTCACGCTGGACCGGGAATCCGGGACCATCCGGTTCGGGAACGGTTTGCAGGGCGCCCGGCCGCCCCGGGGAGCGGCGATTGTCGCCTCGTATGATTACGGAGGCGGGATGGCTGGAAACGTTGGTATTAATGCCGTTGCCAGAGGGCCCATGCTCCCGGCGGGCCTCAAGGTGACCAATCCGGTGCCCACCTGGGGGGCGGGACCGGCCGAATCCGTGGATGACGCCGAACGCCGCATCACCCGGTACCTGAAGCACCGGGACCGGCTGGTCTCGGAACCGGACATCCGGGAGATCACCCTCCGGACTCCGGGAGTGGAGATCGGACGGGTGGACGTCCTGCCGCTGTTCTCGCCGGCTAATCCGGATAATCCGGCGCCCGGTGTGATCACCATCCTGGTGGTCCCCCAATACGATGCCCGCCAGCCGGACGCGCCCGAACCGGATCGCTTATTCCTGGAAACCGTGTGCGGGTATCTGGACAGCCGGCGGCTGATTACCACCGAAATGCACGTCCGGGGACCCGAGTACGTGCCGATGTATGTCTCGGTGGGCATCGAAGTGATTCCCGGGCGGGACACGGCGTCAGTCCGGAAGCAGGTGGAAGCCCGGCTGCGGGCGTTTCTCTCGCCCTTAACCGGCGGGTTCGACGGGGCCGGCTGGCCCCTGGAACGCAACGTGGATGCGGGCGAACTAAGCGCCGTGGCGGCCCGGGTGGAGGGTGTGGCCAGCGTGTCGGAGGTGTTACTGGGCCGGGGCGCCGAGGCCGCGACGGATAACGTGACTATCACGGACCTCGCCCTGCCCCGGCTGCGGAAAATTGCCGTGCAGCCCGGCGATCCCCAATCTCTGGAAGACCTGCGCGGCACCACAGAAGAACCGGTGGAACCAACCACCAGGGTCCCGGTACCGATTGTACCGCCCGAATGCAAGTGTTGAGAATCGAATGGACGTCAATAATACCAAATTTCATCTCCTGTACGGCTACCAGGATTGGGAGCCCCTGATCCGGGAAACCGAGGCACGTTCCGGTGCGGCGGGATCCGCACAGGTGTATTATGATACCGACCGGCACGCCCTGGGGCTCCTGCCCCGGCTGTACCGGTTCCCCAAGGTGGAAAACACCCCGCTGGCGCAGCGGCGGGGCGCCGCCGCCGACCGGTTCGGCAACTGGTTTGTCATAAATGAGGACCGGTCCGGGATCATCGTGCATCCGGCGAACGGGGAAGACCCCAGGCGGATGTGGCCCGTCCCGGGAAACGTCCCCGCCTCAGCCGGGGAAACGAGTGGGGAATTCGGTCCCGCCGAGGCGCCGGCTCTTCCGGATCAGGTGGAGCTGGGCGGACTGGTGGTGACCACGCAGCAATACCTGGTGGCCGGTGTTCGCTCTCCCGGGGGAATAGCCATTTTCGACCTCTACGGCGGGGGGCCGCCGGTGTGGTTCGAGTGGCCGGAAGCAATTGACTTTACGCCTTTCGATATGGCGCCCCGGCCGGATGGCGGTGTGTGGATCCTGGATGTTGATCCCGATTCCTGGGCGGAGAAGCCGGCCCGGTATTGGGCCCTGGATCGCTACTTTCGGGTGGAGCACGCCGGCAGCAGCTCCGGAACGCCTCTCCACGGCACCTCCGAACCGTTTCAGCCGGTCGCTCCCGGCGCCGAGCCGCCGGGTGAGCACTATTCCCAGGCTCCGCTGACCGAGGCCATGGCTTATGAAATCAACCTGGCGCATCCGGTGGCCATCGCAGCGCTCCCGGATGATACGGTACTGATCATGGATGCGGATGCCGACACCGGAACCACCCGGGTGTCCCGGTACAGGTACCGGCAGGAAATCTGGCGGTCCGACCCGGTGGAAGACCGCATTAACCGGGTGGTGGACACCCCGGAGGAGGTGGCCTGGACCGGACATGATATGGCCTTTCTCCTGCAATCCCGGCAGGAAACCCGGGTGCCCGGAATGACAGGGACGTTGTATCTGGTGGGGCAGGACGGAAACCAGGTGTTTACTTTTACCACCCACCTCGGAACGGACTCGGTGGAACTGCGGCTGCAGGACAAATATTTCCCGCTCCGGCGGTTCCAGGGCAAGGGCCTCACCGCTTCCCTGGGAAAAATTTATTACGATATCAGCGGCGGGTGGAATCCGGTGGCCGAACAGCCGAAACCCCGGTATTACAGCGAGGGAGTGCTGGAGACCAGTCTGCCGTCTCCCCTGGACGGCAAGGAACCGGGCTGCGTGTGGCACCGGCTCCTGCTGGATGCCCGGATTCCCCCGGAAGCGGACGTGTTGGTGGAAAGCCGGGCGGCCGATGCGGAAGCGGATCTGGCCGACACCCCCTGGCGCCGGGAACCGGACCTGTACCGCCGGGGCGCCGGTGCGGAAGTCCCCTATTACCGGCCGTTTGCATCGGATCAGCAGGGGAAACCCGGGGCCGGAACCTGGGAACTCCTGTTCCAGCAGGCGACCGGCCGCTATCTGCAGCTCCGCCTGACCTTGCAGGGCAACGGCCGGCTCACACCGCGGATCGCTGCCCTGCGGGCCTACTATCCCCGGTTTTCCTATCTCAGCGAATATCTGCCGGCGGTGTACCGGGACGACGAATCCTCGGCGTCCTTTCTGGACCGTTTTCTGGCCAACCTGGAGGGATTTTATACCGAAATCGAGGGTAAAATCGCCGGGGCGCAGGTGCTGTTTGACGAGCGATCGGTGCCCCCGCAGTATCTCGACTGGCTCTCCTCGTGGTTCGGGACGGTCCTGGATCCCAATTACAGCGACGTCCGGCGCCGGCTGTTTATCCGGCATGCCATGGAACTCTACCGGCAGCGGGGGACCTTGCAGGGGCTGATCCGGAGTGTACGGCTCCTCCTGGATCCCTGTCCGGATGACGGCTTATTCGAACCCCGGGGGATTGCCCCGGATCTGGGCGGCCGGGAGCAGAACGCCGGTGGATCCCGGATTCTGCGGCATAATATCCGGATCGTCGAGCGATTCCGGGTGAGACAGACGCCGGGAGTGGTGTTCGGCGATCC
>Ga0102944_1000685_pt1 | contig 24873 bp, 24 predicted proteins | sample SalPonD_shore_MG_FD_78172 | JGI IMG/M metagenome (GOLD analysis project Ga0102944, IMG submission 78172) | Salt pond soil microbial communities from South San Francisco under conditions of wetland restoration - Salt Pond MetaG... | ecosystem: Environmental > Aquatic > Marine > Intertidal zone >...
ACGGCGAGCAGGAGCAGGCCGGGGACGAGCCCGACGACGAGCCCGAGCGCGAGGTAGCGCCAGCCGGGGAGCGTCCATCCGACGCGGGCGCGCGCCGTAGGCCAGGGGACGCCAGGAACTCACCGAGCTCATGACCTACTACCACGGGGTGGCGGACGAACCCGGCGACGTCTTCGTCTCAATCGATGGCCCGGACAGCGGCCCCGACTTCGTGGACGCGTGCCGCGAGCTCGGCGTCACCTGGCTGCTCACGACCGAGCCCTACGAGGAGGCCGACCCCTACGACGAGGCCGCCCACGCCGCCAGCCTCGAACACATCCGCGACGGGCCGCCAACCTGACGCCGCGCGTGCGCTCACACCCGAGCCCCCAGCGCGGACCAAACCACTATCCCGCCGCCGCGCGCACCGGCGCCCATGAAGGTACGCATCAGCGCCGAGGCGACCGGCGAGGAGGCCGGGGCCATCGCCCGGGCGCTGGCCGAGCGGTTCGGCGACGCCGTCGAGGTCTACGTCGGCGAGGCCGACGCCCCGGCGGCGTCCGTCGAGGCCGCGGGCGGCGACGAGCCGGCGTCGGGAGCGCCGGCCGGCGAGGCCACCCCGGAACCGGCCGAGGGGATGGGGCCGACCCGACGCGAACGCGACCTCCTCGAGGAGATCGCCGACATCGAGCGCGGGGGGCCGGAGCGGTACCGGGACCGGCTGGCCGAGCGGGACAAGCTGTTCGTCCGCGACCGGCTGCGGCTCTGGTTCGGCGAGGACGGGCTCTCGTTCGAGGACGGCCGGTTCGCCCACTACGACGCCTGGCACGACGACGCCGGCGAGGCCTCGGCGGACCGGCTGCCGGCCGACGGCCTGCTGACGGGCGGTGCGACGTTCGAGGGCCGCCGCGTCCACGTCATGGCCAACGACTTCACCGTCAAGGCCGGGAGCATGGCCGCCCGCGGCGTCGAGAAGTTCCTTCGGCTGCAGGAGCGGGCCCTCCGGAGCAAGCGGCCGGTGCTCTACCTCATGGACTCCTCCGGCGGCCGCATCGACGAGCAGACCGGCTTCTTCGCCAACCGCGAGGGCATCGGCCGCTTCTACTTCAACCACTCGCGGCTCTCCGGCGTCGTCCCGCAGATCTGCGTGCTCTACGGGCCCTGCATCGCCGGCGGGGCCTACACGCCGGTGTTCGCCGACTTCACGGTGATGGTCGAGGGGATGAGCGCCATGGCCATCGCGAGCCCGCGGATGGTCAAGATGGTCACCGGCGAGGAGATCACGATGCAGGAGCTCGGCGGCGCCTCGGTCCACGCCGAGGGCTCCGGCAGCGCCGACCTCGTCGCCGAGGACGAGGCCCACGCTCGCGAGCTCGTGGCCAGGCTCATCGGCTACCTCCCCGACCACTACACGGCCGAGCTGCCCGTGCGGCCCGGCCGGCCGCCAGTCCGGTCGCCCGCGGAGCTCGACGCGGTCGTCCCGGCCGAGCCGAATCGGGGGTACGACATGTGGGACGTCATCGACCGGGTGGTGGACCGGGACTCGGCGCTCGCGCTCAAGCCGGACTACGGCCAGGAGATCGTCACCGCCTTCGCCCGCATCGACGGGCGGCCGGTGGGCATCGTCGCCAACCAGCCGCGCCGCCGGGCCGGCGCCATCTACCCGAAATCGGCCGAGAAGGCCGCCGAGTTCGTCTGGACCTGCGACGCCTTCGGCGTCCCGCTGCTCTACCTCTGCGACACGCCGGGGTTCATGGTCGGCTCGCAGATCGAGCGCGAGGGCATCCTCGAGTCAGGACGGAAGCTCATCTACGCCACCTCGATGGCGACGGTGCCGAAGCTCACCGTCGTGGTGCGCAAGGCCTACGGCGCGGGCATCTACGCCATGTCCGGGCCGGCCTACGACCCCGAGGCGACCATCGCGCTCCCGACCGCGGAGGTCGCCATCATGGGGCCCGAGGCGGCCGTCCAGGCCGTCTACGCCAACAAGCTCGCGGCTATCGACGACCCCGACGAGCGCGCGGTGCGGGAAGGCGAGCTCCGCGACGAGTATCGCGAGGGCATCGACGTCCACCACCTGGCCAGCGAGGTCGTCGTCGACGAGATCGTCCCGCCGAGCGAGCTCCGTCGGGAGCTCGTCGAGCGGTTCGACTTCTACGCGAACGTCGAGAAGACCCGACCCGCGAAGAAGCACGGGACGGTCTTCTGAGCGGCTGGAGCGGCGGCAGACCCGCGTCCGCCGACCCCCGTCATCGCGGACGAGCGGCCTCGTACTCCGCCCGCGTGACGGAGTAGCGCTCGACGTCCACGGGACCGTCGACCCCGGTGTACCCGTTCCGGAGCCGCCCTTCGTGGCGGCCGCCGTGGGCCGCGACGTACTTCTCGATGGCCCGACGGGAGTTCTCGTTGTCGACGTCGTGGAACACGGCGACGACCTCCAGTTCGAGCGTCTCGAAGGCGAGCTCGAGCATCGCGGCCGCCCGCTCGCCCGAGTAACCGCGGCCCCAGAAGCGCTTCCGGAGCCAGACGCCGAGCGTTCCGAGCCGTCGGTCCCAGTCGAGCGTGAGCCCGGTCGTCCCGGCCAGGTCGCCGGCGCCCTCCTCCCCGGTGCGCGGCCGGATGACGTACTCGGCACCCTCCCCTTCGCGTCGTTTCGCCGTGGCCGACTCGACGAACGCGGCCGTCTCCTTCGGCGTCGCGTGTGGCGTCCACGACACGTACTCGGTGGCCTCGTCGATGTCGGGCTCGTGGGGCGAGCAGACCCGGAAGAGCTCGTGGACGTCGACCGTGTCGTCCGTCAACGCGGTCAGCTCGAGCCGTTCGGTCTCGATGCGCTCGGGGAAGAGGTCGACGGGCATGCCCGGTCGTCGGCCGGCGACCCCAAGAAGCTCACCTGCCCGAGGGATCCCTCATTCAGGCCGCTTCAGCGAGAGCGCCGTCCGGTCGAGCTCGCAGACCAGCGTCTCGCCCTCCTCGCCCCCCGCCCCGTCGCGATTCACGACGAACGCCTCGACGTGGAGCCGCACGACGCCGTGCTCGCCGTCCGAGGTCTCGCGCGTGTCCACCACGGTGGACTGGGCGCGCAGGGTGTCGCCGTGGAACACCGGGGCGGGGTGGTGGACGTCGTCGTAGCCGAGGTTCGCCACGATGGTGCCGTCCGTCGTGTCGGCGACGGAGAGGCCGACGGCGAGGCTCATCGTGTAGAGCCCGTTCACGATGCGCTCGCCGAATCGGGTGTCGGCGGCGAACGACGCGTCGAGGTGGAGCGGCTGCTGGTTCATCGTCAGGTCGCAGAAGCGCTGGTTGTCGGCCTCGGAGATGGTCCGGCGCTTGTCGTGGACGATGGTCTCCCCCACCTCGAACTCCTCGAAGTAGCGGCCCGGCATGGGCCGGGTGACGGCCGTCGGGTCCAAAGCCTTGGTGGTCAGGGGCGGGGAGTGGAACGGGGAGGAGGGGGTGGCTTCGACCGGGATGCGCCGGCTCGTGGCTGCGCTGGCAGGGTCACTCGACGTCGGCGTAGTCGAGGCCGTCGACCTCGGTCTGGAGGGCCTCGGTCGGCCGCTGGGCGACGGCCGTGCCGAGCGAACCGATGCCGCCCACCGTGCCGGTGAGCCAGGTCACGCTGCCGTTGGCCTCGAGGAACCCGAACCGGCCGCGTTCGTCGTCGATGACGAGCACGCCGGCGAACAGGCCGTGGGCGCCCTCGGCGATGGTGACCTCGAAGCCCTGGGCCTCGAGCTGGGGGCGGTACTCCTCGAGGCGAGCCTCGAGCGCTCGGCGGTCGGCCGGCGTCAGCGGGGTGAAGTACTTCGCGAGCGGGTTGGACGGGCGGGTCATCCGTTCGCTCCCTCCGCACCGTCCGGCTCGTCGCTCGGGCCGTCGGCGTCCGACTCGTCGGGGGCGGTACCCTCGGCCGACCCGTCGTCGGCGTCATCGGTCGACTCGTCGGCGTCGTCGGCCGCCTCGCCGCGGAGCAGCCGCTCGGCCTGGGCCAGCCAGCCGGCGGCCTGCTGGGCGGAGAGCGTGATCTCCTCGGTGCTGACCTGCGCCGCCAGGTCGTCGGGCGACCACTGGAGGAGGTCGGCGAGCGTGGTCACCCCGTGGTCGCGCAGGCGACGCCCGAACGTCGGGCCGATGCCGTCGACGAGCTCGACCGGCTGGTCGCCCTCGCCGGCCGGGAGGACGGCGAGCAGGCCCCGCGCGGCCTCGAGCCACCCGGCCACGGTGTCGGTGGAGACGTCGACCCGCTCGCCGCTCACCGCATCGGCGAGGGCCTCGGGGGTCAGCTCGACGAGGTCGCCGATGGTCTCGACGCCGTGCTCCTGGAGCCGCGTGGCGTACGTCGGGCCGATGCCCCGGACGTCGGTGACCGGCTGGGCCGTCGGGTCGCCGGCCGCCTCGACCGTCCCGACGCCCCCCTGGACGAGGCCGCCGAGGTCGAGGGCCTCGAGGTCGCCCGCGTCGACGAGGTCGAACAGGTCGAGGGTGAGCCGGACCGAGGAGACCGTCTCCGGGGCGACCTCGCCGACGGCCATCCGCAGCCCCGCGTTCGTCTCCTCGGCCACGAGGTCGACGTCGAGGGTGACCTCGACGCCGCTGGCGTGGTAGACGGGCAGCGCCACGTCCCTCGGGACCGCGTTCGCTTCGAGCAGCCGGGCCAGGCGGAGCTGACCGTGCTGGAGGGCCGCCATCTCGGCGGCCGACACGTCGTCGTAGAGGGCCGTGAGGAACGCCCGGAGCTCGGTCATGCCCCGTTCGGCCCCTCCGCACCCGCCTCGGTGGCGTCGGTCGGCTGGCGACGCGCCGCAGCCTTGGCGTCGAGCTGCTGGGTCGCCCGGTCGGTCACCCGCTCCGCGATGGCGGTGTTGGCGGCCCGCTCTAGGACGTCCATCCCGGCGGACTCCTGGTCGAGCCGGGCGACCATCCGTATCTCCAAGTCGAAGTTCGACCGCGTCGTCCGGTTCCGGGTGACCGAGCGCCCGGCGGGCGCGACCCGGAGTCGCAGCGGCTGCAGCGGCCGCCCGAGCACCCGCTGCGTCGGCGCCGACTCGACCTCGGTGAGCTTCGCGGAGAACGTCTCCTCGATCTCGGAGACGAGGAGGTTGGGGATGGTGAGGAACAGGAGCAGCGGCACCTCGAGCGACTTGGCCACGCGGCCCACGCGTCCCGTCTCCGGGTCGACCTCGCTCGTGGTGTAGCCGAACGAGACGGTGACGAGCTCGCCGTCCGCGTAGCCGGCGTCGAGCAGCAGCTCGACCTGCTCGGTCTGCGCCTGGAGGCTCGCGTCGATGGCCGCGACGAGCGGGCCGGCGAACAGGCTCGAGAGGGGGAGGTTCCGCAGGTCATCGATGGCGCTCACGGGTCACCTCCAGCCCGCTCGGCGGCTACGCACTGCTCCCGCCGTCAGCCGTGTTCTCGGTGATGGTCTGCTGGAGGACGTCCAGCAGTCGGGTGACCCCCTCCGGCGCGTCGATGCTCTGGGCCTCGACGTGGACCGACTGGTCGTACGTGCGCTGGACCTGCTGGGAGTGGCTGCTCTGGCGCTGGTAGCTCGTCGAGACCTTCCACTTGATGTTGCCGGTGAACCAGCCCTGCTTCCCCTTGATCTCGGCGTTGATGTCGAACTTGTCCGACGTCGCGTACTTCTCGATGGAGTTCAGCTTGACGTGGAAGTCGATGGTCACGTTGCTGACCTCGAAGTAGGGCACGTGCAGGAGCAGGAGCAGCGGGACCTTCATGTTGAACTCCTGCTGGGTCGAGACCCCGTCCGCGTCGATGGACTCCTTCTTGTAGTTGAACGTGATGTAGACCGGCTGCTCCGGCGAGGTGCCGTCGGTCGCCGCCTCGAACCCGACGTCCTGGATGAACTTGGCCGCCGTCATCGAGGCCTCGGCGTTCGCCTCGACGGCCGCGTTCAGCGGACCCCCGATGACGTCGCGGTACGGGATGCTGCCCAGCTCGCCGGGGAAGTTCGGATTTGGCATCCTGTCACACGCTCACAAGGCACGATAATAATACTATCGGTGATTTCCATCGGCAATCTACCCGACGACCGGCCGAGCAGCCGTACGGCGCCGCTCGATGGCTTCGTTTCCCATCATAGCTACCAGCACATTAATATTAACCACCCATTGGTTATCACCGATAGGCCGGTACCGACAACCATGAGGCTCCGCCGGCCGACCGACTTCCTGGTCCTGCAGGCCCTCTACCTCCACGGCCGGAACGTCGCGACGAACCTCGCCGAGCTGACGGGCAAGAGCCGCAAGAACATCAACACCCGGCTGCCGGTCCTGGCGGACTACGGCCTGGTCGAACGGATCGGGCCCGCCGAGACCTCCGGGCTCTACGAGATCACCAGGCTGGGGGAGCGGGCGCTCGAGCACGCCGACGAGTACGACGAGGTGGAGGACTTCGGGGCCCTGCTCGAGGGGACGACGGCGGACCCCACCGTCCCCGAGCCCCTGCTGCGGGGCCGGCATCCGGACGACGAGGCGCCGGAACGAACCGGCTGAGCGACCCTACGTGACGAGTCGGACGAGCCGGGCGATGAGGCCGCCCTCGCGCCCGTCGTCCGGCTCCGCGTCGGCGATGACGGGCTCCTCGGGCTCGGTCGCCTCCGCCACGACCGCCTCGGGTTCGGGGGCGACGGGTTCCGGCGCGGGTGCCGCCGCCTGGTCCGAGCGCTGTGGGGGGAGGACGCCGTCGGTGAGGTTGGCCTCGAGCTGCCGGTAGGCCTGGGCGGCCGGGCTGTTCGGCGCGTAGAGCTCGAGGGGCTTGCCGGCGGCGGTGCTGAGGCGGACGGCCTGGTCCTCCGGGATGACGCCGAGGAGCTTGGTGTCGAACTGGTCGGCGATGTCCCCCTTGACCGTGGGGTTCGCCTTCGTGATGACGACGCCGGAGATGGACCGGTTGAGCCGCTCCACGAAGGCCTGGGTCCGCTTCGCGTTCTCGATGGCCGCGGGGTCGGGCGACGACACGAGCAGGATCTCGTCGGCGAGGCCGATGGGGATGATGTCGTCGTAGCTCAAGCCCGCGCCGGTGTCGAGGATGACGAAGTCGTAGCGGTCGACCAGCGTGTCCACCACGTCCTGGAGCCGGGCCGGCTCGATGGCGCCGTAGCCGGAGAGGGAGGGGTCGCCCGGCATGGCCGCGAACCGGTCGCCGATCTCGACGAGGGCCTCCTCGGTCTCCGCGGTCCCGCTGAGCACGTCGTGGATGGTGTGGGTCGGCTCGATGCTCAGCAGCTCGACGAGGTTCGGCATCTCCACGTCGGCGTCGATGAGGGCCACCGAGTAGCCGTCCATCCGGAGGGAGACCCCCAGGTTGATCGTCGTCGTGCTCTTGCCGACGCCCCCCTTGCCCCCCGTGACGGCGATGACTCGGTTGGTCATGACGCACCAGTACATCCCAGATAATGGCTGATTAAATAACTGTTGTCGATGGATTAACCGCCGATTTATCCCGACGACGCCGGCGGAATGTGCCCGGTTCTGGCGGGAGACCCCCCGAGCGGGCGGGTCGACCGGACCGGGAGCGACGGGGTCCGGGCGACCTCAGAACGTGAACCCGCCGTCGGCGTCGCTCAGGAGGTTCAGGATGGCCGTCCCGGAGTTGAGGACGGTGCACTGGACCTGCCGACCGCCGCCGGCGAGCTCGCCCTCCCCGTCGACCAGGCCGAGGCGCTGGAGCGCCGCCGGGTCGAGGGTCGCCGCGAACCCGCCCTCGACGGGCTGGAGGGACTGGTAGCCGGAGGCGAGGACGCGTCGGTCGTCGGCCATCGGGCCCCGGTCCGAGACGAGCGACGAGAGCGCGGCGTCCACGATGGTGCGGAAGCTCGAGAGCTCCGGCCCGGTCAACGTCGCCGTGGCGTGGTCAGTGCCGGCCCCGGTGAGGACGAGCTCGGCCGCGGACTCACCCACCGCCAGCTCGACGGTGCCGTTCTTCGCCCCGCTCCGGGACGACACGGTGAGCTTCCCGTCCTTGATGGTCAGCGTCACCTCGACCTCGTCGACGACCAGCGAGCGGTTACTCACGCGACTCACCCGACCGACCCCGACGCCGCACGATGGAACCCATCCCGCTGACCCTCGAAACGGGCCGTTAAGAGCGTTGTGCCCCGCTCGAAGCGCGGGCCGACGTCGGGCCCGCGGTGGCGGGCGACCACGACCGCCCTCGGCGGGGAACGTTCAAAGGCCCGCCGGCCGTCTGGGAGCCATGGTCCGGCGGAGCCTCCTGTTCACGCCCGGTGACCGGCCGGCGATGCTTCGCAAGGCGCCGAGCAGCGGCGCCGACGTCCTCGTCTTCGACCTCGAGGACGCGGTGGCGCCCGCGGCCAAGGACCGGGGCCGCGATGCCGTCCACGAGGTGCTTGCCGACCCGGCGTTCGACCCCGACGCGGAGGTCTGCCTCCGGGTCAACCCGACGGGCATCGCGGCGGACGACGACCTCGCGGGCGTCCTCGGCCCCGACGTCCGGCTGGACAGCGTCATGCTGCCGAAGGTCGAGCGCGCCGACGACGTCGAGACGCTCGGCCGGCTCCTCGACGAGCACGGCTGGTCGCTGCCGGTCATCGCGCTCGTCGAGACCGCGGCGGGCGTCCTCCACGCCGAGGCCATCGCGGCCGCCGACGGCACCGACGCGCTCTTCTTCGGGGCCGAGGACCTCACCGCCGACGTCGGCGCCACGCGGACCCCGGCCGGCGACGAGGTGGCCTACGCCCGCCAGCACGTCGTGCTCGCGGCGGCCGCCGCGGGCGTCGACGCCATCGACACCGTCTTCGTCGACATCGAGGACGTCGAGGGGCTCCGGGCCGACGCCCGCAAGGCGGTCCAGCTCGGCTACGACGGCAAGCCGGCCATCCACCCGTCGCAGGTCGCCCCCATCAACGAGGCCTTCGTCCCCGACGCCGAGGCGCTCCGGTGGGCGCGGGCGGTCCTCGACGCCGAGGCGGCGGCCATCGCGGCGGACCGCGGGGTCTTCACGGTCGACGGCGAGATGATTGATGCCCCCCTGCTCCGGCGCGCCCGGCGGCTCGTCGAGCGCGCCGAGGCGGCCGACGTCCGCTGAACGCGCCCCTCAATCGACGACACGAACACGGACCAGAATCAGGCCACGCGACGCCAGACCCGGCCGCACTCGCCGCAGGTCCGGTAGTAGCCGTACCCGTCCTCGGCCTCCTTCTTCCCGAGCCTGACGCCGCACGCGGCGCACTCGAGCCGGCCGTAGGTGTCCTTCTCGATCTCGCCAGCCCGGAGGCCTTTTCGGACCGAGTCCATCAACGGGCGTTCGGAGGCCGGCGACAAAAGCCTTCACGTCGGCGTTCCGCGGCCCCTCGCCGGCCGGAACCCCACCACGGTCCAGCCCGAACGCGTCGCGCGCCTCCTCCCAGATAAGGCCTCCCGGCGGTCTCACCGGGTGGAATTTCCTGGAGCGCTTACGGCCGGGCGCGCCGACACGGCCCTCCATGGAGGCGCTCGAACGCCGGGTCGCCGCCATCTGGTTCCTCCGCGCCGTCGGCGTCGGCCTCGTCGGCGGTCTCGCGGTCCTCGTCGTCCGTCCCACGGTGCCGGTTCCGGCGCTCGCCGCCCCGGCCGTCGGGCTGGGCCTGACGCTCGTCTGGGGGACCCACGCCGCCCTCCGCTACCGCCGCTTCCGCTTCGCCCTCGACGACGACGGCCTCTACCTCGAGCGTGGCGTCCTCGTGCACGTCTCGACGGTCGTCCCGTACGTCCGGGTCCAGCACGTGGACACCCGACGGGACCCGCTCGAACGGCTGACCGGGCTGGCCAGCACGGTGGTCTACACGGCCGGGGCCCGGGACCCGGACCTCCGGGTGCCCGGCCTCTCGCCGGGGCGGGCTGCCGGCCTCCGCGACCGGCTCCGGACCCTCGCCGTGGCCCGCGACGACGACGCCACATGAGGCTCCACCCGCTGACCGTCCCGTATCGCGGCCTCCGACTCGGAGCGATGCCGGCCGCCCTCCTCGCCGCCGTCGGCGTCCTCCTCGCGGCCACTCCCGGGGCGCCCGTCGACGGGCTGGCGGTGGTCGGGCTCGCGGCAGGCGTCGTCGGGCTCGCCGGGCTCGGCTGGGCAGCCCTCGCCTACCGACGCGTCGAGTTCGCGCTGACGGCTGAGTCGCTCGACCTCGCCGCCGGCGTCGTCACGCGGCGGACCCGCCATATCCCCCGCGGACGCATCCAGGCCGTCGACGTCCGCCAGGGCCTCGGCGGGCGGCTCCTGGGCCTCGCCGAGGCTCGCATCGAGACCGCCGGCGGGGCCGGCCCCGAGGCCACGCTCCGCTACGTCGACTTGGCCGTCGCTCGCACGCTCCAGCGACGCCTGGGCCGCCGGACGGCCGCCGCGGACCGCGAACCGGCCGCCTACGCCATCAGCCCCGTCGAGCTCGGACTGCTGTCGGTCACGGCCCTCGACTGGCGGGCGCTCGCCGCCGTCTCGCTCGCCGGCCTCGGCCTCGTGCCCGCCTCGCTCGGTCCCGGCGTGGACCCCTCGGTCCTCGCCGCGTTCGGTCTGGCCGGCGGGTCGGCCCTCCTCGCCCTGCTCGGCGTCGTCGCCGGCGCCGCCACCACGACCGCCCGATACCATCGGTTCCGGCTGTGGCGCGACGGTGGCGCGCTCCGGTACGAGCGCGGCCTCGTGCGCCGGTACAGCGGGACCGTCCCCCTCGCGCGCGTCCACCGCCTGCTGCTGCGGGACGGCCCGGTGACCCGCCGGCTCGGCTACGCCTCGCTCGACGTCCAGACCGCGGGTCACGGTCCGGGCGAGGCCGAGGACGGCGGCCACGCCATCCCCCTCACCGAGCGCGCGCGGGCGCTGGAACTCGCCCGGTCGGTCGAGCCGTTCCCGGCGCCCCCGCTGGCTCGGCCCCCGCGGCGGGCCCGTCGGCGCTACCTCGTCCGGTACCTCGGTATGGCCGCCCTCGCCGTGGTCGGGTCGCTGGCCGTCGACCGGTGGCTCCTGCCGGTCCCCTGGCCGTGGTTCGTCGTCCCGTTCCTCCTCGCCCCGGCCGCCGCGCACCTGCGCTGGGCGCACCGCGGCGTTCGGTTGGGCGGACAGGCCCTCGTCGTCAGGTCGGGCTTCTGGCGCCGGACCACGGCCGTCGTGCCGCTGTACCGCATCCAGCGCCTCGACACGACGGCCACCCTCACCCAGCGCTGGCGGTCGCTGGCCACGGTCCACGTGGACACCGCGCGGGGCAGCCTCGACGCCCACGACCTGGACGCGGCGACGGCCCGGTGGCTGTCGGACGCGCTCGCCAGGCGGCTGGTCGTCGACCGGGCGCGGCGGCGTCGAGAGCGGTGGACGAGGCAGGTGGTCGCGATCGAAGGCGAAGGAGCGGACGAAGGACGAGCGACGACAGACGAGCGGACGAAGAACGAGCGACGACGGACGAGCGGACGAAGAACGAGCGACGACGGACGAGCGTCGTCGGGCCGGCGGACGGCGACGGAGCGGTGCACCGCCCGAACGGGATCAGCCGAGGACGTACTCGAGCGCCGGGTAGCGCTCGATGAGCGGCCGGCCGCGCACGAGCAGGCCCTCGATGAACGGGTCGAGGCCCAGGATGCGGCCCGCGCCGAACGCGGCGACGGAGAGGAACACCAGCACGTAGGCGAGGTCGCCGTTGATGAGCCCGTTCTCGACGGTCCAGTTCCCGAAGTAGAACATGAGCATCATGAAGGCGCCGAAGAACGCCGCGAGGCGGGTCAGGACGCCGAAGATGAGGCCCAGGCCGATGGCGAACTCACCGTACGGGACCGCGACGGCCAGGAAGCTGGCGAACCAGGGCGTGGAGCCCATCCAGACGAAGACGCCGTGGAGCGGGCTCGCGGCGGGAACCGCGTGCAGCAGGTAGCCCGTCGCGGTCCAGCCGCCCTCGGTGAGCTTGTGGAACCCGGCCGTGAAGAACGCCACGCCCATCATCAGCCGGAGCGCGAGGACGAACCAGGCGCTCAGGTCGTGAGCCCGACCGCTGACGGTGAAGCCGGCGATGCGGCTCTGGAAGGTGTTCGGTCCACTGATTGTCGGTGTCGTGACCATTCGTGTTCACCCTACGGGTGAGCGTTCGGCCCGTGCGGGGATATAGTCGGGAGCCGATTCCCCCGTTCTGGGGACCGGCACGCCGAATCGACCGCCGCGGGGCCGTTCGATTCCCGGCTTCTGGGAACCGTCCCTCCCGCCACCACGGTTCGGTCGGTTCGTCGCCGTCGACGGCCGTCGGGAAACGCCGCCCGACGGCCACTGCCGTGTGATAGGTTGCCACGTTACCAGCCGACGTTCGGCGGCGATCGCTCCGTGGTTAGACGAGCATTCCTCCGCGGTTGGACAGCGACCCTCCGCGGTTGGGCAGCACTCCTCCGTGGTTGGGCAGCGACCCTCCGCGGTCGGGCAGCACTCCTCCGCGATTGGGTAGCGCTCCGAACATCGCACGCGCACCCGCCGACCCGTCGGTCGCCGCCGTCGGCGGCGGGCGACGGCTACGCCTGCTCCGAGAGCCACTCGTCGAGCAGCGCCTCGACGGCCGCCTCGCGGTCGCCCCCGTGTGCCGCCAGCGCCCACGCGTCGAGCGAGTCGAGCTCGTCGGTGGAGAACGAGACCGTCACCTGCGTCATACCGACGCCGACGCGGTGGCCGGATATGAAACTGTGTCAGACGCCGTCTGACGGACGGCGTCCGGGTCGTCGACCGTCCTCGCCGCTCACCCCTCGCCGACCATCCGCTCCGCGTCCGCCCAGTAGGGCTCGCGGAGCTGGTACTTCTGGACCTTGCCGGTGGCCGTCTCGGGGAGGTCGTCGACGAACTCGACGCTGGTCGGGGCCTTGAACCCGGCCAGGCGCTCCTTGGCGAACGCGATGACCGCCGCCTCGGTCAGCTCGGCGCCCGGCTTCGGCACCACCAGGGCCTTCGGTGTCTCGCCCCAGTCCTCGTGGGGGACGGGGATGACGGCCGCCTTGGCGACGTCGGGGTGGTCGTAGAGGGCGTCCTCGACCTCGATGCTCGAGATGTTCTCCCCGCCGGAGATGATGATGTCCTTCTTGCGGTCCTGGACGGTCACCATGCCGTCGGCGTCCCAGGTGGCGAGGTCGCCGGTGTGGAAGTAGCCCGCGGCGCTGGCGTTGAACGCCTCGAACGTCGCCTCGGGCTTGTTCAGGTAGCGGTCCATCACCTGGTTCCCGCGCACGACGATCTCCCCGACGGTCTCGTCGTCGCGGGGGACGTCCTCGCCGGCCCCGTCAACGACGCGGATGACGGTGCAGAGGCTGGCCGCGCCCTGCTTGCTCTTGAGCGTCCGGTCCCCCGCGGCGAGCCGGCGCGGCGAGTTGCTCGTGGTGATGATGGGCGCGGTCTCGGTCAGGCCGTAGATGTGGATGATGCGCCAGCCGATGTCGTCCTCGACGGTGCTGATGGTGGCCGCCGGCGGGGCGCTCCCCGCCGTGGCGATGCGGACGTCGCGGTCGCCCGTCGTGGCGACCTCCGGGTGCGCCTCGTGGTAGGCGACGAGCCGGTTGAGGACGGTCGGCGCGCCGCACATGAACGTGACGTCGTAGTCGCGGACCCGTCGGAACGTGTCCTCGGCGTCGAAGGTCCGCTGGCAGACGTGGGTGCCGCCCGTGCCGGTGATGGCGTAGGTGTGCCCCCAGCCGTTGCAGTGGAACATCGGCAGCGTCCAGAGGTAGGTGTCGTCGTCCCGTATCTCCATGTGCTGGTTGAGCACGAGCGCGTGCCAGTGCTCGGTGCGGTGCGTGCGGACCACGCCCTTCGGCTCGCCGGTCGTGCCGGAGGTGTAGTTGATGCTCGCGTCGTCGTCCTCGCTGATGTCCGGTCGTTCCGGCGGCGTCACGTCGCCCGAGCCCAGCACCGCCTCGTAGTCCAGCCAGTCGCCCGCGACGCGGTCCGCCTCGTAGGCCACGAAGTGCTCGGCCGGCACCTCGTCCCGGACCGCCTCGATGGCGTCGGCGAATTCGTAGTCGGCGATGACCGTCGTGGCCTCGCAGTCGGACAGGATGTAGGCGAAGTCCGACGCGACGAGGCGGTAGTTCATCGGGACGTAGACGGCCCCGAGCTGGTTGGTCGCGTACAGCGACTCGAGGAAGTAGTGGGTGTTCGGCGCGAGCATGGCGACCCGGTCGCCCTGGCCGACCCCGAGGTCGGCGAGGGCGTTCGAGAGCCGGTTCACCCGGTCTCCGAACTCGGCGTACGTGTACTCGGTCCCGTCGTGTGCGACGACCCCGACCACGTCGTCGTACAGGTCGACGGCCCGGTCGAGGAAGTCGGTCGTGCGCATCTCCACCTTCATGACGTTTGGCGGCCGGACCGGTTGGCGCCGGGGTACGGCCGTGCCAGACGTTGGCTAGCGCGGGGGTGGTTAATAGCTACCGAGGGGTCCACGGCGGCGGCCGGCCGCCCGGCAACGGGGCTCGCCCGCCAGCCAGCCGGGGGCTGGCCGGCCGCCCAGCGGTATTACTATACGCCGGACCGCCGAACGGACCGCCGGAATGGTGTGCAATGGCGTCGCACGATGACACGCCCATCGAGGCCCGGCTCCGCGAACAGGACTACTTCCGGCCGCCGGCGAAGTTCGTCGGCCAGGCCAACGTGTTCGACCCGGCCGTCTACGACCGGTTCGACGACTTCCCCGAGGGGTTCACCGAGTACGCCGACCTCCTCGACTGGGACGAGCGCTGGGACGAGACCTTCGACGGCTCCGACCCGCCCTTCTTCCACTGGTTCGTCGGCGGGACGCTGAACGCGAGCGCGAACTGCATCGACCGCCACCTCGGCGCGCGGAAGAACCAGACCGCCCTGCTCTGGGAGGGCGAGGACGGCGAGCAGCGCAACCTCAGCTACCAGGACCTCTACCGCGAGGTCAACGCCATGGCGGCCGCGCTGCGGGCCGTCGGCGTCGAGGAGGACGACATCGTCACGCTCCACCTGCCGATGGTGCCGGCCCTGCCCATCACGATGCTGGCCTGCGCCCGCATCGGGGCGCCGCATTCCGAGGTGTTCGCCGGCTTCTCCGCCAACGCGCTGGCCGAGCGGGTCGACGACGCCGGGAGCGACGTGGTCGTCACCATCGACGGCTACTACCGCCGGGGCGAGCTCCTGAACCACAAGCAAAAGGCCGACCAGGCGGTGGAGACGGCCGACCGCGACGTCGAGACGGTCCTCGTCTGGGAGCGCCACGAGGGCGAGCTGGCGGACGGCGTCGACCTGGTCGAGGGGCGGGACGTCCTCGTGTCCGACCTGCTCGCCGAGCACCGCGGCGAGCGGGTGAGGCCCGTCCCCCGCGACGCCGAGGACATCCTCTTCCTGATGTACACCTCGGGCACGACGGGGAAGCCCAAGGGCGCGCAGCACCGCACCGGCGGCTACCTCGCCTACGCGGCCGGGACGAGCAAGTACGTCCTCGACATCAAGCCCGAGGACACCTACTGGTGCGCCGCCGACATCGGGTGGATCACGGGGCACTCCTACATCGTCTACGGGCCGCTCGCGCTCGGGACGACCAGCGTCATGTACGAGGGGGCGCCGGACTACCCGCACAAGGGCCGGCTCTGGGAGATCGCCGAGAAGTACGACGTCGACGTCTTCCACACCTCGCCGACAGCGGTCCGGATGTTCATGAAGTGGGGGGAGTCCTACCTCGAGGGCTACGACTTCGACTTCCGCCACCTGACGACCGTCGGCGAGCCCATCCAGCCGGAGGCCTGGCTCTGGTACTACGAGCACATCGGCAAGGGCGACGCCGTCATCGTCGACACCTGGTGGCAGACCGAGACCGGCGGCCACCTCATCACCAACCTGCCCGCGCTGGCGGACATGAAGCCGGGCTCGGCGGGCCGGCCGGCGCCGGGCATCGTCGCGGCCATCTACGACGACGAGGGCGAGCCCATCGAGGCCGCGAGCGGCCTGGCGGGGAACCTCGTCATCGAGCGGCCGTGGCCCGGGATGCTCCAGACGGTCTACGGCGACGACGACCGGTTCATCGAGACCTACTGGGAGGCCTACTCGGACCTCGACTCCGACGACTGGCGCGACTGGGTCTACAAGGCTGGCGACGGCGCCGTCCACGAGCGCGACGGCTACTTCCGCATCCTCGGCCGCCTCGACGACGTGATGAACGTCGCTGGCCACCGCCTGGGGACGATGGAGCTCGAGTCGGCCGTCTCGGAGGTCGAGCAGGTCGCCGAGGCCGCCGTCGTGGCCGCGTCCCACCCCGAGAAGGGCGAGGTCCCCGACGTCTACGTCATCCTCCGCGAGGGCGTGGTGCCGAGCGACGACGTCCGCGACGCCATCGTCGGCGCCATCGAGGAGGAGATCGGCCCCTTCGCCCGGCCGGACGCGGTCGTCTTCGTCGACGACCTCCCGAAGACCCGCTCGGGCAAGATCATGCGCCGCCTGCTCGAGAACATCTCGAACGAGACCGAGCTCGGCGACACGACGACGCTCCGCGACCCGAGCGTCCCCGAGGCCATCCGCAGGCAGGTCCACGGGGACTGAGTGACGGACGGACGACGGACGCCCCCGCCGCTCGTGACCGACCCCGGGGGGTCGGTCGGCCTCCGGACGCTCTGGCGCGACGAGTCGCTCCGCGCCGTCTTCGTCATCGCCGGGATCGCCGCCGTCTGCGTCAACGCGGTGCCCGTGGCCCTGCCGACCATCGGGGCGGCGTTCGACCTGACGGAGACCCAGATCGGCCTGGTGATGAGCGTGTTCTCCGTCGCCGTCATCGCCACGCACCCCGTTGTGGGGATCCTCGCCGACTTCGCCGGCCGCCGGGGCGTCGTCATCGCCTCGCTGTGCCTGTTCGGCCTCGCCGGGGTCGCCGTGCTGGCGGTCTCGAGCTTCCCGGCGCTGCTGCTCCTCCGCGCCGTCCAGGGCGTCGCCTTCGCCGGCACGCTCCCGCTGACGGCGACGCTGACCGGCGACCTCTACACCGGGACCGCCGGGTCGGCCGCCCAGGGCGTCCGCTCGGGACTGGTCGGGCTGGCGGCGGCCGTGACGCCGGTCGTCGCCGGCGGCCTCGCCCTCATCGCGTGGCAGTACCCGTTCGCGCTCTACGCCCTCACGTTCCCGACCGCCGTCCTCGTCTACTGGTCGTTCCCCGAGCCGGTGGCCCGCCGGGAACGCGAGGCGGGCGGCGGGCGGTGGCTGGCCGAGCTCCGCGCCTACTGGGGCGGGCTCCGGACGGCCGCCACGCCCCGGCTCGCGGTGCTCCTGGCCGGCGGCTTCGTGCTCTTCTTCCTCAAGGGCGGCTTCATGACCTTCCTCCCGGTGTTCGTCGTGAGCGGCCTCGGGTCGACCGTGACGGTCGCCGGAACGGTCCTCGCGGCCTACGGCGGGGGCCGCGTCGTCGTCTCGCCGCTGTCCGGCGCGGCGGTGGCCCGCCTGGGCCGGCGGCCCACGCTGCTCCTGGGCGTGGCCCTCGCCGTCCTCGGCATCGGCGCCCTCCCCTTCGCGGCGACGCCGTGGGCGCTGCTCGGCGCGACGCTGAGCTACGCGGCCGGCGAGGGCCTCCTGAACCCGGTGCTCAACGACGCCGTGGCCGCCTCGTCGGTCGACGCGCAGCGGGCCGGCGTGATGAGCGGGCTGAACGTCCTCAAGGACGGCGCCCTCGTCGTCGCGCCGGTGCTCCTCGGGGCGGTCATCGTCGCGGCTGGTTTCACCGTCGCGTTCCTCGCCGCCGCCGCGCTCGGGACGGCCTACGGCCTGGTGGTCGTGTTCCGGTACCGGTGACCGGCCCGACGACCGCCGGCTACGCCACCCCGACCGGCTCTGAGTACCGGCCGTGGGCGTCGGCGAAGACGCCCATGACCTCGCCCATCGTGGCGTAGGCCTTCACGGCCTCGACGATGGCCGGCATGGTGTTCTCGCCGCCCTCGATGGCGGCCTCGATGGCGTCGAGCGCGGCCGCGACGGCCCCGTCGTCGCGCTCGGCCTTGACCGACGCGAGCCGGTCGAGCTGGTGCGCCCGGGCGGCTCCCTCGTCGACGTGGAGGATGTCGGGGCTCGTGTCCTCGTCGAGGGCGTAGGCGTTGACGCCCACCACGGTCTCCTCGCCCGACTCGACCCGGGACTGGTACTCGTAGGCCGCCGCGCCGATCTCCCGGTGGAAGTAGCCCGACTCGATGCCGGCCAGCACGCCGGCGCGCATCGAGCCGTCGCCCAGCTCGCGGATCTCCTCGAGGTAGGCCACGGCCTCGGCCTCGACCTCGTCGGTGAGCGCCTCGACGAAGTACGAGCCGCCGAGCGGGTCGATGGTGTCGGCCACGCCGGACTCCTCGGCGAGGATCTGCTGGGTCCGCAGCGCCACCCGGACGGCGTCCTCCGAGGGCAGCGCCAGCGCCTCGTCGTAGGAGTTGGTGTGGAGGCTCTGGGTGCCGCCGAGGACGGCCGCGAGCGCCTGGTAGGCCACCCGGACGACGTTGTTGAGCGGCTGCTGGGCCGTGAGGCTCGCGCCGGCCGTCTGGGTGTGGAACTTGAGCCGGGTCGCCGGGCCGGGCTCGGCGCCGTACCAGTCGGCCATCACGCGGGCGTAGATGCGGCGGGCGGCGCGGTACTTCGCCACCTCCTCGAACACCGAGTTGTGCGCGTTGAAGAAGAACGAGAGCAGCTCGCCGACCGCCTCGACCGACAGGCCGCGGTCGACGGCGTCCTCGACGTAGGCGAAGCCGTCGGCCAGCGTGAACGCGAGCTCCTGGACGGCCGTCGAGCCGGCCTCGCGGATGTGGTAGCCCGAGACCGAGATGGGGTGGAACTTCGGCGTCTCCGCCGCACAGAACTCGACGACGTCGGTGACGATGCGCAGCGAGGGCTCGGGCGGCACGACCCACTCCTTCTGCGCGATGAACTCCTTCAGCATGTCGTTCTGCAGGGTCCCCCGGAGCGCCTCGCGCGGGACGCCCTGCCGGTCGGCCAGCGCGACGTACATCGCGTAGACGACCGGGGCGCTCGGGTTGATGGTGAACGACGTGGAGACGTCGGCCAGGTCGATGCCGTCGAACAGGCGCTCCATGTCGCGGAGCGTGTCGACCGCCACGCCCTCCTTGCCGACCTCGCCGACGGCCAGCTCGTGGTCCGAGTCGAGGCCCATCAGGCTCGGCATGTCGAACGCCGTCGAGAGGCCGGTCTGGCCCTGCTCGACGAGGTAGTGGAAGCGCTCGTTGGTCGCCTCGGCCGTCCCGTAGCCCGCGAACTGGCGCATCGTCCACGGCCGGCCGCGGTACATCGTCGGGTAGACGCCCCGGGTGTACGGCGGCTCGCCCGGGAAGCCGAGATCCGCCGCGTAGTCGAGGTCGGCGACGGCCAGCGGCGTGTAGAGGTCGCGAACCTCGTGGTTGGAGACGGTGGCGAATCGCTCGGCGCGCTCCCCGTGCGTCTCGAGGGCGGGGTCGCGGGTGTCCGCCGCCCACGACGACCGGGCGGCCCGGATGCGCTCGAGCTCCTCGTCGTCGAACATGGCCCCTCCTCCGGCCGGAACGGCCATGAAGGGTTCGGCCCGGGCCGGTCAGGTGGTCGCCGCGTCGGCCCCCGCCCCGCCACCAGCGATGGGCGCAGCCCCGCCACCGGCCACCCCGGTCCCGGCCACCGTCACCCGCGCCACCGACGCTGGCGGCAGCTCGAGGACGAGCTCGCCGGCCTCGGTCGGCGTGAGCGTCGTCTCGGTCAGCGTGAAGCCGTCGACCGCCGACCAGTCGTCCTGCCGGGCGAACGGGTCGTCGTTACGGCCGGCGAGCCGCACGAGCGGCACCGCCGCCGGTCGCGGCTCGGGCCACCCGACCACGGCCAGCCGCACCCGGCAGGCGTGGCGGAGGTTCCGGTTGACGGCGACGACGACCGCTCGGCCGTCGTCGGCGCGGGCGGCGACGACGTCGAGGTAGGGAACGTCGGTCGTCCGCTGGAGGCGGAAGCCGGTCTGCGGGAGGGTGAACGTCGCCCCGGCCACGGTCACGGGGAGGACCCGCCACGCGGCGTCGCCCTCGAGGAACGGCTCAGCGACGAACCGCTGGACGTAGTTCCCCGGATTGATGGGACGCAGGTCCCGCGGATACGGCCGGAAGTAGAGGGTGTTGTCGCGCTGGTGGGCCTGCCGGACGGCACCGCCGTGCCGCAGGAAGGTGGCGAGCATGCTCCCCACGTAGGCCGCGTGGGCGGCCGTCCGGTAGCCGGCCCGCGGCCAACCGCGGTCGACCTTCGGCTGGAGGTTCCACTCGCCCACGACCACCCGGAGGTCGGCGACGTCGCGGGCCGCCGCGGCTTCGACGAGCCCGGTCAGGTGGCGGCCGAACGGCGTCGGCGAGTTCACGAGCGCCTGGTTGTAGCCGACCGGGTCGGCGCCGTTGAGCAGGCACCACAGCCGGCGGCCAGCCTCGGTCTGGATGCCGGCGGTGTAGCGGTGGAGGTCCAGCCCGCCGACGACCGAGCCGACGGTCCCGAGCACCCGGTCGTTCCACGTCGGCGGCTCGCCGAGCCCGCGGCCGGCCACCGTCCCGTCGCCCTGGTCCGTCCACCCGGGGTCGATGCCCGTGGCGTCCACCGTGATGGACGGGTCGGCCGCCAGCATCGCCTCACGGTAGGCCGCGAACCGCCGCGCGTACCGCCGGGCGGACTGGTTGCCGACCTGGTAGAGCCCCCAGACCTCGTTGCCGACCTGCCAGGCCTCGACGCCCCAGGGCTTGGGGTGGCCGTTGGCGGCCCGGAGGGCGCCGAACTCGGTCGAGCGGTCGCCGTTGACGTACTCGACCCAGGCCGCGGCCTCCGCGGGGCCGATGCCCGACCACGACCCGACGGTGATGAGCGGCTCGACGTCGGCCAGCCGGCAGAACGCGAGGAACTCGTCGGTGCCGAACGAGTTCCGCTCGAGGCCGCCCCAGTTGAGGTTCGGGACGACCGGCCGGTCGACGAGGGGCCCCACGCCGTCGCGCCAGTGGTACTGGCTGGCGAAGTTGCCGCCGGGCCACCGGAGGCTCGTCACGTTGAAGGTCCGGAGGTTGTCGATGGTGGTCGGGTTGAACCGGCCCGCGACGGCGTCGCCGGACCGGAGGACCGCCCAGTCGAGGTCGAGGTGGCCCTGGCCGGCCCCGACGAGCTCGAGCGCGTACGTCCCGAAGGTCGACCCGCGGTAGCGCTGGTCGCTCCGCGCGTCGAGTGACAACGGGACGGTGTGCCGCGTCCACTCGCCGTCCACCGGGACCGAGTCGGCGGCCAGGGACTCGCCGTTCGGGCCGGTCAACGCGACCTCGCAGCGGGAGACGCCGGCCCCGCGGACCGAGAGCTCGAGGTCGAACCGGCGCGTCCGGCCGTCCGGGATGGCCGTCCGCTGGCGGACGCCCCCGCGCCCGTCGAGGACGACCCGTTGGAACCGCGGGCCGACGACCCCGATCGGGTTGGGGCGGATCCAGAACGGCACCTCCGGCCCCCGGTCGAGGTCCGGGGTGGCCCGGCGGCCGTTCACCCCGCCCGCGACGTGCTCGAAGGAGACCCGACCCGACTCGACGACCGGCTCCCACCCGTAGGCGATTCCATCGACCGCCTCGACGTCGAACAGCAGCGAGGTCCGGTGACCGGTTCGGTTCCAGCGCTCGAACGAGCCGTTCGACAGGTGGTCGGACTCGAATCCCGGGTAGACGTCGCGCCCGTTGTGCTCGATGAACTTGCCGAAGACCCGGGGGTCGACGGACCATTCGCTCGCCCCGGCCGCGAGGTCGAGGTCCACCCGGGCCCGGGTCGGGTCACGGGTCGGATCGCTGGCCGCCGGGCCAGTTATGCGCGGCTTAACCGTTCGCCGGTCGCGGCTCGAGAGCCACCCGAGCCCGCCGACGGCCATCGCTCCGACGCCGCCGAGGAAGGCTCGCCTTTCGACCCCCGGTCCCCACACGTAGGCGGGGATTACCGGAGAGGGCTTGAAGGGGTCGTTCATTTTAACGACGTGATAACGTCCGCATCCGGGGGACCGACGGCGATTTAGCGACCGGGTAATATTGTCGGGGCGGTCCCGATGGCCGACCGTAACGGGGCATGGACGAGCACCACGATGCCGCCGGCGTCGCCCGCCCCGCCGTCGCGACGGGCCGGCGCCGGGTGGGGCGTACGCCCCGCCTACCCGCGGGAAAGGTCTGGCAGGCTTTTGGTCGTCGTCGCCAACCTCACGAGCCATGACCGCCGACCCGCCGTCGGCCGAGGACGAGCCGCCAGCCGTCGTCTCGCTGGTCAACGTCTACAAGGTCTACCGGCGGGGCGAGGCCGTCCCGGCGCTCGACGGGCTGTCGCTGTCGCTCCCGCGCGGCAGCTACACCGCCGTCATGGGACCGAGCGGCTCCGGCAAGAGCACCCTCCTGAACCTGGTGGGGTGCCTCGACCGGCCGACGGCGGGCCGGGTCGAGATCGACGGCCGCGACGCCACCACCCTCGACGAGGACGCGCTGACGGCCATCCGACGCGAGACCGTCGGCTTCGTCTTCCAGACGTTCAACCTCATGCCGCGGCTGACCGCCGTCGAGAACGTCGCGCTACCCATGCTCTTCGCCGGCGTCCCCGGCCCCGAGCGCCGCCAGCGAGCGCTCGACCTCCTGGGCTCGGTCGGGCTCGCCGACCGGGTCGAGCACCGGCCCAACGAGCTCTCCGGCGGCCAGCGCCAGCGGGTGGCCATCGCGCGGGCGCTGGCCAACGAGCCGGCGCTGCTGCTCGCCGACGAGCCCACCGGGAACCTCGACAGCGAGACCGGCTCCACCATCATGGCCCTCATCGGGCGCCTGGCCGAGGCGGGCAACACGGTGCTGCTGGTCACCCACGAGCGTGACGTCGCGGAGCACGCCGAGCGCATCGTCCACCTCCTGGACGGGACGGTCGACCGCATCGAGACGGTGAGCCGGCGACGGGTCGACGACGTCGAGGAGGACGTGGTGGGATGGAACTCCTGACCGGCCTCGGCCTGAGCTGGCGGGCTATCTCAGACCACAAGCTCCGGTCGATGCTGACGACCCTCGGGGTCGTCATCGGCGTGGCGGCGGTCATCACCTTCGTGACCCTCGGCACGAGCCTCCAGGCGGACGTGGTCAACACGCTGGCCGGCGGCGACCAGAACGTCGTCACGGTGACCGCCGTGAGCGACACCCAGGCCGGCATCGCCGGGCTCGGGGGCGGCGGGACGGCCGTCTTCACCCAGCACGACGTCGCCCTGCTGGGCCGGACGCCGGGGGTCGCGGCGGCCGTCCCGCAGGGCGGGCTCGCCGCCGCGGGTGTCGGCTACCGGAACGACACGGTCGGTCGGCAGTGGATCACCGTCACCACGCCGGCGTACTTCGAGGCCCAGGGCCGGTCGTTCGCCGCCGGCCGGCCCTTCCAGGAGGGCCGGCCGGAGGTCGTCCTCAACGCCCAGGCGGCGACGATGTTCGAGGAGAACGTCACGGTGGGGAGCAACGTCACCATCGTCCCGGGTGCCACCCAGCGGCCCGTCAACGCGACCGTCGTCGGCATCCTTCGACCCACGTCCGCCGAATCCGGGGGGACGCTCCTGTCCGCGCCGGACCGGCCGGCCATCTACGCCCCGACGGACCCCTACTACGGCCGTCGGGTGTCCAGCCCGGCCACCGGTTCGTACCAGCGGGTCTACCCGGAGGTGCTCGTCGTCGCCACGGACACGACCAACGTCGAGAGCCTGAAGGGCCGGCTCCAGTCGCGGCTGGCGGCCTCCTCGGACGCCCACCTCATCCTGCCCGAGGGCTACCACCTCTCGGTGGCCACCTACCAGGACCGCGTAAGCAAGCTCCGCGAGATCAGCAGCACCTTCACCGCCTACGTCGTGGGCATCGCCCTCATCTCGCTCGTGGTGGGGGCCATCGGCATCGCCAACATCATGCTCGCCAACGTGGCCGAGCGCCGCCGGGAGATCGGCATCATGAAGGCCATCGGGGCGCGGAACCGCGACGTCGTCCAGCTGTTCCTGAACGAGGCGGTCCTCCTCGGGCTGCTCGGGGCGCTGCTCGGGACCGTCGTCGGCGTGGCCGGGGCGTTCGTCGGAACCGAGCTCATCAAGCTCCCGTTCGTGATGGACGTGGTCTGGCTCCCCGTGGCCATCGCGGTCGGCGTCGGCGTCGGCGTCGTCGCGGGCCTCTACCCGGCCTGGAGCGCGGCCCGAACGGACCCCATCGAGGCCCTCCGATACGAGTAACCCGACGGCGGGAGGCGACTGGTAAGCCCGCATCGTCGTTCGAAAGGCTCGGCTTTCCGAACCGATAGTCCCGACCATCTATCACGGTCCGTAATTTAAGTCGATTGTAAATAACTCCGTCCGCCGCCAGCGTTCGCTCGAATGGGCAGCCCCCGGGTCTACCGCGCGGTGTTCGGCGTCCTGGTCCTCACGTCCTTGCTGCTCCTCGCGAGCAGCCACGTGCGCGGCGCGGGGGGGCCCGCGGCCGACATTCCGGGCGTCCCGTCCTCGGTCCCCCCGCGCGCGGGCGTGACGGTCATCACCACCGACTCGAACGTGTGGCTCCCCGGCGGAGGGGCCGGGCCGCGGCAGACGTCCGAGATCGTCGCCTACGCCCCGGACGGCCACATGCTCTACTACAACGCCAGCCACGACCGCTACTGGGACGTCGACCCCGAGCCCGACGGTCGATTGACGGTCCTCTACTCCGCGAGCGACCACCTCACGAAGAAGGAGTGCCGGGCGACCACGGTCTGCACGCGGGACGTCGTCGAACGGCTCAACCTCACGACGGGGACGGTCACCCGGCTCTTCAGCCGCATCACCCCCTACAAGGACTCGACGCGCTGGCACGACGTGGACCGGCTGAACCGGGACCACCTGGTCGTCGCCGACATCTATCGCGACCGGGTGTTCGTCGTGAACACGACGAGCGGGCTGACGAC
>Ga0102944_1000687_pt1 | contig 24842 bp, 19 predicted proteins | sample SalPonD_shore_MG_FD_78172 | JGI IMG/M metagenome (GOLD analysis project Ga0102944, IMG submission 78172) | Salt pond soil microbial communities from South San Francisco under conditions of wetland restoration - Salt Pond MetaG... | ecosystem: Environmental > Aquatic > Marine > Intertidal zone >...
CAGTCCGGTCACTCGTAGAAAGTCACGTCGCTGCATACGTTCACCTCGATTCTAATTGTTGTGGCGCGTGGGGAGTTCAACTGCTCGTTGATGACTCCCTGAAGGAAACATCTTAATGTGGGATGAATCCGGTTGGAAGGCAACCGGAATTTGTGATTACTCCAACGCACCCTCTCCAGTCTCCCCATCACGGCAGACGGCATAAGGCAACCGCCATAGATGTAAAAAAACACTGTTTTATTAAACGGCCTCGAAGCCCATTTCGGGCAGTGGCCGGCGAACCGAGCGTGAAAAATCATCGGCTGTCTGAGCCCCGTGGAATGCCAAAAAAAGAGATAATACCTTTACGGGAAATAATTTCATTTTGTTTATACTAGGTAGTTTTTTGAGTGACTATTCCACGGGGTGAGTTCCGATGATTTAGTGAGGAAGCCGTCGCCACTTTCGAAATGTGCTTCGCGCCGAGCCCTTTTGCCTACTTTTAGGGCCATTAAAAGTAGGAGTATAAGGAAGAGCAACACACGTTGGCACCAATCCACGTGATTGGCAGGCTCTCGGAACCATGGTGTTTTTTTCTTTATAATTTTAATAGCACTTATAGTATTAGGTGAAGCCAATACCTACGTTGAACTTTTTCAATGGTTCATTTGCCCAAGGTATCGGGGTAACCCGGTTTCATGACTACTCTTGAAATTAGGTAGAGGAAAAATAACAGTTCTGTTAACCTGCCGGTCATCCGCCAGTGCAGCTGCGGTTCCTGCTCTTCCTCCTCTTCGTACTTTTTACCGGCGCTTGTGCGGAACACTTGGACGCTAAAAAGTACCAAAAACCACCGGCTGCGCGCATCCTTTCGGCATCGGCTGCCGTTTGCTGCGCTAAATCTTAGCCTGTCCCGATTCGAATTGGTCAAAATCTCTGATTTTGTCACCAATTCGTTATCGGGAGAACTCACCCGGCTCCCGCCGGGCTCAGACATTCGAAAATTTGGCCGCTCCACTCACGGGCCGCTGAGACGAAAGCCTGCGCGAGGCCGTTTAAACAACCGTGTGTGGAGGTGTATTAATTGAAGCCCAGGAATCGGGACTTACCGGAGAGGGAGATTTTGGAGACGTCCGCGTGTCTCTCCCAACGCGCTCCCCCTTGGAAGGGGGACTCGCCACTTGCAAAGGCCAGTGTAAATCCAAACGATTTTATCGTGTTCTCCCCTTTTTCTAATAAAAGAGGGGGGAGTCAAAGAGGAGAAAGTTGTTGTTGCATACCTCTGCACGCATCCGTTCCTTGCGCTGACAGTCCCTGGCAGGGCTGTCAGCGCTGGGAGCACTGAACAGGCGGCCGGAGCAGTCACCGCAGACAGCGCACCAGCCGTTGGTAGTGAACCCTTCAGGGTTCACAGGGCAAGAGGAGAGGATCATCATTAATGAGCCCTGAAGGGCTCACGACCAACGAACAGCGGGAGGATTTGTTTTCTTCACCGGCGTTACTGCTTCCCCCCCCAGCGAGATATCATCTCGCGCTACAGCCCCCGGTACGATCCGCGAGAACTCCTCCGGTTGCATCTCTGGCGAGGTTCTGGGTAACCTGGGAAAAAGACATGGTTTCCCGGGGAAATTTTCTGCACTTTATAGGTCAAATCGGATCCATCCGTTGCACCCGGATCCGGATCACTTTTAAAACATACCGTCACCGCGAACGCTGAAGGGAGGCATGGATGCAATATATTTTGGCGCTGGACCAGGGAACCACCAGCTCCCGGGCCATCGTGTTCGATCATGACGGGGGGATCAAGGCGATTGCCCAGCAGGAATTCGAGCAGATCTTTCCGCAGCCGGGATGGGTGGAACACGATCCCGATGATATCTGGACTTCCCAGCGGGCTGTCATGACGGAGGCTCTCACCCGGGCGAATCTTTCTCCCAAAGATATTGCCGCCCTGGGCATCACCAACCAGCGGGAGACCACCATTCTCTGGGACCGGGACACCGGCGAACCGGTGTACAATGCCATCGTGTGGCAGGACCGGCGGACGGCTGGCATCTGTGACACGCTGCGGGAGGCCGGCCACGCATCGCTGATCCGGGAGAAAACCGGCCTGGTCATCGACGCCTATTTTTGCGGCACCAAGATCCAGTGGATCCTGGAGCACGTCGAAGGTGCCAGAGAAAAAGCCGAGGCCGGCGAACTGGCCTTCGGGACGGTGGACTCCTGGCTGGTGTGGAATCTCACCGGTGGCAAATGGCACCTCACCGACGTGACGAACGCTTCCCGGACCATGCTCTATAATATTCATACCGGCGAATGGGATCCGGACCTGCTGGAGTTGCTGAAGATTCCGGCGGCGATCCTGCCGGAGGTGTGCTCGTCCAGCGAGATCTACGGCGAGACGTCCGGCGACGTATTTGACCGGCCGCTGCCCATCGCCGGCATCGCCGGGGACCAGCAGGCGGCCCTGTTCGGGCAACAGTGCATCGAAAAGGGGATGGTGAAGTCTTCCTATGGGACCGGGAGTTTTATCCTGATGAACACCGGATCGGAAGCCGTCACTTCTCAGAATAATTTGATTACCACCGTCGCCTGGCAGGTCGGTGATTCCCTGCAGTATGCGCTTGAAGGCAGCATTTTTATTGCCGGAGCGGTGGTGCAGTGGCTGCGGGACGGTCTGCACTTGATCGAATCCTCGTCCGGGATCGAGTCCCTCGCCGCCGGCGTGGAGGATAACGGCGGCGTGTACCTGGTCCCGGCCTTCGTGGGCCTGGGGGCGCCGCACTGGGATCAGTATGCCCGGGGGACCATCGTCGGGCTCACCCGGGGCGTGACGGCAGGCCACCTGGCCCGGGCGGCCCTGGAGGGGATTGCCTACCAGGTGGCGGACGTGGTGGAGGCCATGCAGGCGGATTCGGGCCTCGCCATCCCGGAATTGCGGGTGGATGGCGGGGCGTCCGTGAATAACCTGCTGATGCAGTTTCAGTCCGATATCCTGCGGGTGCCGGTCATTCGGCCGGAGGTGTTCGAAACCACCGCCCTGGGCGCCGCATTTCTGGCGGGCCTGGCCGTGGGGTACTGGAAAGATCAAGCGGATATTGCCGCCCACTGGACGGTCGATAGGCAATTTGAACCGTCCATGGAGGAAGGACGTATCCGGACCCTCCGGCAAAATTGGCGGAAAGCGCTGGACCGGGCGAAGGGTTGGGAGGATCCGGAGGAGTGATCATCGGAAAAGATCGTCCACAGATTTCATAGATTTTCACAGAATGATTGAAACCACTAATTGCACTAATCTTCACGAATGAAAAAGACAAGAAAAGAGTGTAAGAGAGCAGAGAGGGACAAAGTTGGTAGTGAGAAGAGGACAAAAGAGGCGACGGAACCCACAGGTTACGCCATGCGCTTTGCACTCTGCGCTATGCCGATACGATTGTCAATTGGTTGAAATCAAACACCGAAACACATTGAATTACACTGAACAGACTCTTTGGAACCACCAATCTTTCCAGAGAAGGAGCCGGCTATGAAGCGTGACGACATGCTGCGACGAATCCAGACCGATCAGGAGGGATGGGATTTCATCGTGATCGGAGGCGGGGCGACCGGGCTGGGGGTCGCCATCGAAGCGGCCTCCCGGGGATACCGGACTCTCCTGTTGGAACAGAGCGATTTCGCCAAGGGCACCTCCAGCCGGAGTACCAAACTGGTACACGGCGGTGTGCGGTACCTGCAGCAGGGGAACGTCTCCCTGGTGCTGGAAGCCCTGAAGGAACGCGGCCTGCTGCACCAGAACGCGCCTCACCTGGTGTCCAACCTCAAGTTCGTGGTGCCGAATTACGACTGGTGGGAAGGTCCCTTCTACGGGGTGGGGTTGAAACTGTACGACATGCTGGCCGGACGCCAGGGTTTCGGAAACTCCCGCCGGCTTACCAAGGAAGAGACCCTGGACCACATTCCGACCGTGGAAACCGACGGACTCCGGGGCGGGGTCGTCTATCACGACGGCCAGTTCGACGACGCCCGGCTGGCTGTAAATATGGCGCAAACAGCGGCCGACCAGGGGGCCACCGTCCTGAATTATCTGCAAGTCACCGATCTCCAAAAAGTCAACGGGATGGTCAAAGGGGTAACTGCCGTGGACGAGGAAACCGGTCAGCCCTACGACCTCTTTGGAAGAGTGGTGGTGAACGCCACCGGTCCGTTCGCGGATGACATCCGCAAAATGGATAACCCAGGCGACGCCCGGATGATCAAGCCCAGTCAGGGTGTGCATATCGTCCTGGATCGTGCCTTTCTCCCGGGGGACAGCGCCATTATGGTCCCTCACACCGCCGACGGCCGGGTGTTGTTCGCCATCCCATGGCATGATCGGGTGGTGGTCGGCACCACCGACACCCCCATCGAAGAGACATCTCTGGAACCCAGGCCTTTAAAGGAAGAATTGGATTTTCTGTTGGAACATGCCGCCCGGTATCTTACCCAGGACCCGGTGGAATCGGACGTCCTGAGCGCGTTTGCCGGCATCCGGCCCCTGGTGAGCCCGGAAGGCGAACAAGACACCGCCGCCATTTCCAGAGATCACACCATCCACATCTCCCGGGCCGGACTGGTCACCATTGCCGGCGGCAAATGGACCACGTATCGCAAAATGGCGGAGGATACCGTGGACCAGGCGGCCACCCTGGGAGGCCTCCCCGAAAAAGAGAGTGTCACCCGGACGCTGCAGATTCACGGCTACCATCAGCAGGCGGAGCAGTTCGGCGATTTGGCACCCTACGGCGCCGACGCCGTGGCTATTCGGGATCTCATTGCCGAAGACCACCAGCTGGAAGACCTCATTCACCCGGACTCCTCCATCCTGGCGGCGCAAGTAGTGTGGGCGGTGCGGCATGAAATGGCCCGGACGGTGGAGGATTTCCTGGCCCGGCGCACCCGGATGCTGCTGCTGGACGCCCGGCGCAGCGTCGAGATGGCCACCAAAGTGGCCGACCTCATGGCGCGGGAACTGGGCGAGGGCCGCTCCTGGAAGAAACAGCAGGTGGAGGAGTACTCGAACCTGGCCCGGGGATATCTCCTGGAATAAACTCCGGTATTATTACATTTCACACAAAGGGCGCGGAAAAACCGGGAGAACGGAACACGGAGCACGGACCCGGACCCGTCCCTGCCCCAAACAATCCACAGATTTCACTGATTTTCGCAAAGAATGAAACCACGAATTTCACAGCCAGCCCCGGCCTCTCGGGGAATTTTCCGACGAATCCCCGAATCGGGACCAGCGGGACAGGCAGTGGTTCCGTTTTTTCCTTATGATCAAATAACAACACTCTCGTGATAGTTTCGTGATAGTCGTTCGGTATCCTTCTCACGTAAGTCTGCAAAGACGCATCATAACATGAGACAAACGGAGGATATCGATGAAGATTTTACGCACAACTCTCATGGCCGGGCTGGTGTTCCTGGCCATTGCAGTCACCGGCTGTAAGAAAGAATCACCCATGGAGCCCCAGGCGATGGATCCGGCCACGGCGCCCCGGGCGTCGGTGGACCGGTTCAGCGACGGGGCGGGCACCTTGTTCATGCGGAGCGCCAACGCCGATCTGCCGGGCGCCGACCAGGCTATCAACTTCGACCAGGCGCCGTTTATCGCCACCGGGTTGAGTCCGGACGGCAAGATCATCCAGTACTATAATTTCGACGTACAGCCCACCGATCCGGCGCCGATTTACGTGCTGTTTCGGGAAGGAGAGAGTATGCCGGTCCCCAATCAGCTGAACATCGTGGACGTGATCCCGGGCGACGCCGGATATAACGATTTCTGGCAGGTCAACAAGGTGACGGTGCCGGCGGATTACGTGGCTAACACCATCACCAGCAAGCAGGCAATCGATGCCGGCGGCTACGATATCCAGGAGACCGATATGCTGGTGAACTGTCCTATCGTACCGGAGGGCTCGTCGGCCATGCTCCGGGGCGGTCAGGAGGACAACGGATTGACTATGGGCTGGTACGAAGACCAGGTGGTTTTCTATTTCACGTTCCAGGAGAAATCCCTGACCACCAACGGAAGCGGTGAGGTCCCGGTGTCGCCCATCTATGTCAGTTTCAACATCAATCCCGGCATGGATGGCGGCGGACCGCCTTCCGGCTTCTTGACCGAGGAAGGCAGCATGCAAACCCACAACGTGGCCACCACCATTCCGTCGGACATGGATTATTCCCCGCTCTGGTCGGTGAATATTTACGATAATGCCGAGTTCGCGTCGGTCCGGAACCTGGCAACGGCCCAGTCTGCTACTATTTTGGCTGCGGGCGCCGCCCTGGTGAACTGTCCCGTCGTGTCCGTGGGCGCCTACCGTCCCCTGGATCCGGAGACCGCCCCCATGGCAAGCATCGACCGGTTCAGCGATATGGCGGGCACGCTGTTCAAACGGAGTGAAAACGCCAATCTGCCGGGTGCCGATATGCCCGTCGATTTCGACCAGGCGCCGTTTATCACCAAGGGACTGGGCCCGGATGGCGAGATGATTCAATATTATAACTTCGACGTGCAGTCCACCGCTCCCGCGCCCATCTTCGTCTTCTTCCGGGAGGGCGAAAGCGCCCCGGTGGACGGCCAGATGAACGTGGTGGACGTGATCCCCGGCGATGAGGGGTACAACGACTTCTGGCATGTCCATAAAGTGACTGTTCCCATGGATTACGTGGCGAATGCCATCACCAGTAAAGAGAAACTGGATGAGGCCGGCTATCCGGTGGAGGAGACCGATATCCTGGTGAACTGTCCGGTGGTGCCCGACGGCTCCACCGCCATGCTGCGGGGCGGAAACGAGAGCAACGGACTGACTATGGGCTGGTACAAAGATCAGGTCATCAAATACTTCTCATTCGAAGAAAAGGCATTGATGCCCACCGGAAGCGGGATGGTCCCGACCTCCCCCATCTACGTGGCGTTTAATATCAATCCCGACCAGATGGACGGCGGCCCGGCCTCCGGCTTCATGACCGAATCCGGCAGCGACCAGACCCACAACGTGACGGTTACCCTGCCTTCGGATATGGCGTACTCCCCTCTTTGGATGGTGAATGTCTACGACAACATGGACTTCGACAGCGTGATGGATCTGGCCAGCGCCCAGATGGCGAACATTCTTGCGACTGGCGTCGCCATGGTGAACTGTCCGATTGTTTCCGTGCAGTGAACACAACGCCGGGATCATGCATTCCGCGCCCCGGGGACGGGGTGCGGATTTCCCGGTCCGAAAACGGGCCCATCCTGCTGAAATGTTGGGGAGCCCACATCCCCTGTAAAAAAGATACTCCATATTCAAAGAAACACCGGGAGGAAACCCATGAAAATACGAACAACCTTATTGCTGATTGCGGGCGTGTTATTGGTGGCTGGCGCCGCCCGTGCCGATTCCAGGAACAAAGTAGCCGAATTCAACGAGACCGGTATTCTGGTTGACATCCAGCACTTTTTCCGTGCGGCGGAAAGCGAGATGGCCGCAACGGCTGACGTTGGCAAAGACGGAGTTTCCGGCGTGGCGCTGGTGACCCGAAGCGGGATCTATGCGTTTCTGGAGACTCCGGAAAACGCGGAACACCTGCAGGGAATCGAGCCCGGCAGCGCCGTGAAGATCCAGGGGCAGCTCCTGCAATCCGCCTCGCTCCTCCATATTGAGTCGTTGGAACAAGTGATGGAGGCGCCGGACGTCGAACTAACTTCCTACCGCATGGCGCAAGGCAAGGAAATGACTCTGACCGGGGTCAATAAGTGCCAGTGCGGTCTGGACGTGGGCTCACTGCCTCATAATTGCCAGCTGGGCCATTTACATCATCTGGAAGCGGATGACGGGCAGATTTATCATTACCTGCAATTTCAGGACGGCCAGGAGGCCTTTTTGGGCAACGGATCTCATTTTAAACAGGTGAGTGTGCAGGCACAGGTGCTGCCCGGAAATTATCTGCTGGTGAAATCAATGATGATTCAGTAATTGCTCGTACCGTCTTTCCCCGATGCAGCCGGATAAGGGCGTGCCTGTTGGTGCGGCGCGCCCTTTTTCTGTAGCTCATTCCGGGTGGGCCGTTCGTGAGGACTGACATGCAAACCGGAGCGATACTTTTGACATTCGATAAGGCGGCCGGTCCTTTCCCAGGGGACGAATACGTCATGTGGCGGGCACGGATTGCAGAGGTGGGGGTAACAGGGACGCCCGGCAATAAAACCAAGGCGCCCCTGTGCCCCCTCCTCCTCATGGAGAACAGACTCTTTACGACGGTGGTTCGCTAGTATATAGTTGAAAGGTGAACTTAGTTCCCTGATCCACTTCACTTTCCACCCGGATGGTGCTCCGGTGCAACTCCAGGAGTTTTTTGGCGATGGCCAGTCCCAGCCCGGTACTCCCACTCACGCTCTGCTTACTCCGGTTCCCCCGGTAGAACCGGTCGAATATATGGGGGAGATCTTCCGGGGCGATGCCGCTTCCGGTGTCCCGGACGCTGACTTCCACCTCGCCGTTCGTCTGTTCCACGCCGACCTTGATCCGGCCCGCTTTGGGAGTATGGGCGATGGCGTTCTGCAGCAGGTTGGACAGGGCCCGTTCGATCATGCCGATGTCCATCTGTACCGGCGGGAGGTCTTCCGGAATAGACGCCGACAGTTCGATTCCGGCCGATTCCGCCTGTCCCCCGAATTTCATAACCACGTCCTGGACCAGTTCCCCGATGGGAAAGGGCTCCTGGTTCGGCTGGCTTTCCCGGGCCTCCAGCTTGGAGAGCTCGAACAGCTGGTGGACCAGTTTGCTCAGCATTTCCGTATCATGCAGAATCAATTCCAAAAATTGCCGGCGCTTCTCCGGACTCAGCGTCTCCTCTTTCATCAGGATGGTTTCCAGATAGCCCTGGATGGAAGCCAGCGGGCTGCGCAAATCGTGCGAGACGTTCGCCACCAGCTCCCGCCGGAGATGATCGGTGCGCTTTAAGGCGTCCATGTTCTCCTTGATGGTGTCGGCCATCTGGTTGAAGGCCCGCCCCAATTGTCCGATTTCATCCTGCGAGGTGAATTCGATCCGCTGGTCAAAGTCCCCCTGTTCAAAATCTTTCACCGTGTGGGACATCCGGCGTAACCGCTTGGTTAATACCGCGAATAAAATCAGCCCGATGATTCCGGCGAACACCAGGGTGATGAGCAGCCCGCGGATGGTGGTCCGGGTGATGTAGCTTTCCCGGACCATTTGCGCCGCTGATTCATACTGCTCGCCGCCGATGATGATATACAGATAGCCGGTACGATCCGCTCCCAGAGAGAGGGTGGCCACCGAGAACGGTTTCCGCCGGTCCGGATTGCGGGGATCCACGCCCAGAATAGGGGTGTGACGGTCCTGGGCCAGAAATCGCTTGACGGGACCCAAATTGACGTAGTCGGCATGCACCGTTTTCCCGGGCTCCGCGAAGAACGATAATATTTTCCCGGTGCCGTCCAGCAGGTAGATCTCCACCTTGGGGTTCATGACCATCATGTAATGAATAGTGGTTTCGATGCGGGAGTAATCAATCTCTTCTCCCATGAACGGGGTGATCTCGGCTGCCATATCCTCGGCCAGGTGTAAATTGAGCCGCTGATCCACCTCGGCGATATACCGGGCGGAGGTTCGGAGCGTAATCACGGTTTGGACGACGCCCATGATAAGCAGCAGCACGAGAAAAACGGTGGAGAGTTTCCCGTAAAAGGTGCGAAAAAAGGCTTTCATTGCTCCAGCTCCTCCCGTTCGGCGAACCGGTATCCCACCCCCCACACCGTCCGGATGTACTCCGGGTTCCCCGAATCTTGCTCGATTTTGTTCCGCAGCCGGTTAATGTGCGAGTTCACCGTGTGCTCGTACCCGATGAACTGGTACCCCCACACCAGGTCCAGCAGTTCCTGCCGGTTGTAGGTCCGGCCGGGATTCCTGGCGAATAAGCTCAGGAGTTCGAATTCCTTCACCGTCAGATCCACCGGCTGGTCCGCCAGCAGGACCTTCCGCTTTTCAAAATCGATCTGCAGGGTGCCGAACCGGAGGATGCCCTGTTGACCTTCGGCGGTGTGATTGTCCCTGGAGCGATCCATGCGCCGGAGAATGGCTTTAATCCGCGCGATGAGTTCCCGGATACTGAACGGTTTGGTGAGGTAGTCGTCGGCGCCCAGCTCCAACCCCAGGACCTTGTCCAATTCCTCCGATTTGGAGGTGAGCATCAGGATCGGCGTTAGTTTGTCCTCTTCGCGGATTCGCTTGCAGACTTCGAAGCCATCCAGTTTCGGGAGCATGAGATCCAGGATGATCAGCGCGTAGTCATGATCCAGGGCCCGGGCCAGGCCTGCCTCACCGTCCAAACTCCGGTGCAGCGTAAAGCCCAGGTCGTTCAGGTGAATTTCCACCAGATCGGCAATGTTGGGATCGTCCTCAATAATTAAGACCGTTTCATCTTTGGCCATAAAAAAATTCCTTTAATTGATTTCAATAGACCGAATGTTTGTCGAAACTTAGCCACTCTGACCCCAAAAAGTATCACAAAATGATAACAAATTCCCGGTATCTTAGATGTTGCATCGCTTACATCGCACTCGTACCTTTTGCCCTCGACAAAGCGGGAGAAGATGAATCGTGCTGCGACACTTTGCCAGAGTGCGGATGACTACCGGGATTATTGTACAGGGACGACGGCCGGATCCGATCCTGCGCTCGAGAGTAATTTACCAGGAAACAGTTTAGATAATGAGGTGAGAATGAAGCGTTGGTTCATTATGCTGGTTTTGGTGATCCCTGTGATGATCGCCTGTAATAAGAAGCAATCCGAGACGGCACACACGCAAACCAGCACCACACCGTTACAATACAGCGTGCCCCAGGGATGGATTCAGGAAACGCCGGCGACTTCCATGCGGAAAGCCCAGTTCGAGCTGCCGGGAGCCGGGAATGCGGATCCGGCGGATCTGGCGATTTACAATTTCCCCGGAACCGGGGGGTCCGTGCAGGCGAATCTGCAGCGGTGGTACGGCCAGTTCAAGCAGCCGGACGGCAGTTCGACCCAGGCCGCGGCGCAAACCCAGTCTCTGACGGTGAACGGCCGGCCGGTCACCGTGGTCTCTGTGACCGGTACCTACCTGCGGCCGGAATCCCCTATGCAGATGGGCGGTCCCACGGTGGATACGCCCGACTATGCCATGCTGGCCGCCATCTTGGAGAACGGTGATTCCCCGTGGTTCGTCAAGGCAATCGGGCCCCAGGCGACCATTGATCACTGGCGGGATGCCTTCGACCAGTTTGTCCAGTCGTTCCATTTTTAACGGAAAGTCTCCGTAAGAAAAACTCAATCGCCCGGCAGAAGTGTTTTCGCTTCCGTCCGGGCGTTTGGCTTCCGGTTTTCCCTTGAATCTTCTTTTTCCAAAGAACCCCACCGGACGCATTCAGTGTTTTTCGGTAATTTTTGACCGGCCGGAACACCCCCTGATGGCCGGAGTTGGCAACCGGTGCGGGCGGTCCAGTGTCGAGCCGGAACCCCTCATTGGAAGTTGTGGTTGTAAACATGTATGTTATAGTGGCTTATGAAATGAAATAGTCATGAAACGAAAGGAGCGTGACGTTACATATTAATACCTCAACATACGCACTTGGGAAATTTACCCTTACCCTTTTCTTATTTGTTTTCCTGATTACCCCCCCGACATTCGGACAGTATTTTGGCAGAAATAAAGTGCAGTACGAGGATTTTGATTTCAAGATCCTGAAGTCGGAGCATTTCGATCTCTATCACTATAGCGAAGAAGATACCGTTGCCAGTGACGCGGTCCATCTGCTGGAACGCTGGTATGGCAGATATTCACGGTTGTTCCAGGTTGATCTTGCCGGCCGGCAGCCGGTGATCATGTATGCAAACCATGCGGATTTCCAGCAGACCAATGTGATCAGCGGCCGGGTCTCCCAGGGCACCGGCGGGGTCACCGAGGGGCTGCGGGACAGGATTGTCCTGCCCATGACCGGCGTGTACGAAGAAAATGATCACGTCCTGGGCCACGAATTGGTCCACGCATTCCAATATGATTTAATGCGGCGACGGGCGAAAGGGTTACGTTCGTCACGCCAGGTGCCGACCTGGATGGTCGAGGGTATGGCCGAATACCTGACTATCGGTAACCATAGTCCCCTGACGGCCATGTGGATGCGGGATGCGGTGCTGCATGACGAGGTGCCGACCATTCACCAGATCATGCGGGACCGGCGGTATTTCCCGTACCGGTACGGCCACGCATTGTGGGCCTATATTACCGGTCACTGGAACGACGAAATTATCATTCCGCTGTTTACGGCCGTCGCCCAACAGGGATGGGACGAAGGTGCCAAGAGCATGCTGAACATGAGCAGCGATTCACTCTCCACCGACTGGCAGCGGGCCATCTGGGAAACCTACGGTCCCCAGCTGCAGGGACGAACCGATCCCTCGGAGGTGGGGACGGCGGTGTTGAAAGAGCCGGGCGAAACGAACCTGGCGCCCTCGCTGAGTCCGGACGGGCGGTACCTGGCCTTTATTTCCCGCCGGGATCTGTTCACGCTGGATCTCTACCTGGCGGACATGGAAAGCGGGGAAATTCTGAAGCGGCTGGTGCGATCCAATACGGATGCCCACTTCGATGCCCTGCGGTTTATGCACTCCGCCGGAACCTGGTCACCCGATTCGAAGACCCTGGCTTTCGTTGTGATTAAAGATGGCGACAACAAGATCGCGTTACTGGACGCGAAAACGACCAAGGTCAAGCGGGTGATCGGGAGTCCGAAAGTGGACGCCGTCCGGCAATTGGCCTGGTCCCCGGACGGACGGTCTCTCGTCTTCTCCGGCACCTACGGAGGGATCGGCAACCTGTACATGCTGGATGTCGCCTCCGGAAAGGTCACCCAGCTGACCGACGATCGGTACGCCGAGATCCAGCCGGACTGGTCTCCGGATGGCAGAACTATCGCATTTGCCACTGAGCGGGGACTGGAGACGGATTTCGGGGATTACCGGTTCCAATCTTTGAATATCGGGCTGTACGATACCGGGAACCGTGAAATCCGGCTCGTTTCCATGGAGCCCGGGATAAAACATATTAATCCCCGGTTTTCTCCGGATGGGCAAAGCCTCTTCATGATCGCCGATCCCGACGGCTTTAGCGATTTGTACCGGTATGATTTAAATTCGGGACAGTTTTATCGCATCACCAGGGTGGCCACCGGCATCAGTGGGTTGACCAATAATTCGCCGGCCCTGACCGTTGCTGACAACACCGGGAAGATGGTCTTCAGCGTGTACGAGGATTTCCAGTATCACCTGTACGGTTTGAACGCTGATCAAGCCACCGGGAAGCCTTACACCGCTAAACAAGGGGAGTATGCTGCTCACAGCGCATTGCCTCCCGTGGAATACAGCGATCGGGGGGCTGTGCACGAGTACTTGCACCGGTATACCCGGGGGATACAAGCGGACAGCAGTCTGGCCCGGAAAGACTACCATCCGCAGCTGCAATTATTTTATGTAGGCCAGTCGGGCCTGGGCTTAGCTGTCGATCGGTTCGGCGCCGGCCTGGGCGGCGGCGTGAACTTCTTATTCGGCGATTTGCTGGGGAACCAGATGCTGTCGGTCACCGCCCAGGTGAACGGCGGCTTCAAGGATATCGGCGGACAGGCACTCTACCGAAACCGGGACGGCCGATTGAACTGGGGCGCCGGCATCGGGCATATCCCCTACCGGACCGGCCGATCCTATGCGCAGATCGATACCATTTCCAGCAATGGCCAGACCGGGCTCGGCCGGGTCTTCACGCGGTACATCCAGCGGACGTTTATCGACCGGGTGAGTCTGATGACCGAATATCCGTTTTCCACCAACCGCCGGCTGGAGTTCTCCGGTGGCTATACCCGCATCAGTTACGACGCGGAAATCCACGTCACGGAGACTTCTCTCTCGGGCTCGGTGGTGGACGATTATCAACAGTCGGTGGATACCCCGCCGCCGATTAACCTGTTCCAAACCAGCGCCGCCTATGTAGGTGATTATTCCTTTTCCGGGTTTACCTCCCCCATCAGGGGGCGGCGGTTTCGGTTCGAGGTGGAGCCGACCGTGGGATCGCTGCGCTACGTCTCGGCGCTGGCGGATTATCGGCAGTATTACTTCCTGAATCCCGCCACTATCGCCTTCCGGGTGTTGCATTACGGGCGCTATTTCGGCGATTCGGAAAGCAGCCGGCTCACGCCGCTCGAAGTCGGGTACCGCACCTGGGTGCGGGGGTACTCGCCTTCCACCTTTACCGCCTCGGAATGCACGGATCCCACCGGGGGGTGTCCCCAGCTGGAGCGGCTCGTCGGATCGAAGATCGGGGTATTCAACGCGGAAGTGCGATTGCCACTGTTCGGGACAGACCAGTTCGGGCTCCTCAATTTCCGGTATCTCCCGACCGAATTGGTGGGTTTTTTTGACGGTGGTGTGGCCTGGACCCGCAACGAAGCCCCGACCCTGAAATGGGCGACCCATTCCTCGAAACGGGTTCCCGTGTTTAGTACGGGCATTGCCGCCCGGTTTAATATTTTCGGGTATCTGGTCGCACAGGTCTACTACGCCTATCCCTTTCAGCGACCGGAACAAGGGGCGCATTTCGGGTTTGTCATCGCACCGGGTTGGTAAAGAAACACCAGTCCCCGGAGGTCCGACGGATTTCCGGGGACTTTTCCGAACCCGGCATTGCCTCTTTTCCGGGCGTACCTTAAATTGCCGGTTGTGGTAATGACATCTTTCATACAACTATCTCTGATTCTGTCACCGGTCACGGCGACGGGTGATGTCCGGAAGTACTAAGGTCAAATGGCCCGGTTAAAAATTCCACTCCCGGATCAGTTTGATTTCCGTACGGAGATCTCCCTGCGTATTACCGATTTGAACTACGGCGGACATCTGGGGAACGATGTGGCGCTTTCGCTGCTGCACGAAGCCCGGGTGCGTTTTCTCCGGAACCACGGATTCACCGAGCACGATATCGGCGGCGCCGGCATCCTCATGGCCGATGCAGCTCTTGTGTATAAATCCGAGGGATTTTACGGTGATACCTTACTGGTGGAAGTGGGAACCATGGATTTTACCCGGGTGGGTTGTGATATCGTCTATCGGGCGAGCCGCAAAGCGGACGGACGGGAAATCGTGCGCGCCAGGACCGGGATCGTAGGCTATGATTATGAAAGAAAACGGGTAGTTCGGCTGCCCGGGGGGTTTCGACGGGCTATGGGAGCGGAAGAACCGGTTGCCTGAGACGAAGACTTCGCCACACGAATTGAACCGCTAACTAAGTAAGAGGAGAAGCACACATGAGACGCACTCTTGGTATTACACTGATGACAATCCTGCTGGCGGTATCCACCGGTTTCGCCGGCAACCGGCTGGATATGCAGTGGGAATCCCTGTTTAACGGTAAAAATCTGGACGGATGGGTCCAGCGGAACGGCCAGGCGAAATATGAGGTCCAGGACGGCATGATCGTAGGCAGTTCGGTGAAGGGCGAACCCAACAGTTTTCTTTGCACCGCCACGGATTATGGGAATTTTATCCTGGAAGTGGATTTCAAGGTGGATGAAGAGATGAATTCCGGCATTCAGATCCGGAGTGAGAGTACGCAAGAGTACCGGAACGGCCGGGTGCACGGGTATCAGGTGGAAATCGATCCCTCGGATCGCGCCTGGAGCGGTGGCATTTACGACGAAGCCCGCCGGGGATGGCTGTACGATTTGCGGAACAACGAAGCCGGTCGGAACGCCTTCAAACACGGCGAGTGGAATCATTTCCACATCGAAGCCATCGGCGACCATATCCGAACCTGGCTGAATGGCGTCCCCTGCGCCAATCTGATGGACGGCATGACCCGGTCGGGATTTATCGCCCTGCAGGTCCATCAGCGGCCCCAGAGCGGAATTAAGATCATGTGGAAGAATATCCGCATCCTGGACCTGGGCACCACGGATCACTATCCGCAGCTGATCCAAGGCACGCCACAGCAATAATCCCGATCCGGGAGTTGTGCTCCGGCCATGAGAGTCCGGGGAAAAAAATCAGGTCCGGCCGAACGCGATTCAAGTGGTGCCGGACCTGATATTTTTTTCACCAACCGTTCAGACAGCTGGAAGGACACGAGCCATGGATACAGAGAAGTCCCCGATTTTTCACTGGCGATCACTACTGTGGGTTCTCATCTGGGGAATACTGTCCCCGGGTGGACTGCTCCTTCCGAATCCGGGGCGGACCCAGGATATGCCCCGGCTGGAAAAGCACGGTACTGCCACCCGGTTGCTTGTCGACGGCCAGCCGTTTATCATGCTGGGCGGCGAATTGCATAATTCCAGCGCCTCCGATCTGGACTACATGGCGCCTGTGTGGAATAAATTGGTCACCCTGAACCTGAACACGGTGCTGGCCACCATCGCCTGGGAACAGGTCGAACCCCGGGAAGGCGAGTACGATTTCAGCCTGATCGACGGGCTCATCGAACGCGCCAGACTGCATAACCTCCGCCTGGTGTTTCTCTGGTTCGGCAGCTGGAAAAACGGTGTGTCCAGCTATGTGCCGGGCTGGGTCAAGGTCGCCACCGATCGATTTCCCCGGGCGCTCGATGAGGCGGGAGAACCGCTGGACGTGCTGTCCCCTTTTAGCCCTGCTGCCAGAGATGCCGACGCCCGCGCCTTTACCGCAGTCCTGGATCATATTCGCTCAGTGGATGAGGATCAACACACCGTGCTTATGATACAGGTGGAGAACGAGGTGGGCATTTTGGGGGCGTCCCGGGACTACAGCGCCCGGGCGGATTCTGCTCTGCACCGGCCGGTGCCCGACCGGTTGATCACCTACCTCCGGGAGCACAAAACTTCGCTGGCGCCGGAACTTTACGAAATCTGGCAGGGGACCGGATTCCGCACCGACGGCACCTGGGAGGACGTCTTCGGCTCCGGGCCGCCTGCCGATGAAATTTTCATGGCCTGGCAGTACGCCCGGTACATCAACACCGTCGCAACGGCCGGGAAAAAAGCCTATCCCTTGCCTATGTACGTAAATGCCTGGTTGGTCCAGAACGACCGGCAGATACCCGGCGACTACCCCAGCGGCGGCCCGGTGGCCCGGGTGCACGATATCTGGAAGGCGGGGGCCCCGGCTCTCGATTTGCTGGCGCCGGATATTTACCTGCCGGATTTTAAGACGGTGACCCGGAAATACGTCCGATCCGACAATCCCCTGATGATCCCCGAAGCCCGCCGGGGAGCCGTGGCCGCCCGGAACGTCTTCTGGGCCATCGCCCAGCATAACGCCCTCTGTTTCGCGCCGTTCGGCATCGAAAGCATCGAAATGGAGCACCCGCTGGCGGAAAGTTACCGGGTGCTGTCCGATCTCCGGCCGCTCCTGACCGAATACCAGGGATCCGGGAATATGTACGGTCTCCTGCAACAAAATGGGGAACCGGGCCCCGATATCAACCTGGGGGAGTACATCGCGCACGTCCGGTTTACCGGGCAGGATGAAGATCAGGCCGGTTATGGCCTGATTATCAAGCTGGAGACCAATGAGTTTTTACTGGCGGGGAATTATTTCGCCGTTTCCTTCACATCCAAGGCGAAAGACAACTCCCGGGCCGGATTGCTGAACGTCAGGGAGGGCCGGTTTCAGAACGGCCGGTGGATACCCGGCCGGTGGCTGAACGGCGACGAAACCGCCGGGGGCACACGGGCTCAGCTGCCGCCGAATTACGGTGACCAATATGCGGATCCCGGAAAGCCCCGGATCATCAGGGTGAGGGTCTATCAGTACTGATCCGGACAGATCGATCCCTCCACCCGGCGAAGCCGTAGAGTGAGGGAGAATATGTCGCTTCGGGAAGGGATGGCGGTACGGCGCCTGACAATCGCTTCCGGCGGTTCCATCCTGTTATTTCATGTTGCACGGGAGGTTGCGGAAGCCGTACGGCTTCTGAGTTCACAGAGGGCGGCGGCGATCACTGGATCCCCAGCCGGACCTTGAAAAAGTCGATGGCCAGCTGCACCATCAGGTCGTCAATGAGCTGTTTGACCTTGGATTGAGCATCGGAGCCTTCCCGGAGATAGTAGTCGCCTTCCGTGTTTTTCCAGATATTAATGGTTTTCAGGTTGCCGGCCTGCAGGGTGATGTTTAACGCGGCAATTTTCTTGTGGGCGACAATCTTCACGTCCAGGATGAGCACGCCGATTTCATTCCGGGAGGGCAGCCGGTTATCCAGGATATGCAAGACCGAATCTTTGGACAGATGATGGAACGGGATCCGCTTGAAATTATTCCGGAACCGAAGCCGGGCATAGTCGATGACCTCAGCCCGGGATAAGCCCAGCTCGTCTACGGCTTTTTCCCCTTCCGATTCACCGGTGGTGCGAATTCGGGCATCGATGACTCCGAAGTACTCAATGGGGCGAAATTCCTCGTACTTATATTCTTCGGCATACTTTTGCAGATCGTCCATGATAGAATAGGGCTTTTCCTGCGCGCCGGACAAGACTGGCAGTAGTAAAAGTACAGTTCCCAACAGCAATAGGTAGGTCCGTCCATTCCGTCTCATGCAGTAATCCTTCTGTAACAATTAAGCAATCGTCATCCTCCGGAACTTTGTCCGAATAGAATACCCGGGTGCTTCAGACCAACGGTTCCCGCATGTCCGGATTCCGAAGAGTGATTCTTGTGGTCCCGTGTGTTGTCTCTGTGTCAAAGCGACGGAAGAGGTGTTCAATCCGGACAGCGGACTTTGTGCCGTTCCCTTGGTCTGCCAACTCCTCCTTACCCCTTCTTTCCTCGTATTACCCGGTCGGACCCACCGGCTTCGTATTACTGCCGGAGTGCGCGGCGTGCCCTCTGGGGAGTGCTTATTGGAGTTGATCCCCGAACCGGTTTTTCAGCGGGCTGTCATTTTCGTAATCATAATAGGTGTTTCGCATCAGCGTTAACAGCGAACGCCGGTAGCCGAGATAGGCATCCAAAAAGTTCAATTCGGTTTTCTTCTGGCGGTCAATGGTTTGCAGGAGGTCCTGGAGGGATATTTTCCCGTCACGATACTGCTCGACGCTGATGGAACTGATTTCTTTCGCCATATCCATATTCTCACGCATATTCGAAGCGCGATCCTGATATTCCTTCAGGTTGGACACCGCATTCCGTATGGCGGATTTAATCGACGTTTTGCTTTCCTCGATATACAGGTCATTGCGTTGAATGTCGATCTTCCGGGCTTCGAGGCGGGCTTTGCGCTGGCCCCAGTCCCAGAGAGGGACGTACGCATGCAGCGAAACGGAATAACTGTTGTCCTGACCCTGCCACAAGTTTTGATAGTACGGATCCTGTTTTTCCAGCCCGTAGGTGACCTCCAGGTTCACCCGGAAGGCATTCCATCCCTTGGTGTTATTGAGATCAATCTCATTTTTTCGCTTACTAATGTTTTGGATCCGGAGCCGGGGCCGGAGGGTGTATCCGTACTGCACCGCCTGGTCAATATCGACATTGACCCGGCTGACCTGGGGATTGGGCACCAGACTCAGGGAATCATCCTGCGAGAGCCGCAACCGCTGTTTCATGCTGGATTTTTGCAGCCGGATATCACTGGTATTCTGTGACAGCTCCTCCCGGGCATTGGCCAGATCCACCTGGACCTGAATGGCCTCGATGGAACGGGAAGTATCCTTCTCGGCGATGGCATTGGCGATATCCGAGGCCTTCTCCAGATTTTTCACGTTATGTTGGAGGATCTCATTTTTATATGCCAGCCGGTACAAATCATAGTAATCGTCTGCGATCCGGGCCAGGATCTGAACCAGGTTCTGCAGATATTGGAGTTCCTGCTGCTCCAGATTCAGCTCGGCATCTTCCAGGTTATTCTTCAGAGTATTCGGTTGAAACAGAGGTTGCTCTAACTTCAGGAAATATCGGTTATAGTATTTCGTATCGATGGTATCGGTAATCTGCGAGTACCGGTAGATGCGATTATTAAAGGAAAGATAACCGTTCGTCGGATACCCGAACAGAATAATAGGCTGTCGCAGAGAGAACTCCGCCTGCCATTGCCGGGTATTCTGGTGCACGATTTCCCATTCCTTGGAAGTGGAATTCCAAAGATTCTCGGAGACCGATTGAAGTTCCGGCGTATCCAGATTCAAATAGAGCCTGGATTTTAAATCGGCCCGTTCCGCCTGCAACCATTTACGGGTGCGTGTGATCCCCAGCTGCAGCTGGCGCACCTGGTAACTGTTTTTCAGGGCGATGTCTATCGCCGTTTCAAAGGTCAGAGGGATGGTGCGTTGCCCGTATGCCGCTTTTCCGCTCAGGAAGTACGCTGCGATCAGTGAGAGCAAAATTACCGTGGTCCGACGTTTCATAGATCTCCTTATCAACCAATTCTCGCGGTTACTGTTGAAAATACTAGATGCAACCTGCCACTTGTATGAGGAGACAGAAGAAAAGTTTTGCAGAGAATCTTTCATACATGCTCATAGCGTAATCGCGTCTAAAATTGCATGGCTAAAATAGTTACGGATGCCCTAAGATTACAACTGGAAATTCATGAGATATAAGGTTTTAACCGGTTCGGCCCCGGTACCCCTTCCCGAGATATTGTCTCCTGCCTGTCCGGATTTCCCCCGTCCGGGGTATTTTCAGACATGATCCGGACCTCATCCCTGGCTGATATCGGCGGATTACCGGTTTTCTTGAATTTCCGGGCGGTCGGTTTTTTCGTGGCATCTTGAGCCGGAACTCGCTATTTTAAAAAAAGCAATTGACAGTACAAACAATGGATACCATCCGTACTGCCTGCGGAGGATCAGGGAAGGGATAGTTTGAGGGACGGTCTTTGGCCGACATCCCGGGGCCTCCGCTGGCGAAACTATGGCAGAATCGTCATGCGGTTCACTTGTTCTTTTCGAAGCACAACATTGCTCTTCCTGGTGGGTATAATATCCGGTTTTTATTGGCCCGGTGAACCCCCATTGCTGGCCCAATCGCAGGACGCCGGTATCGTCGAGGAGCTGCTGGAACAGCAAAACCAGGTACAGTTTCAACAGGTCATCCGGTTCGGCTTCATCGATGCGCGCATTACCGGCGCGCCGGCGCCTGGCCCGGAGCCCGGGCATGCTCCGCTGCTCACCCCGGAAGGGCTGCGAAAAGGACTCCTGGAGCAATACGCGAATGATTTTACCGGCATCGAGTACCGGCCCCTGTCGGAAGACAGCCTCCGGTATTTTGTCCGGACCGACAGTACCGGAGGAGACCGGATCGGCTTTCTGTTGGTGCGGGTGGATCTCCAGCCAGTGTCCATCGACCTGGCGGGGATCCGACAGTACCTCCTGTACCAGGTGACGCTGACAGCGGGTCCTCTGCAGGCGGTCGGCCACTGGCAGAAAAGTACGGCCCGGGTGTGCGTCCGGGAGGAGGTCGCCACCTTCGTGCGGAGAGATGTGCAGGATTTGGTAGACGACCTGGCCATTGATTTTTTCAAGGGGAAGGGGGAAATGTAAACGCCGCAATCGGGTGGTGAGAGCACAAGACAAACAATCCGAAATCCGTGAGGAACAGTATGAAGCGAATGCACAAGCTGGCCATGATCGCCATAGTGATTAGCGTATTTCCGGGGACGGGACACTCACTGCGGGCCGCGCCCCAGGGCCGGGTGGTGGAAGGCCTGCACATGAACAGCGAAATTTTGGGAGAGCAGGTAGCATATACGATTTATCTGCCACCCAGCTACGGGACTTCGACCCGAAAATATCCGGTGGTGTATCTGCTGCACGGGTTTACCGATGACGAAACCGCCTGGATCCAATTCGGGGAAATCCGGCAGGCGGCCGACCGGGCCATCGACGACCGGGAGATCCCGCCCATGATCATTGTGATGCCGGATGCCGGGGTGACCTGGTATGTGGATGATTATCGGAGTACCTTCCCCTACGAAAAAATGTTCGTGCAGGAGTTCATCCCCTTCATTGAGGAAACGTACCGGATCCGGGGCAAGCAGGAATTCCGGGGCGTCTCCGGGTTATCCATGGGCGGCTACGGCTCGTTAATGTATTCCATGCGGTACCCCTCGCTATTCGCGGCCTGTGCCGCCTTCAGCGCCGGCGTTATGACCGACCGGGAGATCCTGGACATGCCGCAGGACCGGTACGATAATCTGTTCGGCAGCCTGTTCGGGGACCATCCGGCGGGGCAGGACCGGCTTACCGATTTTTACGAAGCACATAATCCCCTGCATCTTGCCGAAACCCTGCCGCCGGATTCCCTGAAGCGCACGCGCTATTACCTGGATGTCGGGGACGACGATTTTCTGTACCGGGGGAATGCCGCCCTGCATGTGACCCTGCGGAACCGGAACATTCCCCACGAATACCGGGTGCGGGACGGCGCGCACAACTGGACGTACTGGCGCACCGGGATCGTGAATGGCCTGAAGTTTATCGGGGAGAGTTTTAAGCGATAAGGGGGCAGTCATTACCCGTTCGCCCCCAGGGCGGACATCGCCAGACTGTTCAACGGGATGACGGTACCGGACGGATTCATTCGATCCTGTTTCCCAGAGAAGGGGTATTGCACCGGTCCTTCGGAGATTCACCGGGAGCCGGTACGCAGCTCCATCACCACCACCTGTCGCCGGGAGCGGTCGATCCCATACAACACCCCGGGCGCACTGCGATCCCAGGCGATGCCCTGACCCGGGACCGGGACCGGCACAATCTCCACCAGCTGCAAGGTGGAGCCGCCGTCCGGGATCCGGAGCACATAGATTTCCCGGCGATCGTGACCGGTGCAATAGAGCAGGCTGTCCGGTCCCCAGGAACCGCCGGAAATACTCATGGGCAGGATCCGCCGGACCACCGAATCCGGGAAGACCCAGCTTTCCAGCCGGCGCCAGCGGTCATCGAATTTGACCAGAGAAGTCCGGTAGGAGTTGCCGTAGGCTTGCCGGCTCCGGCCCATCACCTGGTTGTAGTTGGCAAACACACCCCACCATTCACCGGCGAACCGGTCCACCCAGGTGAACGACCCCCACTCGATTCCGAAACTGTACGTCCCGGTGTGCTCCGGCAACTCCGGACTCCAGATCTCAACCGAACTGGTCATCGGTTCCCAGGGATAATTGGAATGCGCGCAATACAGGAGATGGTCGATGATCACGCCGCTGTCCAGGTGGGTCAGCGACCCGTCTTCCGGCTGGGACCAGCCGGCAACCCGTTTGCCGGTGGCCTTGTCGTACTTTCCGATGGCCCGGTTTGCAACGGCGTAAAAATAGCGGGCATCCACGGCCACGCCCTGCACCGCCTCCGCCGCGTCGTACCGGGCGACTTCCCGGAACCGGCGGACGGACGCTGGCGTTGTTTGTCCGGCAAGCCGGACCGGGATGAGCAGGATGCTGAACGTAAAGAAGACAGCGCTGATTTGTACGATGAGCCGGATAAAATAGTGATGGTTCATTCCTCGGATCACTTTCATCTCTACAGAGGGGTTCGAGGCGCGTGAATTCGGCCCGGAAGGTGGTTCCGGACACTTACCGGATCAGCCTTCCGATATCTCCTGGGAGACCTCCCCGGTTTCGGGATCTTTCAGGATCAGTTTCACCTTGCCGTCCGGCATCCGCTCCCGTTTCACCAGGACTTTCCCCTGGTATTCGCCACGGCCGGCGCTGATTTTTTCCACTCGATCTTTGCCGCGCCAATCGGTGATTTCGATGGGTTCCCATTGTTTCGACTCCACCGAACGATAACAGGCATCCATGATGGCGTTCACCACGTACCCGTCGTACAAGGTCTCCCGGGGTTCCCGGCCGGTATCCATGGCCTCGAACATATCCGTGAACATATCCTTGTATCCCAGGGCCGCCGCCTCATCTCCCACCGGAAACAGCCAGCCGCTTTCGCTCTCGGCCTTTTCCGCTACATAGCTCCCGCCCTCTCCGCTGGTGAACATCTCGTAGCCGGTGCGTAAAAAGTGGTTCAGCCAGATGGTGCCCTCGGTGCCGGAGACCTCGTCCCGGAGGTCCATGCCGCCCCGGAAACCCCAACTCACCTCGAACTGGCCGATGGCGCCGTTCTCGTAACGCACCATGCCGATGCCGTGATCCTCGGCGTCAATGGGGTGCACCAGGGTGTCCGCCCAGCACATGGCCTCCACGGGACGGATGTCCTTCCCGATGAAATTCCGGGCGATTTCGATGCAATGGCATCCCATGTCCACGATGGCGCCGCCGCCGGCCTTCTCCACGTCCCAGAACCAGTCGCTGTGGGGACCGCCGTGGGTCTCCCGGGACCGGACCCACATCACCTGCCCCAGGGCGCCGGTTCCCACGGAATGCAGCGATTTCAGCGTTTTGGGCGTGTACACCAGATCCTCCAGGTAGCCCTGAAAAACTCCCGCTTTTTCCACCGCCTGCAGGATGGCGGCGGCTTCTTTCGCATTCCGGGCCAGGGGCTTGGTGCACAGGATGGCCTTGTTCGCTTTGACGGCTAAAGTGACCGCCTGCTCGTGCAAATGATTCGGCAATCCGACCACCACCACGTCCGTCTCCGGGTCCCCGATGGCTTCCTGCATGTTTGTTGTCCAGCGCGGGATACCGTGCTCGCCGGCAAAATCTCTGGCATGTTCTTTTGTTCGGGAATAAACTGTGTGTACCCGGTCTTTCCGTCGTTCCCCATGCAGGGTTTGGGTGTAGAACATCCCGATTAATCCGGTGCCCAACAGGGTAATGTTATGTGAGGTACTCATCGCGCTCCCTTCCCAATTTAGGTGTGCTTTATCAATAAAAGTTTAAAAGCCAG
>Ga0102944_1000688_pt1 | contig 24832 bp, 25 predicted proteins | sample SalPonD_shore_MG_FD_78172 | JGI IMG/M metagenome (GOLD analysis project Ga0102944, IMG submission 78172) | Salt pond soil microbial communities from South San Francisco under conditions of wetland restoration - Salt Pond MetaG... | ecosystem: Environmental > Aquatic > Marine > Intertidal zone >...
ACGGCCTCGGCGTCGCCGAACGAGGCGTCGTAGGCGACGTTGTCGGGGGCGGCCGCGTGGAGCGTCGGGGCGTCGTCCGCGAGCGCGTCGCGGGCGTCGACGACCGCGTCCAGGCGCTCGTACGTGACGTCGATGCGGTCCAGGGCGTCGTGGGCTACGTACCGGTCCTCGGCGACGACGATGGCGAGGGGCTCGCCGACGTATCGGACGACGTCGCCGGCCAGGAGTGGGAACGCGGTCCGGACGCCCTCGGGCTGGAGGTTGGCCGGCTCGATGACGCCCGGGATGGCGGCGGCGTCGAGGTCCTCGGCGGTCAGGACGGTGACGACGCCGTCGAGCCCGGCCGCGGCGGCGACGTCCACGTCCTCGACCCGGGCGTGGCCGTACCGGCTCCGGAGGATGGCCGCGTGGGCCATGTCGGGGACGGCGAGGTCGTCCGTGTACGTCGCCGTCCCGCGGAGCAGCGGGGGGTCCTCGCGTCGGCGCAGGGCGCGTCCGACGAGTGGCTCGGCCATGGGTTCGCATGACCGACGGGGTTGCTTTATTGTGTCGGGTCCCGTTCGCGCGTCCATGCCCGACGCCCTGGCGGCCATCGAGTTCCTCGCCCGCTCGGCCCACCGGGTCGGCGTCCTCGAGACGCTCGCCGACGGCCCCCGCGACCGCCGCGAGCTCCGGGCCGCCACCGGGGCGTCCGACCCGACCATCGGGCGCATCCTCGGCGACTTCGAGGACCGGGGCTGGTCGCGCCGCGACGGGCACGACTACGTCCTCACCGGGGTGGGCGCCTACGTCGCCGAGCACTTCGCCACGCTCGTCGACCGGATGGCGGTCGAGGGGCGCTTTCGCGACGTGTGGCCCTGGCTCCCGACCGAGCTCCCCGGGTTCAGCGTCGACCTCGTCGCGGACGCCGTGCTCACGGTCGTGGCGCCGGGCGACCCCTACGCCCCGGCGACCCGCTGCGGCTCGCTGTTCCGGGCGGCCGACTGGATACGCGGGTTCGACGCCGGGCTCACGGCCCCGCACCACTTCGAGGCCCTCTACCAGCGCATCGTCGACGGCATGGACACGGAGCTCATCCTCCCGTCCGAGGTGTCGCGGAAGATCCGCCGGACCTACCCCGAGCAGGCGGCGGCCGTCGTCGCGAGCGAGCACCTCCGGCTCTGGTGGAACGACGACCTCCCGCTCTACCGGCTCACCGTCTTCCCGGACCGCGTCGGCATCGGGGGCTACGACCCGGACAGCGGGGTGCTCCGCGTCTACGTCGACACGCCGTCGCCCGAGGCCCGGTCGTGGGCGGAGTCGACCTTCCGGGCGTTCCGCCGCGACGCCACGCCGTTCCCGTCGAGCGTCTCGACGGCGTGAGCGCCCGGGCGGCGATGGGGACGGCCACCCCTCAACCGGCCGTTCGGCGCTGGTTCGTCGCCGCCAGGCCCCCGCTTTCACCTCGTGCATATCCGTCACGGCCTGCGGGTCGCTCACTCCGCGTCGGACGTTCACGGGCTAGGTAGATTGTCCTCGCTCCCCACCACCCTGGTGGCCATGCTGCTCGAATCCACGCCGGCCGCCGGCACCGCCCAGGCACGCCGCCGGTGGAACGTACCCCTCGCCCCGATGCCCGACTCCGCGACCGGCCGAACCGCCTCGACGACCGCTCGGGTCACGGCCGTCGTCGGACGCCATCCGGCTCCCGACCCGGTCAGGGGGGACCCATGAGCGACTACGACGTGGTCATCGTGGGGGCGCGGTGCGCGGGCTCGGCGACGGCCCTCGAGCTCGCTCGGCGGGGCCACGACGTGCTGGTCGTCGACCGCGCCCGGTTCCCGAGCAACACCCTCTCGACCCACTACATCCAGCAGCGGGGGGCCTCGAAGCTCGCCGAGTGGGGGCTCCTCGAGCGCCTCGAGGCGGCTGGGGCGCCGCCCATCCCGGGCAACCGGTGGGTCGTCGACGGCATCGAGGTGGCGGGGACGCCCCCGCCGGCGGCTCATACGGCTTCGGCCATCGGTCCCCGGCGCCCGCTCCTCGACGGGACGCTGGTGTCCGCGGCCCGCGAGGCCGGCGCCGAGGTCCGCGAGGGCTTCACGGTCACCGACCTCCGGCGGGCGGGCGACCGGGTCGTTGGCCTCACGGGCACTGACGCCGACGGCGAGTCGGTCGACGTCGACGCCGACCTCGTCGTGGGCGCCGACGGCCGGTACTCGTTCGTCGCCAACGCCGTCGAGGCCGCGACCGTCCACGAGCAGCCGGTCCACACCTGCGTCTACTTCGCCTACTACGGCGGCGTCGACCTCGAGGTCCAGGAGATACACGCGATCCGCGACCTGGGCGTCGCCGTCTTCCCCACCGACGGCGGGCTCGTGAACGTCTCCATGTCCCGGCCCCACGAGCGGTTCGCGGAGATCCGCGGCGACGTCGCCGGGACCTTCGAGGCCGACCTCGCCCGGCTCCCGGCCGTGGAGGACCTCCTGGCCGGGGGCGAGCGCGTCTCGCCCTACTGGGGCACCGGCGACCTCCCGAACTACCTCCGCGAGGCCTGGGGCCCCGGCTGGGCGCTGGTGGGGGACGCGGTCCACCACAAGGACCCGCTGCTCGCCCAGGGCATCTCCGACGCCTTCGAGCAGGCGAGCGCCCTCGCGGCGGCCATCGACGCCGGCCTCGGGGGCGAGCGGCCCCTCGAGGCGGCGCTCGCCGACTACGCGGCGGGCCTCGAGCGGCACCTCCCGATGTTCGAGCTCAACGCCCGCCTCGCCCAGCTGGAGGTCGACGGCGCCACCCGGACCCTCTTCGGGGCGCTGGCCGCGAGCCGGCGGAACGCGGACCGGTTCCTCGGGACCATCGGGGGCACCGTCCCCGTGGCCGAGTTCTGGGACGAGTCGAACCTGCGGCGGATGGTGCTCCGGACGAAGGCGAAGCAGGTCGGCCAGCGGGTGATGGGGGCGGTCCGGGGCCGCTCGCCGTCGTCGTGACGAGCGGGTCGGTGGGCGGCCGTCGTCGTGATACGCGGGGCGACGCCATCTCGTGGCGGGGGCCCGAAGATGTTCGCGCCCAGGGCTTCCCCTGTCGCGCCCCTCGTCACATTTGATGCGAACCAGCCACGGCGTCGCCGCCACCCGTGACGACGGCGCCACCAGCCACGACGACGTCCCGTCCGTCACCGACCGCGTCCACCACACCTCGTGGTCGGCGAACCTCGAGGGGCCCGAACACGCCGCCGACGTCGACCTCGTCGTCGACCAGGCGGTCGACGCCGTCGAGCACACGGCCCCCGGCTACCACGTCAACCTCGTCACCCACGCGGCGCTCGGACACCCGGAGGAGTACCTCTTCGAGGCGCTCGACGCCCGGTTCGACGGGCCGGCCGTCACGTGGCGATACGTCGACCAGTGCGGCTGCGGCGGTTACGTCACCCGGGTGCGGGTCCGGTCGGGCGACTGATCTGACCCCCGGTGTGAGTCGTCGGCCGGCTGGTCGGTCTGCTGGTCAGCCGTCGACCGCCCGGTCAGTCCTCGGCGGCCGGGGCGAGGACGACGATCGCGATACTCTCCTCCGCGGCGTCGAGGGCGACCTCGCGGTCGCCGCTGAACCGGAGGAGGTGGCCGGGGTGGAGGTCGTAGGCGGTCCCGTCGACGGTGACCTCGAGGCGGCCGGCGAGCAGGTGGACCACGACGTCGGAGCCGGGGTGGCTGTGGGGCGGGATGCCCTGGTCGGCGTCGAGCGCGATGCGGACGGTCTTGGGCCGGCCGGTCTCGAAGACCTCGGCCTGTGGCCGCCCGGTCAGGTCGGCCAGGTCGGTGAGCTCGGGCATGGCTGGTGGTGATGGTGGGCGAATCCCTCAAAGCGTCGGTCCCGAACGGGTTCGTGTCGGGGCCGCTCGAACGGGTTCGTGTCGGGGCCGCTCGAACGGCAGAGGGGAGGGGTCCACTCACGTCAGCGGCCCGTCCGCCTCGCCCCGGACGAACTGCTCGATGATCTGCCCCTCCGCGCGGTGGAGCGTCCCGCTGAGGGTCGACTTCGCCAGCCCCTGGGCCTCGGCGAGTTCCGTCAGCGTGCACCGCCGGGGCGTGTCGTAGTAGCCCGCCTCGAGCGCCGCCTCGACGAGGGCCGACTGGCGGTCGGTCAGGACGGCCGCGGGGTCGGTCCCCGCGCGGATGTAGTCGACCGTGAGCGGCACGCCGAGCTGGTCGAAGCGGTCGGCCAGCTGCGAGAGCCGCTCGCGCGAGGCCGTGAGCTCCCACGTCGCGCTCCCGTCGACGACGTCGAACGGCATGGCCGGGGGCTGGCCGGACTGGGCCGACGCCAGCAGCAAGAGCGGGACGGTCGTCTCGAGCTGGAGCAGCGCCTGGTCCCCGTAGGTTCGCAGGATCTCCATCGACGTGAGCGTCTCCGCGGCCCGCATCTCCTCGAGGACGGCCTCGAGGTCGTCCGCGGTGAGCTCGACGAGGGCCACGCCCGTCCCCTCGCCGGGGATGCCGGCCAGGATGCGGAACCGGGCCGACGGGAACCGGCGCGAGACGTCGCCGATCCAGGTCTCCGCGGGGAGCTGGAGGGTGAGCTTGGCTTCGGGCATCGGTCGGGGGTAGGGGCGGCTCGGGTCATAAGCCTGTCCGCACATGTTCGCGTCGGGGGGCCGGCGTGGCGACCATCGACGGCGTGCGTCGGGTCGACGACGTCCCGGCGCGCGGGACGGTCGGCCGTGGGAACGGCCGGCGGGCTGCTCGCCACCGGCTCGCCATCCAGGCCCCACGGTGACGGGATTCGGGACCCGACGGGGGCGTCGGGTCGGCGATTACGCACCGTATAGGTATGTCGTTCCGAGGACAACCCAACGCGATGCGCGGGTCCCGGAACCGATATCGCCTCCTCTTCGCCGTCGTCATCGTCCTCTCGGGCGCCGGCCTGGCCGTCGGATACACGACGTCGAACGGCGGGTACGCGTCGGGTGGGCTGGCCCACGCCGCTCGGGAGGCGGCCCAGGCGCGCTCCCACGAGCGGCTGGTCCCCCCGCGACCGCGCGTCACGGTCATCACGACCGACTCGAACACCTGGCTCGGGCGGCGCAGCCAGGGGCCGAAGGCCGACGCGGAGCTGATGGCGTTCGACCCGAACGGGTCGGTGCTGTACTACAACGACTCGCACACCCGGTACTGGGGCATCGACCCGAGCGTCCCCGGGTGGTACACGGTCATGTACACGGCCGCCGACTCGCTCTCGAAGTCGGCGTGCCACGCGACCACCGTCTGCACGCGGGACGTGGTCGAGACCGTCAACCTCTCGACCGGCAGGGTCCGGCGGCTGTACAGCCAGATCACGCCGTACAAGGAGTCCTCGCGGTGGCACGACGCCGAGTACCTCGACGCGAACCACGTCGTCGTCGCCGACATCTACCGCGACCGGGTCTTCGTCGTCAACACGTCGAGCGACCTGGTGACCTGGGCCTGGGACGCCCAGACGGACTTCAACCTCTCGAGCGGGGGGCCGTTCCCGCGGGACTGGACCCACATCAACGACGTCGACGTGTTCCCCGACGGCCGCATCATGGTCAGCGTCCGGAACCAGGACGAGGTGGTGTTCCTGAACCGCACCACCGGCCTGGAGGCGAACTGGACGCTCGGGCGGGTCGGCGACCGCGCCATCCTGTTCGCCCAGCACAACCCGGACTACATCCCGCCGGCCCACGGCGGGCCGGCGGTGGTGGTCGCCGACTCCCAGAACGACCGCGCCGTCGAGTACCAGCGGACGGCCAACGGGACCTGGCAGCGGACGTGGACGTGGACCGACGGCCGGATGCAGTGGCCGCGGGCGGCCCACCGGCTGCCGAACGGAAACACGCTCATCACGGACTCGAACGGCAACCGCGTCTTCGAGGTGAACCGGTCCGGGGCCGTGGTCTGGTCGGTGGACGTGGCGTTCCCGTTCGACGCCGTCCGGCTGGGCGTCGGCCGCGACAGCGCCGAGGGACCCAGCGCGACCCGGGCCGGCCTCGTCTCCCACCTCGGTGGTCGCCGGACGACGGGCGGTCGAGGCCACCCGACGCTGCTCTCATCCCTCCTGCTGGACGTGAAGCGACGCCTCCACGGCCCGGTCTTCAGCGGCCTGGTCTACGTCATGCCGGCCTGGTTCGGGCCGATTGACCTGCTCGACCTGGTCGTGGGCTTGCTCGCCGCGCTGGCGTGGGTCGTCGCGGAGGTCCGGTGGTCGTCGGTGACGCTGGGGCGGCATCGGGGCCGGTGACGCTGGGGGTTTCGGGAGCCGGTGACGGGGCGACGGTGGGGCCGGTGACAGGGTGGCGGGAGCGGGCGGGGCGCTCGCGGGCGGTCGGCGGTGGTCACCCGGTACGCGTCCCGGTCAGCGACCGCGACCGCTCCGGCCGCGATGGTTCGAAGTTAATGGGCTACCACTTCCAAACCCAACGGATTACCGTCCGTCGGTTGTTCGGATATCACCCGGGGTGTCATGGCGACCAGCATCAAGCTCTACGGTGGCAAGGCCGACCGCTTCGAGGAGATCAAGCGGGGCCTGCAGGCCGAGCTCGGGTACGAACCGACGAACGCCGAGGTCATCGGTCACCTCATGGCCCAGTTACGTTCCGAGTGACGCGCTCGTCCGGTCGAACGACTGGGCAACGGCCACCCGCTGACGCAATTCCCTCCCTCCTGGCCTCACTGGACCCCGGCGCGAGTACGGCGTGGCGAACGACGGGCTCGTGGATTGTCGAGACGTGCGTGACCGATGGTCGAGGGCCGCGAGACTGAATTTATACAATCGACCCCGAGGCTAAGTCTTCGAAGCCTGTGGCCTAGGCATCACCCCTGCAAGGTCTGCCGCGGGGGTATCGATCTCTGGTTGTCGTTACTGATTTGAAAGTTGGAGTGTGAACAGTTCGTTCACGGCCTCAATGTAGTCCGGCTCTAAGAGGAAGTAGAACGTGTGCTCGTTAGGGGTGACGTGGGCGCTATGGACGGTGACGCCGGAGTTGTCCTCCGTGTTCTCGAGCCGGTCGACGAGCTCGCTGGACTTACCCTCGTCCTCCTCGTGGGCCGAGCAGTGCTCGGGGGTGTGGGTGAGGCTGACGTGGTAGTGCTTCACATGGGGACGTGGCTGACCAGGCCCATAGACAAATTCTGCCTATCCGGCCGTAATGGCCGACTACCGGCCTCTCGTCCTGAAAGTGTTTCCTCACACGCAATCCGACAGGGGAGAAATTGTTACCATCTGAATTCAGATGTTCACGTTGAAATCGTGGCGGCGCGTAGGAATGTCGGTCCATGGACCGGCCGAGTCGCATTGGCTATGTTGGTTTAGTATCAGAAGCGGGAGTTTAACCTATTATTATTTTGATACGATGCCGTCTTTGACCACGCAATGGTATCTGAAAGCAATAACGCCCAAAACAATATAGAAGCCAATTATTGCGGCAGTAGTGAGTGCCCAATACGTTTTTGATTGGAGATCAACCAATACAATTGTGGCAAATAGAACCACTAGAAATGCAATCATCATCGGGAGTTCAAGGTTATATCTTCCTGTCATATAACGTATTTTGAGATTGTTTGTAATACTGCAACGCATTTACTCAGTTTTTTATTCGTCTATGATGTGTAGTTTGCCATGTTTGAAGAGATAAACCCCCGGCTCCCACTTATGCTCGCTATCCTTGCGGGATTATTTATCAGCATAATTGTGGGTGAAACTAGCGGCTTGAGTTTACAGATTACCAAATGGGTTTCAGCGGGTGGTTTTATTATTGTTTTGGCAGTGATAGCCCATCGATATTCTCTCCTCGCGAGAGAAGAGTTGCGAAAATAAGAGTTCCCTATAATCAATGCGGCGAACTTCTTTTCTCGAGATTTGTTTCTGTGTCTGCTACCGCATTGCTTGTCAATTTGCGAATTATTCACGAAGATGGACCTGGTTACGCTAGTAGCACAACTATGATTGAAGTGAACAAATGCGTGGGGTCTGCAGGCGACCCTCCAGAACCGTTTAGGATGGCGATGAGTATAGAAACGATGAGCGCAATAATTGCCAAGACAAGTGATATAAGCCCCAGGGCGACTGTCAGGTTCCTTGTAAAAACCACGCTCTGGAGCCGTTTTCTTTCCTTCTTCATCCGTTCAATTTCTTGATTTAATTCGTAAATCCCCCCCCTCATTATTTGCGGGGGCAAGTATCCCGCTATGTTCTCCTGCCCTTGGTACGGACCATCATACGGCTCCGTGGAATCCAGAGTCTTGTGAAATTCTAGTGTAGCGAACGTATCACCCTGTTTAATGGAAACGATGGAGTCTGAAGTATTGAATAATAGACAGAATAACTTGCCGTTAAATCCTGGGTCAACTTGTGGCCCATTGGACAGAATGACTCCCTGGAAAAAGAGGCTAACCTTTAGATCAAACCTGCCCGCAATATTACGCGGGAAGTTAACTACTTCTTCTGTCATCGCAACCGCGTAATCATAGGGTTCGATTTTAATGAAAGGGTCGCTATTGCTGAGCTCCCTAATTTCCCCACGTTGGTAATGTTCGTGGCCCAACCGAAGATCATATGACGCGTGAGATATACTTTCGGGGTCGGGATTTTCAACCAATATACCGCATTGAGTCATCTGTTCGATCAGCGATTTGGGTAAAATCCCACTTCTGTCTCTTTGGAGCCACAATTCGTGAATAGCCCTTGCTGTCTTGGCCGAATCGTAGTTCTGTAATTGATACAGAAATTCCTTCTTGAAGGATCGGTCCCTCTCTCGTCGCTCAAGTTGTTCCATATCAACGTCATTGTCATCACGCTCAGATTTGCGCCGAGACAATTCATCGTCGGGGGCATCCACGTAGAAACTAACGAACCGCTCACGGTCACTCTGTTTTCGATTCTTTTTCAACAGGTTCGCGGCAGATTCGGGAGTGATCAGCAGTATTGGTATTTCCTTCAATTCAAGCAACTCCTCAAAATCTTCAAAAGTAACCCCGTAGGACTCTCCTCGATATTTTGCTTCAACCATTAATTCGCCACCGTCCTTCAGCTCTTCATATTCTGAATCAGGAATATATTTGTATTCACCTGACCTGTCATCATCTCTTTCCCCCCTAGTCGTCACAGATGTGACTTTTCGGTAGTTAAAATCATCAGATAACGACCGGACGACGGTTGTTTTTCCCACTCCAGACGGACCTGCGATAATTATTCCTTCGAAGGCCATATCCATTCACACCTTCTGGAACAGGGATATTTTTTCTTCGTCTAACGATGTCCACTTGATGTTGTGTGCTCGCTGCGTAGGATGAATGACGCGGTTATAATCATCTACCTTATGAATCTCTCCATGCGCTTCCACGTCTATTAGGACATCCTCGACGATATTCTTCCGTTCGTCTTTATCATCGTCGAGGATCGGTAGTAAATATGCAAGGTAGCCCCCAGTTTTTACTCGTTCAATGATTCGCTCATTAGTTTCCTTCATTTCTTGAAGATAGTCGCTGTGGGACGACTTCCTACCTCGTTTCCTTCGAGCGCCAATCTCTCGGTTCATGTCGCTTTCTTCTCCTTGTAGTCCCACGTTGTACCCGTGCCAATAATATGGAAGCCTTTGAGATGACACATAATCGGTCATTTCGGGATAAGGCGGTGAGGTGATGACCAGGTCTACAGAGTTCGATGGTATTGAGGTACATAAGCGAACATCTGAATGATAAATTGTGGGTTCTCTCGCGACCTTGTTATACAACTTTTGATAATATCCATCTTTATCTTTTAAGTGACTCTGTGTATCATCCAGTAATTGATTGAGGCGGTCAGTAAATACCCGAATGCCATCAGTCCTCGACTCCTCAATCTGATCCTTAGTAGGTAGCATGTTATCGGCAACACATCCCCATCCTCGATTTTGAGCGCAGAGCTTCATCAATATCGAAGATATGACAATACGCATCGCGGCTTTTTGATGTGGTTCTTCAGATCGGTCTTCCTCGAAGAACAGGAATGAGAGTTCGTTGAAAACCTCAGGATGAAACCAGGGTTCAAGTTTGTCCATCAGGATTGAATCTGGTACCTTGTTGGTGTAATCCGTGGCTGCAGAGAAACCCTCGATAGTGGAATGAATTTGTCGACGTACTCGATTGATCTCGTAATCCGGATCAAAAAGGGTCAATAGATTTCTCGTATAATCAACAGAAACGCGGCAAATCTCTGTACCAAGGGGTACTCGGTTTAAGAGGAGCGCCTGAAAATACGTGGTTCCAATACCAGAAAACGGGTCATAGACACGTGCACCGGTTGAACTTAGAACTTCAATTAGAGCAAACGGTATTTCCGGAACGAACGTCGCTGGATACCAGTGATGTCTTCTCACGTTAAATGGTCTAACGCCGCTGTTGGCGTATCCTGTTGAGCCAGAGTAAAAACTCCAATCAATGCTGCTCAGAGCATTCTTCACCTCGTTTGCGTCCTTAACAAGGGCGTCCGTATCACCCATAGGTTACTTCATCATACAATGGTAATGGCTTTATTGTTGGGTTGTCAGCCACACCAGAAGCGACATCAGTCAAGAAGTCAGTTATGACGTTTTCTATTGTCTGGGTATCTCGCTGTGGGAGATTGTCGACACTGTAAATGTCGAAATTCTTATTCTTAGCAAACACGCCTACGAGAATTCTCTTGCTATTTCGTCCAACAAACACTTCGTCCTCGTTTTCTGTTCTGACCCTTACTTGCCTGTGAGTTTTTGCAATGTCGTTAATGAGGTGAGTAATCGTTTCGAGGCTCGAATATTTTGTCCTCGGCTTTAAGTCCATTTGGTACTGGTCCAGAGTCTCTGATGGCCGTTCATCTTTCAACTCGTGTCGTAGGCGCATTGTTAGTTCTTCGTCCAGATTGAGCTTAATTTCGGTGTCTTGAAATTCTTCATAGAAATTGATTAGGTCATCATAGCTTTCAGATGTTACTGATACTATGGATAGGCAGCCGTAAAGATCGCCTAACATCAACCGGGAGATTTTATCTTTAAAATCGTAACTTTTTATCGATTCCTTGTAAACTCTGTACTTACCAAATTTATGGATAATATGGTAGGTCCTCCTCTGATTGGATATTAATATGCCGTCGTCGTCCGTTTCTACATCAAACTCTTCAGTGATGTCTTCGTCATTACGGCTGAATTCCTCGACGATCTCAGGGGTCACCTTTCGCTCTCGAATTGTCTCGACTGAAGTGGGCTCTAATACGAATAGAAAGCGGAGAATTTCTTTCTTGACTGGTGGTAAATCCCAGAGACCTTGTATTAATTCATAATCCACATCCTTCCAACTGAAAGATTTATTTTGCTGCATTCGGGTAAATTCTAAAGCTTCCGTGAGCATACACTTCCCGGCAAACTCACCTGGATTCAATAAGAGATAGGTGTAAAGTTTCACCCTTGCTTCATACCAATCTTCGACCAGTTCAAGGTTCTCTTCCTTAATGAATTTCTCTCCATCCTTGATTGAAAGAGCTTTGGCCAGTTTTATCGGCGTGTCCGCTGGATTAATCAGCCCAATGTGGTGGCCCATTCTAAAGATGTTATCAATATTATCTAAATCCATATCTGAACTAATCAGGGGTCCCAGCCTTCCTTTACCTTGAATATAATCGTCAATTTGTCCGAGGTCCTCGTCTGACAACAATTGGTCTAATGCTGGACGCTCATTGGCGAATATCTGTTCAACTTGAGAGGACCAATACTGGTAACCTTCAGTGGTTCTTTGTCCACTGATGGTTCGATGAATCTCCCCTTCATGCTCGAAGCCCTCCTTCTCTTCAACATATTCAACAGAGTGGCCGAATGGGGACGTTTTTAGATCGTGAATTAAAGCTGCTATCAGGAACCGTTTCTGTTCCTCGGGGGGAAGTGGATCAAGGGGGGGCCAGTTCTGGAGGCAGACTACAGCCAAATGATATGTGCCGAGTGCGTGTTCAAACCTGTTTATATTCGCCCCACCCGGGAGGAATAATGAGTTAATATTACATAATCGGACTTCTCTCAACCGCTGTAACTCAGGAGCTCTGAAAATATCCCAAAAATCCTCTTCAACGTTATGGATCCAGAGATAATCATCTAGGTGCACCTCACCGTACAATGCGTCGTATATGTATCTTGAATTATCGGTCATACAGAGTACCTGAAATCGTCTGCCCGCAAATTAGTCCGGAGCAGAACGACTGGAGGATGCCTCTGAATTGCCCAGTACATTCTCCAATTACATAGATATTATCCATGATCGAAAAGTCAGCATTCACATCGAATGTCTGCCCAGGGTAATATAGACCAGGTCCATACACGCTAATTGAATCCCACACACTTTGAGGTATGAGTTTGGACACAAACTTCATTGTGTTGCTCCGGACATCCTCCTCAACCCCGGGTGGAAAGAGCGATCCAATTTCTCCCCAATCCCAATATCGAATGGACGATTCAATAGGGGTTCGTTCTTGATCATCCTTCAATTCCACATCCAAGAAATCGGTTAGCATCTGCCTCATGGGGATACCGTGGTTTTTCTCCAATAGGTTGCGTCGTATTGCCTCATAGATTTCCCCATTCCCCTCATTCGGCGGGTACCTAACTCGAAGGCCGAAGTTTGTGAGATTTGTGTTATTATGTTGATCAACATGGCCATCAAGCGTAGAGATTCCGTCATGGAAATACGGAGCCAACTTACCGCCCTTGCATACGCAAAATGTTCTACAATCTCCTAGGTGGAGTTTCAAATCTTTATGTGCTGCATCAATGTCGGGGTACATTGAGCTCGGAAACTCTAAACGGATACCCACTTCTAATTTACTTTCAGCGGTTTCAATGCCCCAGTTTGGACGAATTGACTGAAGGAACTCCTTTCCGGGTAATCCCAAACCCAGGACAACCGATTTACAGAGATATGATTCGCTATGATCACCGTTTTCCGTACTTAAAACATCGAGAAGGAATCTGCCATCAGACGCTTCGGAAATGCTTTCTACCATTGAGTTAAATTTCATGTTCATCCCGTTTGATTTTAAATCACGAAGCATCTCCCCGTATCCTTCTACGATCTCTTCTTCACTCCCGGCCATGATGTGGGAGTCGTAATACTGGAATTCAAGCCCCTCCGACTGGAATCGCTCACCTGCTCGCTCAATTTCTGATTCGGAAATTTCAGGCGGGTCAAGTTTCAGATACCTTCGAAACCAATCGAGGGATTCTTTCATTTTTATTCGTACCAACTCTTCATCGCCAGTTATGTCTATTAGACTACTACCTGCAGGTAAACTGCTAACCTTGCCACCAGAGAGTAGGGAACTCCCACCAAAACCCACCATGATGTGACATCGATCTCGTTGAAGACAGCCAAAATTATCGAGGACCTTGCAAAATCGTTCTTCAGGTGGGGGTCCCATGTCTATACAAACAACACCCGTTTCCGAATCAGCTTTCCCAATCGCATGAGCTGCGGCAATACCTGCAGGACCTGCACCGACAATTCCTACATCGTACTCAGAACCACCCTCCAGGTGTGGTGGTGGCATAGCTCGCGATACAGACCAATAGGTAATAATCTTATCTTGATTAGATATTATTGATATTGAACTCCTCTACATCGAACTCAAAAGAGATATTCTGAGATTCGTTTGTGTTGGTACCTGTTTCACTCATGGTGATTGATGAACGTCACACCGCCAGAATATGTGAACTGAACCGAAACGCAAAATGGATGTTAGCGATTATGTTTCTACCGGTATTTTGCATCTACAGAATCAAGAGAATTTTTCACTCCCAGAAAATGATCACACGTAACCCGACTCTTATTGTCAGTGGATTGTCGAACATGTCATTGAGATAACGGCCCGCAATGGAAAGTTAGTATTTTTTATTTGGATATGGGGCCCTTTCAAATACCTCTATCTCGCCTCGACTGTTATCTCAGATATGGTGCGACGGTAAATTTCGTTGTAATCCAAAATGGATTTCCGCCACCTGAACCGGGTTAATCAGGGGGGCCAAGAGGGATTCGCCCCCCGATCTTCTGGACCGAAGTCAGATGCCTTGTCCGGGCTAAGCTATTTGCCTCTTGTGAAGCGCCATAGAGCAAATAATTTGGATTGTAGTGGGGCCGGAGGACTATTCTGATGAACAGACTTGTCACAATCCACTGAGTGGTTGACTCGGGCGAATCGCATGGCCGAGTCGACCTGCGCGATATCCCATAACGGACTCACCTGGGCTGATGGTTGGGTCTTCATAAAGCGCCCGGCGCAGTCTGTTGACTCCTAATCGTTATACTGCGTAAAGGCCGCTGCAGGAGTTGAACCCGATGGCGGGACCTCGCTTCGCTCGGCCCCGCGTGGTTCAACTCCTTCGCGGACCGTCTGCCGTCGCTCGCGAACTTGCTCGCGACCGACAGACGGGCGCTGCAGGAGTTGAACCCGACGGCGAATGCTCGCTGGCGCTCGCATTCGCGTGGTTCAACTCCCTTGCGGTCCGCGATTCGCTCCTCGCCTCCGCTCGTCGCAGAATCGACGGGCGCTGCAGGAGTTGAACCCGAATGCGGGACCTCGCTTCGCTCGGCCCCGCGTGGTTCAACTCCTTCGCGGACCGTCTGCCGTCGCTCGCGAACGTGCTCGCGACCGACAGACGGGCGCTGCAGGAGTTGAACCCGATGTGCGAATGCTCGCTGACGCTCGCATTCGCGTGGTTCAACTCCCTTGCGGGCCGTTTCTCACGGCTCGCTGTCGCTCGCCGGAGAAACGGGCGCTGCAGGAGTTGAACCCGCGACCCCTTGGTCCGAAGCCAAGTGCTCTGTCCAGGCTGAGCTAAGCGCCCGCGTCCGATGCGTACCGGCGGCGGTCGCTTAACTCCCGCGGTTCGGGTCACCCCGGGGTGCCGGCCCGCCCCACACCACCGGCGCCGCCGTCCCCCAGTACCGGTAGCCCCACAGGGCGATGACGACGCCGAAGACGAGGCCGAGGTAGTGCGCGAGGACGTTCGTCACCGTCCCGTCCGAGACGAGCACGTGGGGGAACAGGCCGACGACGAACCACGACACGACGGCGAACAGCAGCGCCGTGCTGAGGGCGGCCGCGCCCACCCGGCTCGCGGCGGCGCGGTCGGCCGACCAGCCCCCGTTGCGGGCGGCGCCCGCGAGCGGCCACAGCGCCGCGGCGATGCCGACGAGGAGCAGTCCGCCCACCGCGAGGGGCACCTGGCCAGTCTGCGCCCAGATGATCTCCCCGGCGACGACGAGGCTCAGCACCGCCAGCACGTCCCACGCGAGCGACCGTTCGACGTCGAAGACCCGCACGAGGACGACCGCCGCCCCCACGAGCACGAACCCCGCGAACCCGGCAACCACCCCCGAGAAGCCGCGGCCGACGGCGTTGCCGCCGATGACGAGCGCGGTCGTCATCCCGTCCGCCATCGGGAGGACCGTGACCAGCGCGAGGACGGACAGCCGGAACCACCGCTCCTCCCCGGTCACGTTGGCGATGAGCACGGCCGTCAGGCCCGCCACGAGGAACCCCAGGACGTTCCCGCGCAGGTGCGCCCGGTTCAGGTGGACGTAGGCGGCCGTGAGGGCGTGGAGCGGGTCGGGGTGGGCGAACCGGAGCGCGAAGCCGTCGCGGACCCCGGCGGGTACGGCGAGGTGGACGGCCACGAGGACGGCGGCGATGACGACGATACCGACCAGGTCGACGAGGAGGTCGCGTCGGGTGGCCTCGTCGGACGCCATGGCCTCTCCTCGACGGCCGGACCCAAGTGCGCATCGCCCGCGACGTACCCGCCGGACCCGGGCCACCGACCAGCCGCATCGGGCCCTTTATGCCACCCAGCGCGGGACTGGCGGCCATGACCGGCGTCGAGCGGGCCCCTCGGACGCCCGGCGTCGTCGTCCGGGGGCTCTTGGACCTCGCCCGGCCGGGCAACGCCCTCGCCGCCGGCGCCCTCACCGCCATCGGCGCCTACGTTGCCGGCGGGGCCGCCGACGCGCCGGCCGCCGTCGTCACCGCCGCCGTCGCCACCGTCCTCGCCACGGCGGCCGGCATGGCCATCAACGACTACGTGGACCGGTCGGTCGACCGGGTCAACCGACCCGACCGGGCCATCCCCCGCGGGGCCGTCACCCCGCGGGAGGCGCTCGCCTTCGGCGCGGGCTGTTTCGTCCTCGCCGTCGTGCTGGTTCTGACGCTCCCGCCGCTGGCCGTCGCCATCGCGGTCGTCAACCTGGTCGCGCTGGTCACCTACACGCCGTGGTTCAAGGGCCGACCGGCCGCCGGCAACGCCCTCGTGGCCTACCTCGGCGGCTCGACGTTCCTCTTCGGGGGCGCGGCCGTCGGCGACGTGGGGGCGGCCGCAGTCCTGTTCGTCCTCGCCGCGCTGGCGACCTTCGCCCGCGAGGTCGTCAAGGACGTCGAGGACCTCGTCGGCGACGAGGCCGCCGGCCTCCGGACGCTCCCCGTCGTGTGGGGCGACCGCCGGGCGCTCTGGCTCGCGGCGGTCGTCCTCGTCGTCGGGGTCCTGGCCAGCCCCTGGCCCTGGCTCGACGGCACGTTCGGGCTCGGCTACCTGGTGCTGGTCGTGCCGGCCGACCTCGTCATGCTCGCGGCCGTCGCCGAGGCCTTCGCCGACCCCACGGCCGGCCAGACCCACCTCAAGTACGGCACCTACCTCGCCGCCCTGGCCTTCCTGGTGGGGCGCGCGTTCGCGTAGGCGGACGGGAGCTTTTTTGCGACCGGCGGCCCGAACCCGGACCATGCCCGTGACCAGCGACGCCGAGCTCCGGGAGATCCTCGGCCTCCAGCGCGTGGCCGTCGTCGGCTGCTCCGCGACGCCCGGCAAGGACGCCCACGAGATCCCGAAGTACCTCCTCGAGCACGGCTACGACGTCGTTCCCGTCAACCCGTTCGCCGACGAGGTCCTCGGGCGGGAGGCCTACGACGCCCTGGCCGACGTCCCCGGCGAAGTCGACGTCGTCGACGTCTTCCGGCCGAGCGACGAGGTCGGCGCCATCGTCGACGCCGCCCTCGAGCGCGACGACGTCAAGGTGGTCTGGACCCAGCTCGGCATCCGCGACGACGCGGCCGCCGCGAAGGCCGAGGCGGCCGGACGGCGGGTCGTCCAGGACCGGTGCATGAAGGTGGAGCACCAGCGGCTGGTCGGCTGAGGGCCGGCTCTACGCCGATTCCTCGCCGCGGAACGCCGCGATGACGTCGTGGACCACGTCCTGGTCGGCGGCGACCAGGTAGCGTCGGCCGGCCACCAGCTTCGTCGTGTGCTGGACGGCCACGTGGCCGCCGACCGCCGCGATGACGACCGAGCCCTCCGGCATGACGTCCGCGACGACCGCGCCCGCGGCGGGCGCGTCGTAGTCCAGCCGGATGTCGAGCACCTCGAGGTCGCCGGTGACGCCCTCGAGGGTCTGGACGTCGCTCCCGGAGATGGCGTTGACCGCCGCCTTGATGCTCGCGCGCTCGGGGAAGTAGACCTGGTCGACGAACAGGGTGTACTCGTCGCCGTCCTCGTGCTCGATGCGGGCCACCGTCCGGAGCTGGGGGTAGAGCTGCGTGGCCGCCATGCACACGGCGAGGTTGGTGTCCTCGCGGTCCGTCAGCGCGGCGAGGACGTCGGTCTCGTCGGTGAGCGCCGCGCGGAGCATCGACGGCCGCGTCGCGTCGCCCTCGAGGTACTCGATGGCCCCGCGCCGGTCGGCGTCCTCGATGGCGTCGGGGTCGCGCTCGATGACGGTGACCTCTTTCCCCCGGCCGGCGAAGTGCTGGGCCACCCGGTGGCCCACCCGCCCGCCGCCGGCGATGACGATGTGCTCCGCGTCGGACATGGGCGGCCAGACGCCCGGGCGGGTTATAACCCTGGGGCCGCCGTGCCGGGGTCGTCCGGTGGCCGACCCCGAATGCGGACGCCCTCCGCGGACTCCGGTGGCCGACCCCGATAACGCGTCGAAGCCCCCGGACCCGCTTCGGCGGAGCCAAGGGTCCCCCACCACAACCCGACGACGATGGCCGACGCCCACCGTGACGTCGACGGCGCGAGCGACGCCGCCGGCTCCTCGCCGGCCGAGGCGCCCGGCCAGTCGTCGCCCCAGCAGCCCGTCCCGGTGGGTGGGCCCCTCGCCCCGCTCCGCGGGGGCGGCCGGGGCTGGACCCTCCTGTTCGTCGCCACCGGCTGGCTGTTCATGAACGGCTTCCGCGTCGTCCTCCCGGTGCTCCTGCCCGGCATCAAGGCGGACTTCCACATCTCGAACGCGGAAGCCGGCGTCGCGCTCACCGTCCTCTGGCTGCTCTACGCGGCGCTGCAGTTCCCGGCGGGGCTCGCCGCCGACCGGACCGGCGAGCGGCGCCTGCTCGTCGCGAGCACCGTCCTGGCCGCCGCCAGCTTCGGGGCGTTCTACGTCGCGCCCGCCTACGCCTGGTTCCTGTTCGCCTGTGCGCTGTTCGGGTTCGGCGCCGGCCTCTACGGCACGCCACGGGACATGCTGCTCACGCGGACCTACCCGCGGGCGGTCAACACCGCGTTCGGCATCACCTTCGCCGTGGGGAGCGTCGGCGCGGCGGGCCTGCCGTTCGTCGCGACGGCCGTCGCCAACCGGTTCGGCTGGCGCGTCGCCATCGCCGCCCTGCTGCCGCTGTTGCTCCTCGTCGGGCTCGGGCTGTGGTGGGCCGTCCCGCGCCGGCCGCCCGGCGCCGAGACGGCGGACCGCCTGCCGGTCGTCGAGACCGTCCGCCAGAGCGTCGCGGCCCTCGCCGAGCCGCGGGTGGCCCTCGCCGGCGCCATCATGCTCATCTACGTCTTCACCTACCAGGGCCTCTCGTCGTTCCTGCCGACCTACCTCGTGGAGGTCAAGGGCCTCGAGGCCGGCCCCGTGGCGCTCCTGTTCGGGCTGCTGTTCGTCTTCGGGGCGGCCGTCAACCCCGTCGCCGGCCACCTCGCGGACCGGTTCGGCGAGCGGGAGACGGTCCTCGGGCTCATCGGGCTCGCCACCGTCACCCTGGCGGTCCTCCCGGTCCTCCACGACCGAATCGCGCTCTACCTCCTCGTCCCGCTGCTCGGCGTCCGCATCGCCATCGGGCCCATCCTGAGCGCCTTCATCGTGCGCGAGCTCCCGGCGCCCGTCCAGGGCACGGGCTGGGGCTTCCTCCGGACCGGGTTCTTCGCCCTGGGGGCGACCGCCTCGACGGTCATCGGCCTCTTCGCCGACGCGGGCCGGTTCGACGCCGGCTTCCTGCTGCTCGCCGGGCTGACGGGGTTGACGGCCATCCTCTGGCTGCGGGTGCCACGGAGCCGGGCCGACGCCGGCGTCGAAGCCTGAGTCGCGGCCCGGCGAGGGGCTCGAGGAGGCTGCGCGGCTACTCGCCGTCGGCCGCCGGCGCTCCCGTCCCCGCCTCGACGGCGGCCCCGTCGTCGTCCGCCTCGTCCGGCGTTCCATCGGCTCGAGCCGACCGGACGGCCGCGACGTCGACCCCCTCGGCCTCGGCGAGCGCCTCGAGCAGCGCCCGCTGGTCCGCGAGTTCCGTCTCGAGGGCCGCGACCCGGTCGCGGGTCTCCCGCGTCGTCGACCGGAGTTCCTCGACCTGCTCGCGGAGCTCCGAGACCCGGTCGTAGAGGACCTCGGCGAGCTCGACCACCCGGGCGACCTTGTCCGCGACGCCACCGATCACGCGTCGAGTGTGGGGTGGCCGACGCTTGGGCGTTGCGGCTCGGCCGCATGGCGCGCGAGCTCCAATGACGGTCCCGCGGCTGGGAGCCGACCGCGTTCCACGACGTTTATCGGCCGCCCGGCCGACCCCCCGGCCATGGCCGCCGACCGTCGCGCCGCCCAGCTCGGGACCGCGTCGGCGCTGGCGGTCCTCGTCCTCGTCGGCCTCCCGTACGCCGTGTCGAGCCCCCGGGCCATCGCCGTCTACTACGGCGGCGGGCTCGTCGGGCCGCCGCTGGCCGGCCTGTTCGCCGCCGTCGCGGCCATCGCCCTCCTCGGCGCCGAGCGGGGTCGGACGGACCCGCCACTCGCCGCCGGGGTCGCCGTCGTGCTGGCGCTGCTCGTCGCCGGCCTCGTCGTCCCGTGGGCGGTCGGCGTCTCGCCGACGCTGGTCGCCGGCCTCACGTCCGTCGCGGCCTTCGCCTGGCACCGGTGGCTCCTCGCGCTCGCCGCGCTGGCCCTGCTCGCCGGCTCGGGCTGGTACGCCTGGGTCGTCGTCTGAGGCCGGTCTGTCGGCGGGTGGACCGTCGCCCGCTCGACCGGCGAACCCGGCCCCATCGCCGACAGTCGAAAGGCCCTTTACCGGTCGCCGGGAACCGGACCCAGCGGACTAGGCCGGGCGGTCAGGCCCCGCCCCTCGCCCGCAACACGGTCTTCAGCGGGGGCCGAACCTCGAGGGCGTCCGCGCCGACGGGCTCGGGCCCCGGGCGCTGACGTCGAAGCCTCGTCCGCCGGGGACGGCGGTCCGCGTCGCGCAACCGAAGGGTCGCGTCGGCGCGGTTCGTCGGCGACAACGGGCCAGGCACGGAAGTGAGCAGCCCACCGCCGGACATCCGTCGCTCGACGGGTCGCGGGGTGGAGGAGGCAACCGGGACTCCCCGGACTCCGACGCGCGGGCCACCTCGACCCGTCCGCACCTTCACGCGACGACCGGCGGGTCTCTCCCGGACGACGACCGATGGGTTCCGCCCCGATTCGCTAGTCCTCGGCCACGAGCCGCACCCCGCCGTCGAGCCCGTCCAGCGCCAGGGCGCCGGACAGCTCGCGCTGGGGGAACGGGATGGTGATGTCGGCCGCGTCGAACCGCGACTTCACGTCGGCGACGAACTCGCTCCGGATGCGTATCCAGTCCGCGTGCCTCGGGTCGGCGACCCAGATGCGGGCCTCGAGGCCCACCGACGAGTCGCCGAGCTTGGTCAGGCGCACCACGGGCTCGGGGTCGTCGAGGATCTCCGCGTGGGCCTCGGCGGCCTCGACGATGAGCTCGGTGGCGGCCGCGACGTCGTCGTCGTACCCGATGCCGAACAGGAAGCGCACCCGCAGCCGGTCGTAGGCGACGGGGTTCTTGATGACGCCGTCGGTGAGCTGCGCGTTCGGGACCGTGAGCAGCTCGTTGTCGAACGTCCGGACGCGGGTGACCCGGAGGCTGATGTCCTCGACGACCCCCGAGTAGTCGCCCCACTCGATCCAGTCGCCGATGCGGAAGGGGTGGTCGGTGAAGATGAACACGCCCGAGACGAAGTTCTTCACGACGTCCTGGAGGGCGAAGCCGATGGCGAGCGTCGCCGCCGCCGCGATGGTCGCCAGCGAGGTCAGGAAGTTCCCCAGCCCCGCGAACCCGAAGGCGATGGCGACTGCGACGAACACGATGCCGAGGTGGGTCAGCTTCGTGAGCGGCGACTTGGCGTGCCGGTCGAGGCCGCGCGCGTCGAGCATCCGCTCGACCAGCGGGAGCACGACCCACCGCCCGGCCAGGTAGACGACGGCGAAGGCGACGACGAAGGAGGCGACGGCGCCGATGGTGCCGGCGTAGGGCACCCCGACGCCCCGGAGGAAGGTCCCGATGGGCCCGCCGCCGCTCGGCGTGATGGGGAGGGTCCCGCTAGGGGTGACCTGGAGCGGACCGGGAGACGTGACCGCCAGCCGTGGGCCGAGCGGCGACGTCGGGAGGGCCATCAGTGGAAGACGGCCGTGTGGCCGCGGGTCTCGACGAGGGTCGCCCCCGTCCGCTCGGCCAGGACCTCGGCCTGCTCGTCCGTGGACGGGCCGCCCCCCTTGGCCGAGAGGAACCGGACCTTCACGAGGTCGCGTCGCTCGAGCTGGCCGGCGAGCTCGTCGACCACCGCGTCGATGCCGCCGGCCCCCACCCAGACGGTCACGTCGAGGTCGTGGGCCCGCTTTCGGAGCGCCTGGCGGTCCATGGTTGGCGGGCGTTCACGCCCGACGGGTAAAGGGCCTGTCGAAGCGGACCGACCGGGGGCGCCGGCCCACCTCACCGGTACGGATAGCGTCGCTGGTGGCCGCAGACGCAGGTGACGACGACGTGGCCGTCCTGGAGCCGCTGGCGGGCGTTGCGGCCCACCACGAGGTAGCGGTCGCAGGCCTTGCACGTGTGTCGGGTCAGCGACCGCGGCTGGCGGAGCCGGTGGCGCTCGGCGACGCGGCGGGCCCGGCGCACGTACCGGCGCGCTCGCTCCTCGTCGTCGGCGAGGGTCGCCTCGCGGGCGAGGGCGGTCAGTCGCTCGACGCGTTCGGCGGCGATGGTCATCGGGTCGAGGTGGCGGGGTGTCGGCGTTCGACGGCTGCCGGGACGCCCGCCGGAGGGCGGCGCGGCGCGGGCTAAAGGTTGTCCTTGTTCGCCAACGGGGCCGGCGGCCGTCGACGCGCTCCGTCTGACCCCCTCCCGGTCATCGGGCCGCCTCGTCGCCCATCGGGGCGTTGATAGGGGCTGCCCTCCAGCCCCCGGTGTGCATCGAGGGGCCCGTCCACCCGGCGTCACCGGGCCGCCGAGGCGGCCATGAGGGTCAGCCACTACTTCGAGTGGGAGCGGTGGATCACCGGCGGCCACGCCCAGGCCGTGCGGAACCAGCGCCACATCATGCGGGCCGCCGGCATCGACTACACGACGGCCCCGGACCTCGACGCGGACGTCCTCCACCTCAACAACATGGGGCCGCGGTCGGTCTACTACGCGAGGAAGGCCCGACGCCGCGGCGTCCCCGTCCTCGTCCACACCCACCAGACCGCCCGCGACTTCCGCGGCAGCTTCGCCCTGTCCGATGTCCTCGCCCGGCCCCTCGAGCCGTACCTCCGGTACGCCTACTCGCTGGCCGACCACCTGGTCTGCCCGTCGGAGTACAACCGACGGGAGATCGCGAGCTACACGTCGGTCCCCGCGACCGTCGTCAGCAACGGCTTCGACGCCGGGAAGCTCGACGGGTTCGAGGCTCTCCGCGACGACGTCCTGGCCCGCTACGACCTCGAGCCCCCGGTCGTCTTCATGGTGGGGCACGTCCTCCGGCGCAAGGGCGTCGAGGCGTTCGTCGAGACGGCCCGACGGCGCCCGGACCTCGACTTCGCCTGGTTCGGCTACGTCAACCCGCTCGGCGGCGGGCTGGCCGGCCGGCTCCTCGAGGGCCGGGGCACCCGCCGCCTCGTCGAGCAGGCCCCGGAGAACTGCACGTTCACCGGCTACGTCGAGGACATCCGGGGCGCCTTCGCGGCTGGCGACGTCTTCTGCTTCCCGACGCGGAACGAGAACGAGGGCATCGCCCTCCTCGAGGCGATGCACTGCGGGAAGCCGGCCGTCGTCCGGGACATCCCGACCTTCGAGTGGCTCGAGGACGGCGTCGACTGCCTGAAGGCGACCGACGACTTCGTGCCCCCGCTCGCAGCGCTCGAGGACCCGGACCGCCGACGGCGCCTCGGTGCCGCCGCGCGGGAGCGCAGCCGGGCGTTCCGGCTCGAACGGGTCGGCCCCGAGCTCGTCGCGGTCTACGAGTCGCTGGCGGGCGCCTGAACCGGCCGACGGGCCCGCCGCCGACAACCCGCAAGCCCTTAAGCCGCGACCGCTGAAATGGGCGGCGATGCAGGCCGTCGCGGCGTTCACCGACACCTACCTGCCGACGGTCAACGGCGTCACCTACACCGTGACGACGTGGCGCGAGCGGTGGCGGGCCCGGGGCGGCGAGATGGCGGTGGTCTACCCCCGCGCCGACGGGTTCGTCCCCGGGCCCGACGAGCACCCCGTCACGAGCTTGCCGTTCCCGTTCTACGCGGGCTTCCGCCTGGGCCTGCCGCGGGTCCCGCGCGGGCTCGGCCGGGCCGACGTCGTCCACGTCCACACGCCGTTCTCCATCGGCTTCGCCGGGTTCCGGCTGGCTCGCCGTCGTGGTCTGCCGCTCGTGGCCTCCTACCACACCCCCACGAGCGAGTACGCCGGCTACCTCACCTCGCGGCCGACCCTCGAACGGGGCCTGGCCGCGGTCAGCCGCTGGTGGGAGCGGACCTTCCTGAACCGGGCGTCGCTCGTGACCGTCCCCAGCGAGGCCACGCGGGCCCACCTGGTGGAGACCATCGGCGTCCGGTCGCGCGTCGAGGTGCTCCCGAACGGCGTGGACACCGAGCGGTTCCGCCCCCGGGACGCGACCGCGTTCCGCCGCCAGCACGGCCTCGACGGCGACAAGCCGCTGGTCGGCTACACGGGTCGCCACGGCCACGAGAAGCGCCTCGACGTGCTCGTCGAGGCCGCGGCGGCCCTGGACGCGACGGTCGTCCTGGGGGGCGATGGCCCGGCCCGCGCCGGTCTGGAGCGGGCCGCCGCCGAGTCCGGGGCCGACGTCCGCTTCCTGGGCTTCCTCGACCGGGCGTCGCTCCCGGACTTCTACGCCGCCCTGGACGTGTTCGCCTTCCCGAGCCCGGTCGAGACCCAGGGCATCGTCGCGCTCGAGGCCGTCGCGAGCGGGACTCCGGTCGTGGGCGCGGACCGCGGCGCGCTGGCCGAGACGGTCGTCGACGGGCGCACCGGCTACCACTTCGCCAGCGAGGACCCGGCGGCCCTCGCGGCGGCCGTCGAGCGGGCGCTCGACGAGCGCGACGCGCTCTCGGCGAACTGCGTCGACGAGCGGCCGGCGCTCGACGTCGACCGGGCGGTCGACCGGCTCGCCGAGCTGTACGCGTCGCTCACGGGTGAGTAGCGGTCGGTCGAACCAGCCGGGCTGGCGCCACGCTCGGCCCGTTCAGTCGTCCTCGAGCGCGTCGGCGATGCGCTCGAGCGCCGCCGTCGCGTCCCGGACCTGCTCGCGGAGCTGCTGGAGCTCGTGGGCGAGGTGCTCGGTGTC